>Ga0190359_1001187_pt1 | contig 16759 bp, 18 predicted proteins | sample 48721823_MG_FD_161269 | JGI IMG/M metagenome (GOLD analysis project Ga0190359, IMG submission 161269) | Hydrothermal vent microbial mat bacterial communities from Southern Trench, Guaymas Basin, Mexico - 4872-18-2-3_MG | ecosystem: Environmental > Aquatic > Marine > Hydrothermal vents >... | reverse complement strand
ATTGCTGAAGGTATAAACATAATTGATTCCGCGCCGGGCACGGCATGCCCGGCGGTCGAGGCGGTCGTGCATGCGGATATTGCCGTGCTGGTCACCGACCCGACGCCGTTCGGTGTGAATGATCTCAAACTGTCGGTCGATATGTGCCGGGCGCTTGAACAGGAGCCTGTTATACTGGTTAACCGCGCCGACTATATGGACGATAATCTGAAAAAGTACTGCCGCGAAGAAGGGCTTGAAATTATCGGCGAGATACCCGACGATCGGAGGATAGCGGAATACTATTCGGAAGGCAACCTTGCGATTGATACCCTCCCGGAATATGAAAACCTTCTCAATACTATTGCCCGGACTATTATTCGCCGCGCACAGGAAAAGAGAGTTGTCGGGAAGACAACGGTTCCGGAAGTAACGCAGAAAAAAGAGACGCTGGAATATGAAAAAGAGACTCAGTCGCGGCGGGCCATAACCTCAGAACTTGTTATTATTAGCGGCAAAGGAGGTACCGGGAAAACCTCTCTTGCGGCAAGTTTTTGTGCGCTTGACAAAAGCATGGTTATTGCCGACTGCGACGTTGATGCGGCGGACCTGCATCTTATCCTCAGGCCCGACATTAAAAACAAAGGTCTGTTCAGCGGCGGCGATAATGCCTGGATAGACGCAAACCGCTGCACCGGCTGCGGCGAATGTTTCACGCAGTGCCGTTTTGAAGCGATTCGAAAAACGGAAGAAAACGGGAACACGGTCTGCACAATCGATCACATGGCCTGCGAAGGGTGCGGCGTGTGCTGTCTGGTCTGTCCAACCGACGCCGCGCAATGCGAACCGGCCATTAACGGCGAATGGTACACCTCCACAACCCGCTTCGGCCCGATGAGTCATGCAAAGCTGGGTATTGCGGAAGAAAATTCGGGGAGACTGGTCACACTCGTTAAGAATAAAAAAGACGGGCTTGCCGAAGAATACGCTTTACAAAATGCACTCATTGACGGCTCTCCCGGTACCGGCTGCCCCGTTATTGCATCAATCACCGGGGCGCAATACGCTTTGATTGTGACGGAACCGTCGGTTTCAGGCATTCATGATCTGAAACGAATACTGGATGTTACCGCATTCTTCAAGGTGCCGGCGGGAATTATTGTCAATAAATACGATCTGAACAGCGGGAAAACCGATGAGATACGCGCCGTTGCCGAAGAATATAACGCCCGGTTCCTGGGTACCCTTCCGTACGATAAACGGGTTACCGAGGCACAGATGAAAGGGCTGTCGATTGTTGAATACACCGATGACGGAATTGCACAGACAATAAAAGAACTATGGAGCACTCTGAAACCGGAATGTTTCAAGACGGAGGGTGAATAGATCTTCCGGAGAAAGATTCTGAGTCTTATTATAATATATAAGGAGGAATAGAATGTGTCTTTCCCGTATATATATCGGCGATAAAAATGAGAAAAACTGTCTGATAGATGAAGCGGCACGGGTGGAGTCGCGTGACAACCTGGTAAAGGTAGCAACATTGTTTGGCGAGACGCAAACCTTCCACGGCTATTCTGTCGATACAGTCGATTTTATGGACAACTTTGTTATGCTCAAAAAAGCGCAGAAAGGGCGCTCGCATGATACCGTTGGTGCACAAAAAGGAAAGCAGGCCGCCGGCAAGATTCAGAAAGCGCTGTACTACCTTCTGTCGCACAACAGAAGCCATGCTGCTGATCTGGAAAAATGGGTCGTAACAGCAGAAGAAGCAGGCTACAAAGAGGTATCTGAAGAGTTGAAAACGGCGATGGAGTTGTTTATGGATGTAAACCGTCATTTCGAAAAAGCGATCAGTAAACTTACTATCACACAGTGACCAATTTTTATTTCAAAGGCGTGAATAGTATGCATGACAAAATGAATTTTGTTCCAATTGGTGTAATCAGAACCCCGTATATCGACAGTGCGCCATACCAGCCCATTGACCACGACAAAGGAGACTTTCGTATTGTACTTGATGGCGAATATACCGATGGACTTGCAGACCTGGAGAGCTTTACCTATATATACGTACTCTATTTTGTCGATCGGATCACACGCACGCCAAGTATGATTGAAAGCCCGTCGTGGACTCCCGGTGTGAAGGTGGGTCTCTTCGCCACCCGTTCTCCCGTGCGTCCCAACCCGATAGGCCTCAGTATCGTCCGTATAAAAAAAATTGTTTCTCATGAAATTTTTACTTCAGGGTTGGATGTATTTGACAACACGCCGCTTCTGGATATCAAGCCGTATGTAAAAGACCTGGATTCCAAGGATGATGCAAATTACGGCTGGCTTGATGATCTGGACGGTAACAAAGAACATTTGCTTTTACATATTAAAGGTATTCCACACGATTATTAAAGAGACGATAAGAATGAGTATACACGATACCTGAACGAACCAACCGGATATCCACCGGCATACCGGGGAGTATAACGTATTATAACGTAGGCGTGCTCGTTATTTTTTACGGCACAGGTGTAAATACAGTTACTGCAGAATCGTATCACTATGTAACGGAAATGGAGCAGTCTTTATGGAAATACTGACACATACTTTCAAGCACGGGCTGTTGATTACGGTTTTTGTTTTTGTCATGATGCTTCTGGTTGATTATTGCAATGTTTTGACAAAAGGGCGCATGAGTCAACTGGTGAAAGGCGGGCTGTTCAGGCAGTATCTCATTTCATCGTTTCTCGGCTCGACCCCGGGCTGTCTCGGGGCATTTTTAAACGTCACGTTCTATTTACAGGGTCTTATCTCTTTCGGCGCTCTTGCCGGCGGCATGATAGCGACATCCGGCGACGAGGCATTTGTTATGCTTGCTCTTTTCCCGAAAACGGCGCTTCTTCTCTTCGGCATCCTGTTTGTTACCGGTATTGTCTCCGCCGTTATCATTGACAAAGTTGTAAAAATATTCAATATCACTACCTGCAGTGAATGCTCGCTTTCGGGGATACATCTGCAGGAAGACTGCCGGTGTCTTAACGGACGAGAAGTCATCGCGCATATCAGAAAAATATCCTTTGCACGATTTCTTCTTTTCTTTCTGCTTGCCGGTACTGTCGTTACTTTTATCGCCGGAATACTCGGCCCGCAGGTATGGAACTGGAAGCGAGTGACCTTTATTTCTCTGGTCCTTATAGCCTGTTTCGTCGTCCTTACCGTGCCGGATCACTATCTGGAAGATCATATCTGGGAGCATATTATCAAGAGGCATCTGCTGCGGGTATTCCTGTGGAGTTTCGGCACACTGCTGCTGGTCGATATCGGTTTACAATTCTGGAATCTGGAAGCCTTTGTAAAAGCACACATGTTCTGGGTACTCCTCATCGCCGTCCTCGTCGCCATTGTACCCGAATCCGGTCCCCATCTCATATTTGTAATGATGTTTACCCACGGAATAGTGCCGTTTTCGGTACTCCTGGCAAACTCAATAGTACAGGACGGACACGGCATGCTTCCCCTGTTGTCTTATACTGTAAAGGATTCGATTCTGATCAAACTGGTCAATCTCGTTATAGGGGCGACCGTCGGAATTGTTTTGTATACATTGGGATTTTAACCTGACAGACAGGTAGTATCATGAGCGTTTTTGATTATGATGAAAATGTTGCACGGTATGAGTCCTGGTTTGAGAAACATCATTTTGTTTTTCAATCCGAAGTCAATGTACTGCGTAGTTTACTTCCTGCAGGCGTTGGTTTTGAAATAGGCATCGGCACCGGTCTCTTTGCAAAAGAGCTGGGGATACGCATGGGAAACGATCCCGCCACAGCCATGCTCCGGGTTGCGCAACGCCGTAATCTGATCACCTACCAGTGCAAAGGAGACCGCCTTCCTTTTCACGAAGGTTATTTTGACTATGTATGCATGGTAACCACTATTTGTTTCCTCGACAATGTGTCGGAAACGTTAAAAGAATGTTTTCGGGTGATACGTCCCGGAGGGTATATTTTAGTCGGATTCGTGGACAGGGAAAGTATAATCGGGAAAAGGTATCTGGCGGTTAAAGAACAGTCACTTTTTTATCGTGATGCACAGTTTTACAGCGCCGGCGAAGTGCAAACATTACTTGAAGAGGCTGGATTCAGTATAAAAAAAATCCGCCAGACACTGTTCGGCGCGCTGCATGAAATTGCAGCAGTCCAGCAGTATCGTGACGGTTCCGGCGAAGGCGGATTTGTTGCTATACTGGCTGCACGCTAGTCGACAAAGGGACCGTAATGAAAAAAGAAACTCGCTACGAACAATTGACTAAGGCCAGAAAAACGCTCGGCATATCCGAAGAAGCAACCCTTGATGAAATCAAATCCTCCTTTCGTGATTTAATCCGCCGGTGGCACCCGGACAAATCAAAACAGCGCACAGAAAAACAGAGCGACAAATCACGCGAAATACTAAACGCCTATAAATTTATTATGGAATACTGCCGTGAGTTTAAGATCTCTTTTTCGAAGGAAAGTGTTGACAAATACCGATCGGCTGAGGAATTATGGTGGGAAAAATTCGGCAACGACCCCATGTGGGGTCCAATGAAGGAAGAATAATATGAAATTAGAACATACTGCACTTTCAATCTCCAAACCTGAAGATATCAAAGACTTTTATCAGGACATTCTCGGTATGGAGCGAGTAAAGGAATTTACCTTATCCGATTCTATGGCGAACGATATTTTCGGCATCCCAAAGGATACCACGGTTTTTCTTTACCGGAGCGGGCAGACCTTTTTCGAGCTCTTTCTTATCGACCGTCCTCAGCGGCACAACTTTAACCACACCTGCCTGGCCTTCGATGACAAAAAATCGATCTTTCATAAAGCGCAACAAAAGGGCTATAACACTATCCGCAAACAGAAGGAGCATTCGGAACTGTTTTTTATACAGGATAACAGCGGTAATCTGTTTGAATTAAAAGACAAGTAACTTTCATAATTATACCGACATACTGACTCAGCCCCTCCTCCGCGCTTTTCACGGGTGACAATCAGTGCACACAAAAATTTTATTTTTCTGATTAAGTCAAAAATTGCGCGTATATTATATATAATGACTCTAAATAACGGGGCATCGGTGATTTTTTAATGTAACAACACCAAAACAGTGCTATTTACCGTGGTAGTACCATGAGGGGGGACCAGTATGAAACAGGGAGTTTTACCGTTTGTTTTTGTATTCTTTACAGCCACAATAGTTTTTCCACAAAACCAATCTTTCTCAAAAGAAAAAGCCACCAACACATTAATTACCGTTGAGGTGTCTAATCCAAATGATATTGATAATCTTACTGAACTTGGATTGTGTATCGAAGCTGAAGCAATCTGCAACAGCTCTGCAGATGGTTTGATATCCCGTGAAAACCTGGCGCGTGTCCGCAGTGCCGGCTATACGGTTTCTGTCCTGGATGAAGATATTGCACACTCTTTCAGGAAGATTGCTGCTCACGCAATGAGTACTTCCAGGAAACCGTGGTATGATTTCGACGGTATCCGCGACAAGCTGAAAGAGTGGCAAGGACAGTATCCGTCGCTGGTATCTGTTGACACCCTGGGATACAGCCAGAAAGACGAACCGATCTGGGAATTCCGGATTTCCGGCTCCCCGGATACGGCGGCGCGGCAGCGTATTTTTCTGTCCGGCTCCACACACGGTAACGAGAAAATAGGCACTGAAATTTGTATGTGGCTTGCTGACTATCTTTTGACAGGATACGAGAGCAATACTGATGTCAAGGAGATGGTGGATCGTTCGGAATTTCAGTTTATACCGATAGTTAACCCTGACGGATTTATCAAGCACAGCCGCTGGCTTGAGAACGGCGCGGACCCGAATCGGTCTTTTGCATTTCAGGTTGGCGCCGGCGGCCAGGGGGCGCAGGGGGCTCCGTACGAATATCCGGAAATGGCAGCCTACGGCCGGTCCATGCATGATGCTCCGCGGTATCTCTCTATTGACTATCACTGCGGCATGGTAGCACTGCTCCTGCCATTCTTCTGTGAAATAACGGAGGATTTTGATAAAAATGCCTACAGCACCATAAACGGAATCTATAAACCGAAACACAGACAGGTCTTTGATTATTTCAACCGCCAGGGACAGGGACTCTCACACGATTGCCCCTATGCACGATGCGGAGCACTTGCAATCATGCCGGAAGTATCGCAGCATAATCCACCCGAGATTGAGCCGATTACCGAGCACAACCTTGAATGCATCCTCAACACAATAAACGAAATGCAGAAAGGTATTTGTGGACGGGTACGGGATGCGCAGACCGGTGCACCGGTTTATGCCCGGGTAACGATAGCCGGCAACTACGCCCCGACCTATACGGATCCCCGTTCCGGCGCCTACTTCAAGTATATACCGTCACCGAGCGGCTCCTTTGAGGTCACGGTTTTTGCAAACGGGTATACTCCTGAAACTAAGACGGTTCAGGCAGTGAGTAATGATTTCGCACAACTCGATTTTGAACTTACCTTTGACCCGGAGTTGAAATATGCAGCTCTCTCTATAGTTGCAATGTCTGTGGCCAATTCCATGAAACATTCAGAACTGTATGCCTGCCTGGAATCCCCGGACGACAACAGTACCACTATTAAGAGTTTCAGCTCGGGAAAGGGCCTTATCGATCTGGACTTCGGTCCCAGAATGCTGATAACCAATAAAGAAGGTGACGATCTTACCGTACACTCCTCAAGCAGTACTTCATATACGGTGAGTGCCGCTAATGACGTTATCAGTCTTGGAACAAGTAACTATATACTCGGTACCTCCAGCGGCACAGGCACCTTTGACCTTGGTGAAATCGGTCTTGATTCGGCACGGTTCGTGCAAATCAGCTGCGCAAGCGGCTCCGTTGCAATAGACGCGGTTGAGGCTGAACCGCGTGATGATATAACACAGGCTAACAATCTGCATGCATTCACGGTCCGGAAATATGCTCCGGGAATTGTAACTATACCGCACGGTAGCAATAGTATTCTGGTACAGGCATACATTCCAAAGGGACAATTCTCAATCGAACTATTTGATACAAGAGGAAGAAAAATAACCACGCTTGCAGAAGGATATGCTCACCACTCAGAGAGACGCCTGTTCAGGTGGCATGAAAACGACGCTAAAAGCCAGGGCATTTCTCTTGTTTTAATAAAGAACTCACAGGGAAAAGAAGCGTTAAAAGGGGCGTTTCTCCGGTAAAAAAATATACCTGAAAAGAATCCGAGGCGTATTCAAACCGTTGACTGTGCAGACAAGCAGGTAAAAACGGCAGAAACTGCTGTACCATATGATTTTTAAAAACAGGTTGACATTTTTGGTGTAATCAAATATATTTAGCTGTGTCAAACTTTTTTAATTATCTAAGCCGGTTTTTATGGATACGGATAAAATTATTAAGCTTTCTCCCAGCCTCGAGGATTATATTGAGGCAATTTATAATACTATTTCTGAAAAACATGTTGCCCGGGCAAAAGATTTAAAGCGTAAACTGAAAGTTCACGGCGCTTCAGTTACCGGTGCACTGCAAGCCCTTGCAGAAAAGAAACTCATCAACTATGAACCTTATGAAGTAATCACGCTTACCCCGAAAGGCTATGAGATAGCCCAGATTATATCACGGCGTCATGAAATTTTAAGAAATCTGTTAACCAATATACTGAAACTCGACATAACGGAAGCGGAAAAGGTTGCTTGTGGTATGGAGCACAGCCTCACACCAACAGTAACGATGAGGTTAGCGGCATTTGTTGATTTATTTGAAAAAAATCCTGATTTGAAGAAAATGCTTCAGGATTCCTTTGAGTCATTTCTCAACAAATTCGAAGACAAGAATTTAAATATATGTATTCAGAAAGAAAAGATTCAACGAATTAATTCTCAGTTAAAACCGTTGGAGCAACACGAACCAGATGATACTGTAAAGGAAATGTCAGGATAGTAATAAGAAGCAATATTTTTTTATAAAAAAAGTTAGGTTCTCCAAATATTGTATTGAATTAATAATTTTGTTTTGATTTCATTAAAATAATAAGGCAGGCAAATAATAGAAATAAGAAATAGCAGTAAAAGAGGTTGATACGAAACATTAAAGAGGCATTATTATGAGCGCTATAATTTCGTTGGCGGAGATGCCGCCTGGTGAAAAAGGAACGATTACAGCAATACAGGGTGGACAGGGTCTGGTTAGAAAACTAGAAGCAATGGGAATCAGAGCAGGAAAAGAAATTACCAAGGTAAGCGAACAATGGATGAGAGGGCCGGTTCTTATACGCCACGGTAACACACAGGTGGCTATAGGTTTTGGTATGGCACGGCGGGTAATGGTCAGTGTATCGGAGCATGGAGGCGCTTTATGAAAATACTCCTCATGGGTAATCCAAATGTCGGTAAAAGTGTTGTTTTTAACCGACTTACCGGCGCCGATGTTATTTCCTCAAATTATCCCGGGACGACAGTCGAATTTACCCGGGGCTGTATGAAAATCAAAGGTGAGCGTGCGGAGGTTATTGATGTACCGGGAACCTATACCCTGGAACCCACATGTAAAGCTGAAGAGATAGCGGTACGGATGCTGGATGAAGGTGATGTCGTCGTTAATGTTGTAGATGCAACAAATCTTGAGCGCAGCCTGAACCTTACCCTCCAGTTACTCAAAAAAAAGATTCCCGTTGTGGTTGTACTCAATTTCTGGGATGAAACAAAACATACTGGTATATCAATTGACGTTGACAAGCTTACGGAAATACTGGGCGTGCCGTGTATACCGACCTGCGCGGTTACCGGTGAAGGCATTAAACAGCTTGTTGAAAGTATTGCGTCCGCAAAACCGTCATCGTATGAATATGAGGAAAAAGAACGGTGGCATGAAATCGGCAATATAGTAAAAAGGGTCCAGAAAATAAGCCACCGGCACCATACCTTTTTAGAAACTCTCGGAGATGCATCGGTAAAGCCGCTTTCCGGTCTGCCGATAGCGCTGGCGGTTATGTTTCTTACTTTTAAAATTATCCGGTTTATCGGCGAGGGACTTATCGGGTATGTTTTTGAGCCTCTTTTCGAAAATCTCTGGACGCCATTGATGCTTAAATTATCGGCAGTTCTTGGTTCCGGGGGATTTATTCATGATATGCTTATCGGAAAAATTATCGAAGGCGGAATCGATTACGGTCAGTCTTTCGGATTGCTGACCACCGGCCTGTTTGTCCCTTTCGGTGCAGTACTCCCCTATGTATTTGCATTCTACGTGGCGCTTTCGTTTCTGGAGGATTCAGGGTATCTTCCGCGGCTGGCCGTTATGGTGGATACGGTGATGCACAAGCTGGGACTTCACGGCCTGTCAATAATCCCCATGCTGCTCGGTCTGGGCTGCAATGTTCCCGGTGCACTCTCGACAAGAATTCTGGAAACCCGGAAAGAGCGGTTTATCGCTGCAACCTTAATGGCAATTGCGGTTCCCTGTATGGCCCTTCAGGCGATGATTGCGGGTCTGGTGGGCAAACATGGGGTAAAAGGGCTCGGTATTGTCTACGGCGCCCTGTTCATAGTGTGGATTATCCTGGGAACGGTCTTGCACCGGATAATCAAAGGGCAATCACCGGAAATATTCCTGGAAATTCCGCCCTACCGGCTTCCCTATTTTCGCGGTCTGCTTAAAAAGATCTGGATACGGATAAAATGGTTTATCAAAGAAGCGGTTCCTTTCGTACTGCTCGGCGTTTTTATTGTAAACATACTGTACACATTCGGTATAATCCAGTTTGTCGGACGGTTTACCGCGCCGGTAGTAACCGGCGTCCTGGGCCTTCCGGAGGAAGCGGTTGGTGCGCTGGTAATCGGTTTTCTACGGAAAGATGTTGCAGTGGGAATGCTCGTGCCTCTCGGCCTGACGTTGAAACAACTCATCGTAGCATCGGTAGTCCTGGCAATGTATTTCCCCTGCGTTGCCACCTTTACCACCCTTATAAAAGAGCTGGGGATTATCGATATGATGAAATCGGCGGCAATTATGATTGTATCAAGCATTCTGGTTGGTGGAATATTAAATCTTGTTTTGTAATGATTTAACAATAAAAAAAGCAACCATACTGAAAAAAAGGAGAATTGCTATGGCTTTAAAAAGAGGTTTTATCTGCATTCCAATTATTATCGCGCTGTTCTTTTCTTTCATCTATGCCGATGACGACAAATCGGACACTGAAAACAAGAAAACACTGGGGTTTGCCCCATCAGGCGTTCTTGAAATTGACATCCTGCAATCATTCGCCGAAGAGGACAAGACAGGATGCGCAGGAGTCGGAAGGCTTGAAACGGGTGTCGAAGTCGACGTCGGCGATAAAGTTAATGCCGGTCTTTTTCTCGAACTCGGTGATGAAGACGTAACAGGGCTTCTTGAAACATGGTTTACCTTCAAACCGGCAGCATTCCTTTCTTTAACTGCAGGACAGCTTACCATGCCCTTCGGCGAATATGCCACTGAATGCATGACAGATCCGCTTGTCATGAGCGGATATACAATCGACAGTACGGCGGATATACCGGGTGCGGAAACTATCTTTCCCGGATGTATCGCCGGTGTTGAAATTGCCGGGTTTACCGGCGCAGTGGGTGTTTATAACTCCTCCTATTCTCAGCGCCTTGAAGCATGTGCGGTTAAATTGGCATACGCATATAAAGAAATTGTATCCGCAGGGATTTCATCCCGTTTTGAGACAAATAAAAAAATAGATCTTGATGCCGGTCTCACTATTAACCCATGGCCCTTTCTTGCATTACTCGGCGAATTGTATACGGGGCTCAACGATGAAGAAAATGACAACAGGCTGCTCGGTATCCACAGCGAGCTTGATATAACACCGGTAGAGCCGCTGATAATCGCATTACGCTTCGGCAGATTGGTGGATCACAACAAAGACGGCTCGGGAAGCATACAACTCGGTGGGTGTATTAAATACGTTCTCAATGATCATTTTACCTTTGGTATTGAAGCAAACGGTAACGCCGCCATTGATGACGGTGAAACAGGAGGATGGGACGACCTGGTAATGCGTCTCGGCTGCTCTGTCGAGTAGAAATACCGTTTTAACCGTCAATTACTTACCATAATTTTTATATAACAGGAACATAGCAAAATAACGAAATAAAAGGATATATTTTCCAACTTACAGTAGGATTAGACTGTTAAATATATTTTGACACACTCACTCTGTATTTTACAATGCAATAATTACCGGGGTGCACTATCGGGGCGAAATATTTCTGCTATGCGAATTTCTCAATAATGATATCTCAATTGAGCAAGGAAAATCGAATCGTCTTGAATCTTGTAAACTATTCTATGTTCCCCGTCTATTCTTTGGGACCACCATCCTGCAAGATTATGGCGGAGCGGCTCGGGTTTGCCGATTCCTTCATATTTATTTCTGTCTATGTCACGAACCAGTTCATTGATACGCTTGACTTTCTTTTTATCAGTTTTCTGCCAGTAAAGGTAATCATCCCATGCGTTTCCCGAAAAAATTATTTTCACTCGCAAAGCTCCCGCTCAACACCCTTTCCTGAAGAAAGTTCGTCAATGGAATGCAGCAATCGTTTTGCATTTGCAGGACTTTGCAGAAGATAGCTTGTCTCGCAAAGTGATTCATAATCTGCGAGAGAAAGCATAACAACCGATTCTGAATTTTGTCGTGTAATAATTACAGGGTCATGATCCTCGCATACCTTTTTCATTGTTCCGGCTAATTTTTTTCTCGCAGCCGTATAAGATATTGCAGTCATATACTCCTCCAAATATGTACATGTACATGTTACTATATCTGTACTTATTATTATATATGGTTTTATGCAAAATATCAAGTTTTTTTATTTTAACAGCATATTTGAGACCACTTTAAAAAGGTAACTTTTGGGAATTTAATATTTTTTTAATTCGTGCGCGTGCGCGTAATCGATAATAAAGTCAATCGATTACTAGCGCATCTGCGTTGAGCACGGGTAATAACTTCAAAACTAACCAGCCTCCACAAATAAGGTCTACGGCCCATTCAAAGAATCTCTTTGCCCAGTGTCGCCGGAATAAACCTCCCAAGCTTCACATGCTTTTCACTGGTTAATTTGTATGCTATCTCTTTAACCTTATTAACCGGCCCTCTCAGGAAAACAACTTCCATACAGTTGTCGTGATCCAGATGGGCGTGCATTGTTGAAATGATCAGGTCATGGTTCTCATGCTGGTGGTTGGTCAAATGCTCGGTGACCCCTCTCTTGTGATGGTCATAAATCAGTATAACCGCAGCCGCAGTTTCCCCGCTTACATTCTCCCATTCGGCGTCAACCAGATTATTCCGGATAAGATCCCGAATAGCTTCTGAACGGTTGGTATAGCCTTTTCGTTTTATATCCTTATCGAAACGACTCAGCAGTTGTTTCGACAGGGAAACGCCGAAACGAATACATGAATCCATAAAAAGCCTCTTTTGTAGTAGAATGAACCGTGTCTAACGTGACATAAATAAAATAATTAATAATTAACTCTCCAAGAAGTGTTACGAATTTAAGATATGTAATACTACAGCAGTGGCACGTATTATATTTTAGTAACACTTTCTACTAACTGTATTGTTAAACCCAAATAACAGACATACTACAAAAAAAAGGAGGTTTAAAATGTATGTAAGGAAGTATGTTACCATAGCTGGTATAGTTATTTTTATCATGTCACTTTCAGGCTGCGGATTATTCGCTGCCGATTCAACAACAATCACGGAACTTGATAAAATGGTGGTACGCGCGCAGCATGGCATACCGTTGTCGTCTGATATCATCGACAGTACGGAACTGTCACAGGCATACGATTCAAAAACCGCTGACGGCCTGCTGGTAAACCTTGCAGGCATTGATGTACAGAGAACGTCGCCTGCCGCGGGAAGGGGCACGGGGGTTTCCATAAGGGGCCTGGACGAATCGCGAAGCCCTGTTATGCTCAACGGCAGGCCGCTTAACGGTGCAGGGGTTATGGGTGGTGACTACGTTGACTGGGCTTCACTGCCTTTGGCTGATATTAATGAAATCGAAGTTATTCGCGGTGTAAGATCTGCGGAGTATGGTAATACTGTCGGAGGTGTAATTAATATTATTACCAGACGCGACATGCTGAAGCCAACGAATACAAGAGTAAATGCATCATACGGCATTATTTCACCGGAGCATGCAAAAGACGCATTTGAAAACAGAAGTATTGATCTGTCTGTTATCCATCACGCAAATATTCTTGACCGGGCGGCACTCGACCTGTTCGCGGGATACTCGAAGGGTGAGCCGTTTCTGCGCAACAATTATTACAAACGGGCAAGCTTCGGCGGAGAATTCTCCGTTCTGCTGCCTCTGGAAATCAGAGCAAGCGCAGGTTTTCATAATACTATTCATACCAGGGGATTCGCTGTTCTAAATACAAAGGATTCTCCCTACTATAACAAGGACTTTCCTGAAATGTCGGGGACATCGAAGACCGGCGGCGGCGGGCCCGGTCTTGCTTGGAAAGGCGACGACTATTATTACGGCGATCGCAGCTACTGGAAAAATATACGGACGCAGATAGATTTCTCTCTGCAAAAAGCTTTCCCCACTCTTGTTTTAACCGGTCTGATCCACATTAACGATCAGGACAGAACGGAATATTATTATGCAATCACCGACACGAATAAACTTGTGCTTGAGCGGTTTTCGAAACCGGAAGATTACACATGGGGATGGAAAATAATTGCAAAACAGAATCTGTGGGAGACTCAAATATTAAAATACGGCGTCGAGGGATCGAGCCTGCGGTACAGTAATACCGATATACGGCAGTGTGAAATGGAATACTTCAGCCCCTGGAATCCTCCAACAGAATATGGTGATCCCGATTCAACAATACGTGCTGCAGACCGGTATGGGGTATTTGTTCAGTCCTTTCTCTCTTTTGGAAAGCGTTTTGAAATGACACCGGGTATACGTTACGACTACTATATGGGGGCTGAGCGTGACAGCGAATTTGATGAATCAAATTTTCATGGTGTAAGTCCCAACTGCGGTATTGCCGTAAACACCTGGACAGGCGGTGAAGTGTCGTTCCAGGGCGCCTATGCCTATCGTTTTCCCACATGCCCGGAGCTGTACTGGTATTACGCCGGTTATAACCCGGCGGATCGCAAGGAGTTCTCGCCTGAACGCGCGGCACAGGTGGAACTGGCCGTTTCCCAGAAATTCCCGGTTGCAGAGAAGCTCAAGGGGGTTATGGACGTGCGCGGATATTATTACCATGTCAATGACTATATACGGACAATATTCGGATACAAACCGAGCCGTCTCGTCTACAATATAAACAAGGTAACCCTTGCCGGATTAGAATGCGCATGCAACTTTGATATAATCCAATCGCTCGGTATTCGGGCCAACTACACCTTTCAGCATACGGAAAAAACCGGAGACATCTATGACAGCAGTATGGTCTATACAAAAGGACTTCCGGAACTGCCGAATCATAAAGCGAATGCAGGTATAGAATACCACGCGCCCAACGGTGCAACAATCGGATTTTCCATGCGTTTTGTCAGTGAGCGCGAGACCATCGAGGGAAATCCATCAATGAGCAATGCAGTTTTCCTCAAGCGCCTCGACGCATTTACAACGTTCCGTTTATACGGCTCATATCCGCTGCTGTCCAAAGACGCCTACTCCGCTAAAATCAATCTGGGTGTGGACAACCTTTTCAACGCCGAATATGAAGAGGAGCCCGGCGTACCAATGCCCGGTATTACCACAACCGGCTCAATCGAGGTAACGTTTTAATGGGTACTACTACTATCACCCAACCGGCATACTGGATAAAACAATGGCATGCATTAAACGCCCGGAATACGGCGTTCCGGGGATACGGTACTGCTCATACCTGGAACAGAATGGCCGCCCGGTACGGCAGGGACGACGAGGATGAAAAAGACAAAAGAGAAACCGGAATAGCCGAAACGTGTGCCTTTCTGGAACATGAAGGCGTTTCGTTTAAGGGCAGCCGGATCCTTGACATAGGATGCGGGCCGGGCCATTATGCCTTAGCGTTTGCCGAAAGAGGCGCGCATGTCGTGTGTATCGACAGTGCGGAAAATATGATCGCCAGGCTCCGTGAAGAGATGCCCGAGTCGTTACAGGAAAACATCACACCGCTTCACGCGGACTGGCATATCCTGGACCTGGAAGAGCATGGTTTTACCAAAGCATTCGATCTGGTTTTCGCCAATATGACGCCCGCTGTTACGGGGCCGGAGACATTTATGAAACTTATGGACGCCTCCCGACAATGGTGCTGGTTTCGTGGCTGGGCAGGGAAAAGGGAGAACCCGGTCCTTGAAGGACTGCATCGGGAGCTTTACGGCGGGGAATCGAATCTCTTTTACGGTAATTTTATTATCGCATTCAACCTGGTGTACAGTCTCGGTTTTTTTCCTTTCTGTACATTTCGATCAACCGGCTGGGCAAGGAAAACCGCGCTGTCCGAAGCTATAGAGTTTTACAGCAATTTTTTCCATTCAGGTGAAACGCAACCTCCGGATGAACTGCGTGAAAAAATCGCCCGTTACCTTGAAAAAATCGCAAATGACGGTTATATTGAGTACGCGGCAGGCGGCCATACCGGCGCAATGCTCTGGAATAGCAACGATAGACATACATGACAGGAGGATACCCTATGAATACCGTTCCTGAAAAACTGTTCAAACCACGACGGGAAATACAGCAACTGCTGCTTGACGGCAGGCTCGAGAAGCTGCTCGAGATGACCGGTATGCTTCACGGCCACTACTGCCCCGGCGTTGCCATGGGAGTGAAAGCGGTGCATATCGCATTTAAAGAACTGGGCATTACTGACAACACCGGTATGGAAGAGATTATGGCGGTTGTAGAGTGCAACAACTGCTTCGTTGACGGCGTACAGTTTGCCGGCGGTTGCACACTGGGTAATAATGCGCTGGTCTATAAAGATCTGGGAAAAACCGCGGCTACCTTTTACCGGCGTGGTGCATCCGATGCAGTCAGAGTGTGCGCAAACACATTCGAGCTTGACACGGAGCCTGATGATGAAAAACAGGAAGCGGAGGCGCTCTTTGACCGTGCCGTCAAAAAACGCGAGAAACTCGATGATACAGAACAAAAGCGCCTGAAAGAGCTCTGGATCAAACGGTCCTTTGCCGTGATAAACGCACCCGACAATGCCATTTTTACCATCACCCGCACCGAAGCGCCGGTCGTTGCCTTTGCGCCGATTTTCGAATCCCGGGTATGCTCGGTATGCGGCGACAAGGTCATGGAGACGAAAACGCGCCTCCAGAACGGCAAACCTGTCTGCATAGCCTGTGCAAAAGCAGAATATCAAATGGTTGTCGGCAAAGGTATTGTTGCCGGTGGGAGTCTGTCTTCATGAAGGCCCCATATCTTCGCCTGATTTTATCCGTCGCCCTGCTCATGCTCTCCAGCTGTCAACAAAAACAGAGAGAGGAGCCCAATAACTCGTCAGTCGTTCCCGACACGTTAATTGACGCTGCAGGAAGAAGCGTTGTCATTCCGCAGAACGCCGGACGGGTTGTCTCTCCGTTTACCATGTATACCCGGGTCATTGTCGCGCTCGGGCAATGTGATAAGCTGGTCGGCATCTCGCACTCATGCGTGCTTCCCGAGGAGGAGTACGGCTGTAATCATACGTTGCTCG
>Ga0190359_1001185_pt1 | contig 16799 bp, 14 predicted proteins | sample 48721823_MG_FD_161269 | JGI IMG/M metagenome (GOLD analysis project Ga0190359, IMG submission 161269) | Hydrothermal vent microbial mat bacterial communities from Southern Trench, Guaymas Basin, Mexico - 4872-18-2-3_MG | ecosystem: Environmental > Aquatic > Marine > Hydrothermal vents >... | reverse complement strand
AGGTTGAGGAGGTTGAGGGGGTTGAGGGGGTTGAGGAGGTTGAGGAGGTTGAGGGGGTTGAGGGGGTTGAGGGGGTTGAGGGGGTGTTACCTTTTTTTGAGGTAGTAATTCTCTTTTTGTGTCATTATTGATTTTTCTTCTTTTGTAGTATCCTCATATCCGATCAGATGTAACAGTCCGTGTACCATAATACGGTCTAATTCATTATTTCTTTCGACTTTAAATTTGTCCGCATTTTCATACACACGATCCACACTGACCAAAATATCCCCTGCAACCACCTTTTCGCTTCCGTAATTAAAACTTATTACATCCGTGAGGTAATCCCGTTTCATGAATTGCCGGTTAATTTTCAACAGGTAATTATCGCTTACAAACACATAATTAATTACACCGACCCTCCTTTTTTCCTCCTTAATGACTCCGGTCAGCCATTCTTTATGCGATTTTCTGTTTTTTACCGGTATTTTCCGGTCTTCCTGAATATAGTGAATGGCCATCTATTTTTTCTTTTTTAAACTTTCCAAATATTTATCATATCGCTCCTGATAGTAAGCTTTTAACCTTACAGATTTGTATTTTAATTCCTGTATTCTTTCTTTCTGTACTTTGTTTTTTGTTAGTGAATCAATTATACTTCTTTCAAATTCTCCTTTAAACTCCTTTGATTCTCTTCGATTCTCACTCTCCTGTTGCTTTTCGGCATTTTCCGCTTCCAATAACCGGGTATTAATCCATTCGTCTTTTTCTACAGTAGCTTTACTTAAACGTTTATATATAATATCCTTTTCAACTTCATCCATCATTTTTAATGCCTGATTCAATTTTTCTTTAACGTTCTTTCCATAGTTACCTTCCCGGTATAATTGTTCAATTTTTCTCCTCATTTTCTCTCTCTCAGCCAGCATTTTCGCCAATTGTTCGTTCATTCCATTCTTCTTATTCCCGTTATTTTTCATCTGTTCGATCATACTCTTTAGCTGTTCCTTCAATGATTGTTGTTGCTGCGTCATGTTTTTCAACTGATCTCCCCCCTTCTTTTTTCTTCTGCTGTCAGTGAAACCCTTTGACCCGCTTGCCTGACCTTTCGCTTTTTCCAAACTTCTCACGATTTCATCCAATCTTACAGCCACTTCATTCAACCCTTTCATTATTTCATTTTGTGAAATTCTTACCCTGCTTATTATTTGTTCATTATAATTCCTCCATAACCTTTCAAATGCTGTTTCCACGTGAAACATCTCTTTTCCAATTATCTTAGTAATAATCGGTTGCTTGTATCCGTATGAAATCAAACTATCCCTTATCCTATTAAATTTTTGCTCTATTTCATGCTCTCGTATCATATTTTGATTATACAACGGACTTTTAATATTTATCTGATTCATCGCATCCATAATAGTCTCATGCTCCAAACTCACAATAACCAATGCATGAACCTGCTTTCTCAACTCTTCAATATCCAAAAATTCTCCCCCACCATTCATACCTACAGTTTGTCTCAGCTTGTTGCTGATCTCTTTCATGCTTTTTGTTATCTCCTTATTACTATTTTCTCCCCTCTTTTTCTCTATGTCTTTTCTTAATTTATTTACCTGTTTCTCTACATTTTTTAAATTATATGGTTCTTTCAGTTGGTTGTTTTTGAAAATATTTTCGTCCAGTTTCTTATTCCATTCTTCCAAATTCTTTTTTATTTCAGGCTGTGTATTTTTATCCGTATTCTCTTTTTCAACCTGTTTTCTTAATTGATCCATCTCATCAGCCCTGTTCATCAATTCTTTTTCCACATCATACCTCTTCAAAAGCTCCAGGCTCATATCCATTTTTTCCTTCAAATTTTCCAAACTCATATCCATCTCTCTGAGCAGTTCGTTTTCACGACTCTTGTCTTGTTCTTTCAACAATTCTTCATACTGTTGCAATAGATTTTTCAGTTCATCATCCATCAGGTTTTTAAAAAGTTTTTGTATTTCATCCGCTTTATTTCTTAATTCTTCACTCAGCCATTTTTCTTCAGTTTTATTTTTTATTTCATTTTTAAGTGCAATCTCATTTAGTGCTTCTTTCAGGTCCCTTTCTATTTGCATTAACTCTTTTCTTCTTTCAGAAATTTCCCAGTTACTTAACTCGTTAGTAATTTCATTTCTTCTCAGTGCTTCTATTTTTTCTCTTATTTGTTGGATTTTACTGTTTCCATCCGTTACTTTTTTTGCAATTTCTTCAACCCTGCGCATATTTTCTTTGTCTATTTCATTCCTGTTTTTTATATGGTAGTAAAACAGTTTCGATTCGGTTTTCTTAGGACCGTGTATTTCATCGTTGTCATAAACTATAAAACCAACCGTTACATTACCTGTATATGTATTTATCTTATCTATCCAATAAAAATATTGCTGCCTGCTATCTGGTTCTATTTCTATCTCCTTTTGCTTCAGGGTTATTCCGTTTTCACCTTTTATGATTACAGTCAACCGGGATAATCCGTAATCATCCCTGATCCATCCTTTAAAATAAACTGTTTGTTCATATGTGCTGTCCATAATACCCGACACCACAATCTCAGGATAGAGATCCGGCAATACGTTCACAGAATAATTAACCTTCAGTGTATCATACGGCAACTGCCCGATAGCCAGTATTTGATACATACCGCTTTTATACATTCTTTTTTCATAATCACCCTGGCTTCCTTCATTAATCATAGAATCATTTGAAAAGATCAACATGTTTTTTGTGGCATGATCATATTTTATTTTCCATCTTAATTCCGTTCCTTCAACTATTTCAATATTACCCTCATTTACTATTCTTTTCACCTTTAAACCGGTATATTTCGGTGGTTTTATCCGAATAGTAATGTTTGTCAGTTCTGTTTTCGGAACCACTTTCAACACAAATGTTTTACTAATGATCTTTCCTCTTTTGAAATTAAAAGGAGTCTCATTATTCGGGGCCTTTATGGTATAGGAAAAACGGTTCTCTTCTTTTTTCATTTTAAATGACTGACCCCCTATCTCAATAAAGCATTCATCTTTTCTCATAGGAAAATCCGGGGTTACTTCAACTTTAAAATCTTCTCCCTTCAGGGTTACCAGTTTTTTATTATGTAATTTGAAATTAAATGATTCGAGCTCCTGTAACGGGGTATTATAATGGAGAGTACGCCTATATCCTTTAGCCTGTGGTTCTTTCAATACAAACCCGCTTCCCGCAATGACAGCCATAATCCCGATTCCCGCAATGATAATATATAATAAGGCCTTTACATGTATTGCCTGATAAAATCTTTCAGGTTGTATTTCTCTTGTTTTTTGTTCAATACTGGCACGTACCAGTACTTCAGGACCCGCATCGGCCCCTTCTTCTGTTAACTCAATTATATTCAATAACTTATCTTCGATTTCCGGAAAATATCCTCTGATAATTTTCCCTGCCGAATGTATTTTCTGCTTTTTAGTTTTTATCAGCCATTGAATCAGAGGAAGGCATACAAACCAGAGAAAATGAACAGCAGCCATTCCCACCGATGTATAGAATATTAGCGTACGTTGACGTATATTCAGAATAAAGAACTGATTGATCAATACCTGCAGAGCAAAAAGTACAGAAAAAATAATCAGGCTTCCCATCAAATTTCCGGCTCTTCTTTTCAGTTCATATCTCTTAATGAACTTTATTAAAATCCGTTCAACCGTATAGCCGTTTTTATACATATTTTTCTGCTATTTAGCCAGCCAAATTTCAGGGTCCAGCACTCGGGTTCCTTTCCAAATACCGAATTGTATCTCACTGTTTTCCTGATTCTTTGCTTTAAATGCTTTACCGATTAGTTGTCCCACTTTTACTCTTTGTCCGTTTTTAACGGCTATATCCACAAGATTCTGGTACACGGTAAAATATTCACCGTGTTGTATCAGTACGGTGGTATTCATCCCTCTGATAGCAGCGACCATTGAAACTTTTCCATCGAACACAGCATATACATTTGCTCCTCCGACAGTAGCGATTCCTACTCCTTTATTTTCTACCTCTACTCTCTTTAATACTTCGTGTTTGTGTTTCCCCACTTTTGAAGTGATCACACCTCTTTTCACCGGCCATGGGATTTTGCCTATGTTCTGACTGAATTCATTTGAGAGTATCTTCATCTCCGGCGTCAGTTTCATTCCTGTTGTTCCTGTTTCCTTCCCGCTTGCTTTTGCCAGGATATTCCGTATTGCACTTTCAATTTTTTTATAAGCAGCTTTTTTTCTTGCTATCTGTCTTTTTATTTGTTTTTCTCTTGATTGCAATGACTGTACAATTTGTACCTGTTTGCTTTTATCATTATTCAGTGCGATCACACTTTTTCTGTTCCGGATAATCAATTTATCCTTCTCTTCTTTTTCGTTCTTCAGTTTTTCCTTCTTCAGATTAATTTCAGCGGTCTTTTTTTGAATTTTAGCAGCCTGTTCTCTTCTGTACTTGCTATATTGTTGCAGGTATTTTATCCTTTTGAATGCCTGGTTAAAATCGGTTGCAGCTAAAATAAATTGTGCTTTGTCAAATGATTTCAAACTGAAATAACTTTTATAAATCATTCTTGCGTACTCATCCTTTAACAGCTTCAATTCTTCTTCAAGTGCCGAAATTTCTCTCTCGTAATTATTTATTTTTCGGTCTATTATTTTGATCTCTTTATTAATTCCGTTTATGATTTTTTGTCGTGATTGAATTTTTCTATTCACCAGGCTCAATCTTTCCAACTGGTTTTGTTTATCTGCTTTTGTTTTATTGAGCAGTTCTTCGGCCAGTTCAATTTCTTTCAGACTTTTCAGTCTTTCATTCCTCAATGATTCAATATCCTGTGCAGATAATGAGTTACTCAGTATGCATATCAGCAAGATTAAAAAACCGGACAGGCTTTTTTTAAAACCGGTTAAAAGGCATTTCCACATGCTTTTTCTTTTGTATCATTAAATAACTCAATGTTCCTTTTATACGGTTCTTACTGTCTATACCCGTAAAATCCAATTTTTCAATTCTTTTCATATCCGACCCGGTATAATATATATGTAAATTCCACAGCCCCTTTACATCCAGTACGTCAGTCTCTTTTATAAACGGCTTATTATCTTCTATCCGGTATCTTGTTCTATAACCGGTATCTTCCGGCCGGTTTCCCGCCATTTGTTTCAACCATGTTTTATCCTTTATCCTTTCTATTATCCATTGACCGGTCTTTTCTGAATTATTATTATCCTGACTGATCAATGTTCGAGTAAGCAATCCTTTCAATAACACAGCGTTTACTTTAATCCCCGTTAATTTATACAGGTAATTCCAATCACCTTTTTCCTGCACTTTCATAATTTTTGAAAAGAGCCAGACCGAATCCCGGTTTGCAAAAATTCTTACTACTTCAATACCGATCCCGGCTCTTATCGAGGCCCATATAGTATTATTTTCACCAAACCTGACGGTAGCCACCCCTTTAAACTCATCCCCGTTCAATTCAGCTTTGATCAGCATTTTTATTTCCCATCCGGTTTTTTGATCCTGGTCACCAAGTATTGATTGTATCAATTCATAGTCCGGTTTATTCTGAACATGTCTCTTTACTATTGCTTTCCTGCCCTTGCATCCCCCCATGAAAACAATGGCGGTAACGGTCATCACGACAGGTATGATTTTTAAAATCTTCACTTTTCAGCCTCCTCTATTTTCTTTTTCAATCCTTTAAAATCCGGATCAATTTTTAAAGCTTTTTCCCATGCTTTCACGGCTCTCTCTTTCAAACCATTTGCCAGTAAAATATCTCCGTAGTGGCTCACCACTTCTACAGTGGGTTTCGGATCCAGTTTCATTACCTTTTCGATTACCGTCAATGCTTTTGCGTATAACTTTTTTTGATACAATACCCATGCGTAGGTATCGAGATAAGTTGGATTATCTTTTTCGATTGTCACACATTTCCGGATCATTTCCAGGGCATGGTCAAGTTTTTCATTGTTTAATGCCAGGTAATAACTGTAATTATTCAATGCTATTACATTGTCGGCATCGAATGTCAGAAGATCTTCAAAATAACCGAAAGCCTCTTTGCTGTTGCCGTTTTTATAATAGGCATCGGCCAGGCTCAAATAGAACTGTTTGTTTAATTCGGTATTACTGGTCGGAAATTTTAAACCTGTTTTCAGTGCTTTAATTGCTTCATTCCATTTTTGTATTTGGGTAAGGGCAACTCCTTTCATCAGGTAAAACAGGGGTTGATTGGGAAATACTTCGAGTGCCTGTTCTGCAGTGGCAGCCATTTTTGACCATTCTTCCAGCGCATTCAGTGTGAAAAGTTGATTCTGCCAGGTGGTAAAGTCGTTCCTTTGTTTTGCCAGCACGCGTGCAAAAACAGGTTCGGCTTCGCGGTATTTTTCTTTCTCGAACAGATAATTGGCATACAGTGCATCTACTTCGGGTTCTCCGTGTTCATACCGGTACAATGTATCCAGCAGTTGCACCACTTCACTACCGAGTGAATCCTGTTGAGTTTGTTTGTTAAGGTACCCCATTACGATTTGAATTTTTATCAACGGGTTCACATCTCCCGATTTGAAACCTACCAGGTACTCTTTAAGTGCTTCTTTTTTCCGGTTTTGATCAAACAGAAACTGAGCATAAGAGAACCGGACGGCCGGATTATCCGGATCTTTCTCTTTCAATATCTTATATTGTTCTTCCGCTTTTATTAATTCTTTTGCACCCGCCAGTGATTCAGCCAATATCCCTCTTGCCTCAATATCTTCAGGATGGTATTTCAGGTATATAAACACTTTTTTGCGTCCTTTGTCGCCTTTGTTCATTTTTTGGTACAAAACATGCTCTTTAAGCAATGCCCATCTTTCCAGTTCACTGTCCTTCTCATATTTTCGGGTAATTTTCAATGCTTTTTTATATTGTTTAACCTCAGACAAAAGATCAATCTGATTAAAAAGGTAAGCGTTTTGATCCGGGTATAATTTATAGAGTGTGCCGTATACCCCGGCAGCTTCAGCATAATCACCCGTTTTGATCATGATTTCAGCTAACAGTTGACCGTACCATTTTTGTTTGGGTTTAATTTTCCAGGCGTCTGATGCAAAGGTTCTTGCCAGGGAATATTTTTTTTGTTCTTTATAGACATTTGCCAATTCATACATGGGTGCTGTCGAGTCAGGAGCAGTCTCCAAACATATTTCAAAATGTGTAAGCGCTTCATCCTGATGACCCAGCATTTTTTCTCTGAGACCTTCGGCATAATGAAATTTGTATTTTAGTTTTACATCACGGTCGATTTGAATACTGTCGCGGCGATTCTGGGTATATCCTCCCCCTGTAAATATTCCGTATAACAATATGACCCACAGTATTTTCTTCATGTTTCATTTATTTTTGACCGGTGTGTCCAAAACCTCCGGCTCCCCGTTCTGTTTTATCCAATTCTTCAACCTGTATCCAGTCTGCTTTTTCATATTTATTAATGATCATTTGGCAGATTCTTTCTCCATCCTCAATAATTACCTCTTTATCAGAAAGATTAATCACTATGATACCTATTTCTCCCCGATAATCCGCATCGATAGTCCCCGGTGTATTGAGTATGGATACACCTTTTTTCAGCGCCATACCGCTTCGCGGTCTGATTTGTGCCTCATATCCATCGGGCAATTCGATGTACAGTCCGGTTGGGATGAGTGTTCTCCCGAGGGGTTTCAATATGACAGGATCTTTCAAAAATGCCCGCAGATCCATTCCCGCCGATTTAACCGTACTATAATCCGGCAGTGCATGTGGCGACCGGTTCACAATTTTTACTTTCATACAATGTCATTTATCACAATTGATTACTTCTTATTCAATCCAATCCTGGCCAATACCAATTGAACCAACCCCTTTTCACGCCAGGCAACCACGCCTGCAAAAATAAGCAGTAAAACGGTATTCAGTACCAGTCTCCATAACAGGGATTCGGGACGCAGAACCAGGCTTATAACAAACAACAATACGGCCCATATCAGCCATCCCAGGATCTTATTAACCTCATAAGGTATTTTGTATATTTTTCTTCCCCACATCCATGAACAAATCGTCATGGTCACATAGCAGGTCAATGTGGCCCAGGCGGATGCCCAGTATCCTATTTTCGGAATAAACACAAAATTTATAACCAGTGTGATGAGGGCACCCAGGGATGCGATCACCGCTGCATACAGGGTTTTATCCTTTACTTTATACCATACGGAAAGGCTGTAATAGATTCCTAAAAAAAGGTTGGCCATTAAAATAATGGGTGTGATCCCGATTCCTTCCTGAAAATTTTTACCCAGGAAATATTTTATCCCGTCCATATAAAAACTGACCATCAGAAAGATCAGTAATCCCAGGATGACAAAATAGTTCATTATTCTGGCGTAAGTTTCTTTATCATCCTTCCGGCCGTAAATTGAAAACATAAACGGTTCAAAGGCATAGCGAAACATCTGTATATACAAAGTCATGATCACCGCCAACCGGTATCCTGCTCCGTACACACCCACATTAGCCAATGCCGTGGCATGATCCGGCCACATAAATTTCAAGATGATTTTATCCGCCACATCGTTTATTGCTCCGGCTATACCCACAATCACAAGGGGACTGCTGAACCGGAGCATTTTTATCATGAGTTTACGATCAAACGACCAACTCAGATCTTTCAACTCAGGAATGATCAACAGGAACATCAGCGCACTGGTAGCCAGGTTGGCAATAAACACATAACCCACTCCTATGCCCGACCGATACAGCCAGGCAGGAAGTGAATGATCCGGCATTTTATCTATCCATGGAAACACCAGTAAGAATAAAAAAACCAGAATGATATTAATAACTACTGAAGCCAGTTTCAATCCGGCAAACCGCATGGCTTTTTCCTGTTGTCTCAATTTGGCAAACGGAACCGAAACAATTACATCCAATGCGATGATCCATGAAAACCATTTCAGGTATTCGGGATGGCTGTCGTATCTGATTACATGGGCGAGTGGTTTTAAGAATACCATTACCCCGGTCACCCAGATCATTGCCAAAACAAAAACAACGGTAAATGCGTGTGTATAAACTTTTCCGACTGACTTTTCTTCACGGCAAAATCTAAAAAATCCTGTTTCCATTCCGAAGGTAAGAATCACCATTATCACCACCACATAGGCATAGATTTCCGTTACGGTTCCATAGCTTCCGCGCATCAGTACCCTGGTATAAAACGGGGTAAGTATGGCAAAATTGAGCAGTTTCGGCAGGATGCTACCCATTCCGTAAACCATGGTTTGGCCGGCCAGTTTTTTTATTCTGTTGTTTTGTTCTTTCATTTCTCCTGTTCAATCGGTTCAACATGGATTTCTGCACTAATATTCAACTCTTTATAAACAATCTGCTCGATATTTGTAGCCACTTTATGTGCTTGTTCCAGGCTCATCTGACCTTGTAATTTAATATGTGCGGTCATTTCACGGTGTTGTCCGTATTCATGAATACGTATCTGATGCAGGTGTACTTTTTCGTTGCATTGTTGCACCACAATTTCAAATATTTTTCTGATGGTTTCTTCATCCGGTTTTTCGCCCAGCAGATTGCTAAATGCCTCTTTCAACACCTCATATCCTGCAACACAAATCATTACAGATACCAGAATGCCCAGCACCCCGTCCACCCACCAGAACCGGCTTCCAAAATAGAGTCCGATCAGTACAATGACTGATGACAGGGCGTCTGTCCGATGGTGCCATCCGTCGGCTTTCAGTGATTTCAAACCTGTTTTTTTTGCCGCTCTGAATGACAATCTTGCGAGCACCTCTTTCACAATAATTGAAACCAAGGTAGCAACCCAGGCCAGGATGCCATAATGGTATGTCTGATGAGAAGTCAGTCGCCCTACGGATTCACGGATAAATTCATAAGCCACGATCAGTAAAAAAAACCCGATCATCATAGTGGCGATTCTTTCAGCACGTCCGTGTCCGAAAGGATGTTTTTCATCAGGTGGTTTCCGGGCTATTTTAATCCCGGCTATCATTACGATCGAACTCAATGAATCAGACAGGGTATGCCACGCATCTGCGATCAGAGCAACCGAACCCGAAACGATTCCGGCGGCATATTTCAATACAAAAAGCATAATATTTAAGACCACCGATATCCATCCCAGCCGGGTTCCCTCTATACCAAATCTTTTTTTCTTCCGGGAATTCATTTTATCCGGTTAAATAACTTTCATAATTTTCAAATAAACCCTTAAATTACAAATAATTGATCATCTCATTTCGTTAAACAGCCCGACCATGATACCATCTGCTCTGAACAAACCCCGTGTAGTCAGAAAAATACGGTCACGGGTAATTTTCATATCCCCGTTTTTAATATAAGTCTCCGATTTTTGCCGTACATAATTCCATTGTTCCGCTCCCCAAATGGCGGTTATTTCCCGCCGGTTCATTCCCCATTGTGTTCTTAACCGTGTCATTACATATTCATTCCAACGGTTCATTTCGTTAATAATTTCCATACCCTTGTGCTTTTTTACCTCACTGCGATCAGGCAGTTGTGCTCCGCCGAATAGTTTTATATACTGATGCACATCGGGTTTGTTCCAATATCTTTTTTCTCCGTCATACGAGTGTGCCGAAGGTCCGAATCCCAGGTATTGTTCACCCGTCCAGTATTTCATGTTATGGCGACTGTATTGTTCTTTTCGGGCGAAATTGGATATTTCATAATGTTCATATCCGTTTTCCTTTAATTGCGTGATCAAGACGGTATATTGGTTAAAACTCTCCTCTTCGCTTGTTTCATTCAGTTTTTTATCCCGGATCATCCGGTACAGTTCAGTACCCTTCTCATAGGTTATATGATAAGCAGAAATATGATTGATTTTCAATTCGCTGATCTCCCGAATGGTTTGTATCCACTCCTCCTGCGTCATACCCGGTAGTCCGTAAATCAAATCAATACTGAATTCCGTCTCTTTCATCTGCCGGATCCATTTGAAAACTTCCCTGACTCTCTTTTCATCATGCCTGCGATTCATCAGGGTCAAATAACGATTATAGATTGATTGTATCCCGATACTCATACGGTTCACCCCTGATTCCCGAATCTGCTGCAGGTAGGAGGGACTCAGATCTTCGGGGTTGGCTTCCATGGTGATTTCAGCATGATCGTCTAACTGAAAAATACTTTTTACCTTCTCAATCAAACGGATTATTTCTTCCTGTGTTAACAGCGAAGGGGTACCCCCACCGATATAGAGTGTATCCACGGGTTTATGTTTGAAGAAATCCCGTTCCAGCTCCATCTCATGAAGCAGTGCTCTGATCCACTCTTCTTTTAACCGGATGTCGGTAACCGAATAGAAATCACAGTAACTGCAGCGCGACAGGCAAAAGGGAATATGGATATAAATGCCTCCCATATAGGGTACAATTTTACTATTTTTGTATCCAAATGATCCGTAAATTATTTATCATCAGCCTTGCATGGGCAATCATCATTCTAATTCTCAGTGGTATACCAGGGGATGATTTGCCAAAGCATACTTTTTTTAATATTCCCAATCTGGATAAATGGATTCATGCCCTGTTATACTTTCCCCTGGCTGTTTTTATCAGTGCCGAATTTAATCTCTCAAAAAAACTTTTCTGGATTATTTCAGGTCCTTTTTTAACGATGTTCATTGTGGCTGTTTACGGAGGGGGTATTGAATTTGCCCAGAAATATATTTTTATTCACCGGTCAGCAGATCCCATTGATTTCTTATTTGATATTTTGGGTGGTCTTTTCGGAATTGCCTTCTATTTTCTTTTTCTCCAATCCTGGTTTAAAAGACTGTCGTCAAAATCTTAAGGATGTTTTTTCACCCAGCTTTTGCTGAATGAAGTTTTGGCAAAAACCAGCGGAGAGCGTCTGGGGCCCCATACTTTCATACCTACTCCTTTCATGGCACGGTTTTTCCATCCTGCATTGACTCTCTCGAGTTTTTTACGACTCAGCATAAATTTCTTGTAGTTATTCATAAAGAACTTTTCGACCCCTTTGTTTTTACGCCCCTCAACAATTTTTTTACGGTTTAAAAGAAGCAGATGATGCAACGGTATTTTCACCGGGCACACCTCCGTACATTTTCCACACAGCGAACTGGCAAAATTCAGGAAACCGGTATCTTCGGTTCCGTCCATATAAGATGAAATCACGGATCCGATCGGACCGGTATAAGTGGTTTCATAAGTAAATCCACCGATGGTTTGATAAACCGGACAGGCATTCAGACAGGCACCACAACGGATACATTTCAATGTCTGATCGATTTGTTCTTCTTCGTACAACCTGGTTCTTCCACCGTCGAACAGGATAATGATCATTCTTTCGGGACCGTCTGCTTCATTCTCCCTTTTCGGCCCGCTTAAAATAGTATTATAAGCAGTGATCTGCTGACCGGTTCCATGAACGGATAACAGGGGCCAGAAAAGATCCAGGTCACCCCATTCGGGAAGTATTTTTTCAATTCCGGCAATGGTCAGCAATACTCTTGGCCATGAAAAGGTCATCATACCGTTTCCCTCATTCTCGGTTAGTCCCACAGAACCGGTTTCAGAAATTAAAAAATTTGCTCCTGTAATACCCAGGTCCGAAGCACAAAATTTTTCTCTCAGGTAATCTCTGACAAACTCCGTAATCTCTTCGGGTTTGCTGTTTTCATCCATCCCGAATTTTTGATTAAAGAGTTCAGCCACATCCTCTTTGGATTTATGCATGGCCGGAGTCAAAATATGATAGGGCCTTTCTCCGGCCTGTTGTACGATGAATTCCCCCAAATCCGTCTCATTCACCTCTACATCACGCTTCTCTAAAAATTCATTCAATTTCAGCTCTTCACTCACCATTGATTTCATTTTCACCACACGCTTGACCTGTTCAATTTCAATCGCACGGTCCACACATTCCAAAACCTCTTCGGCAGTAGAAGCCCAATATATTTCACATCCGTTTTGAACCGCTTTTTCTTCAAATTGAGTCAGCAGTTTTTCAATATCATCCAGCACATAATTTTTTATATCACTGGCCTGTTCTTTAGCTGCATCCAAAGAATAAAAGTAGTTTTTACCCCGTTTGACCGCCTGGTTATACTGTCCGATATTATAACGAATAACCTTTCTGTGTTGCAGATCAAAACCAACTTTCTCAGATTGGGCCTTAAATATTTTTTCTTTCTCTTCCATCCGGATCAACTTTTTAAAATGCAGGATCTATTTTATTAATCCTTCTTAAATGTCTTCCGCCATCAAACGGGGTATTAATAAATATTTCCACAATTTCCATGGCATTCCGGTAGCTGATAAACCTGGCAGGCAGCGCACATACATTTGCATTATTATGTGCCCTTGCCAGCCTTGCCAGCTCGATATTCCAACAAATCGCAGACCGTACACCCCGGTATTTATTAACCACCATATTGATCCCGTTACCGCTCCCACACAACGAAATGCCCATATCTACTTCCCCTTTTTGAACGGCCCCGGCCAGTGGATGAGCATAATCCGGATAGTCGCAACTTTGTTCACTGTCACATCCAAAATCCCTGATTTGATACCCTTTATTCTCCAAGTCCCTGATAAGTCCTTGTTTATATGCATAGCCGGCATGATCAGATGCCAGACCAATTTTAAATTGCTTCTTTTTTTCCACAATCGGATACAATCTTTGAACAATTCTCAAAGCTATTCATTTTCAATTGTAAAACCGAGTTGTTTCGTCCCCCAACCTGTTATATTTTTGATATAAAATCACTATTTCACTGAAAATCAATACACAATCAATTTCACAAGTAATCAACAACGTACCTGATAACCTGGTTAAAAAGGGTGCTAACTTATCCTTGTTTTTTTGATCATGAGATCGTCATATATTTTTGTATGAAAATTGCAACAGAATTTTATTGAAATTTATTGAAGTACTGTGCACAGTTTTTCAACGTTGATAAAAATATGCATCCTGTTTCACGAGTCATCAACATCCTGTTAAAATAATTTATAATCGTTTGTCATAAAATATTTTATTAATATCGTACCTGTTGAAGAGTTATTGAATCCCGTTTGATGAAGTTGTTTATATGTAATGCATAAAATTTTTTAAACATTATCCACAGGCTATTATTAATATCATAGTTTATATTTATTAAAATTATATAATAATGATAATACAAAAACTGGTCATCACGATTTCCTTCACATGGATTTTGGGATCGGTTCTTGTACCGGCACAGGAAAATCTTAAAGATGGTTTTACACGTTTCTATTATGGAAACGGACAGGTTTCAAGTGAGGGATTTATCCGTAATGGTAAACCGGATGGAAAATGGGTTACCTATTATGTGAACGGTACGGTTAAATCAGAGGGATTACGAAGAAATTACAAGCTGGATTCAATATGGAATTTTTTTGATGACAGATCATTTTTAACAGAACAGATATCTTACCGGTACGGATTAAAAAACGGGTATCATATTCAATATTATCCGGTTGCAAAGAATGATACCGGTCCTCCGGTGATGAAGTCGAAAGAGCTGTATCTGGATAATCTTCTGCAGGGATTGTCTTATTATTATGCCGGGGATGGAAGGATAAAGAGAGTTATTCGTTATAAAGACGGAAAGAAGAACGGACTGATGAAGGAGTTCGGGGAGGACAGTCTGGTACATGTGGTGTACCGTTATCACAATGATTTTCTGATTGACCGTGAATTTATCAATCAAAAAGATCCGTCCGGTTTGAAGCAGGGTACATGGAAAGACTATTATGAAAATGACCAGATACGGTATGAAGCACATTATAAAGACGGCCGGCTAAACGGATTTTACCGTACATATAAGCAGGACGGCAAATTGATTTCATCCGAATTTTATGAAGACGGACAGCGTATTGAGCAGATTCCGGGTGATGAAATAAAGGTTGAAATTGTAAAGAAGTATGATAAAGAAGGTAATGTAATTTCAAGCGGGGGTTATTTAAAAAATATCCCCGTGGGCGTACACCAGGAAATTGATCAGAAGGCAAATAAGATTGTTCAAAAGGAGTTTGATAACAGCGGACAGATATTGTCAAGCGGACAGATTACGAAAGAGGGAGATAAAGAAGAGTTTTGGCAGTTTTTTTATCCGGGAGGCCAGGTTCATTCTGAAGGAAAATTCAGGCATAACAAAAGAACCGGAGTATGGAAATTTTATTATCCGGGAGGTAAAATAGAACAGACAGGTCATTATGCAAACGGATTGGCAGACGGATTATGGACCTGGTATTACAAGAACGGTTCTGTCAGGCGCGAAGAAAATTATTACAGGGGAAAAGAAGACGGGTTATCCGTTGAGTATGGTATAAAGGGAGACATTATTACCAAGGGGTCTTATATTGAAGGATTAAAGGAGGGTGCATGGTATTATAATGTGGGTGATCATACAGAGAAGGGTAGTTATCAGAATGGTCTCAGAAACGGATTATGGATTTATTATTATCCCGGGGGAGTAAAAAGTTTTGAGGGAAATTGGGTTCAGGGAAGGAAGAACGGAAAACACCGGTACTATTATGAGAACGGTAAGATAAAGGAGGAGCAGTATTATGTCATGGGAAACAGAGAACGAACCTGGTGGAAATTTGATCTTAAGGGAGACGCAATCATCTCGTACACCTATAAAAATAATGTGTTAATCAAGATCAACGGAACCAGGGTAAGTATTGAAGAGTAAAAGAAACTCTTTGACGAAATGAGGATTAACATATTCAAAAGAATCGTTATTATTCCCTAAATTTGTTGCAAATAAGCAATTGCCGGATGCAGCCAAAGGCCCTGATTAAAGACATTATGCTGGTTGAGGATAATAAGCTTAACCAAAGATTAATGGAATCCAGTTTAAAAAAATTCGGATTCCGGATTCATGTGGCTAATAACGGTCAGGAAGCCGTGGAGATGTATAAAAAGGATCCAAAGAGATATGATTTGATTATCATGGATATTATGATGCCCGTGATGGATGGTTTTGAAGCCACCAGGCACATCAGGATTTATGAACAAAAGATACAAAACCGGGTACCTATTATTGCTCTGACGGCTAATACATTTGATGCGGACCGGGAAAGGTGTCTTTCTCAGGGGATGGATGAATATATTGCAAAGCCATTGGATATGAATAAGCTGACGAGAGCTTTCCATGAATTGGGGTTAACAGAAAAGTAATCATGAAAGAGCCACTTGAATTCAGAGAAGCGCAATTCAGCGAGGCAGAAAAGGAGTTTGAACAGCAATTGCGTCCGTTACACTTCTCTGAGTTTGCCGGTCAGGAGAAAAATGTAGAAAATCTGAAGGTTTTTGTGGAGGCTGCCAGGATGCGTCAGGAAGCATTGGATCATGTTTTATTGCACGGACCTCCCGGATTAGGCAAAACCACAATTTCCTATATTCTGGCAAATGAGTTGGATGTGGGGATGAAAGTCACATCCGGACCGGTTTTGGATAAACCGGGAGATTTAGCCGGACTGCTTACGTCGCTTGAAAAGGGGGATGTATTGTTCATTGATGAAATCCACCGGTTAAGTCCTGTTGTTGAAGAGTATCTCTATTCGGCCATGGAGGATTTCAGAATTGATATTATGATTGACAGGGGACCGGGCGCACGATCCATTCAGATCGATTTGAATCCGTTTACCCTGGTGGGAGCTACCACGAGGTCGGGCTTACTGACCAGTCCGCTTCGTGCCAGA
>Ga0190359_1001182_pt1 | contig 16812 bp, 9 predicted proteins | sample 48721823_MG_FD_161269 | JGI IMG/M metagenome (GOLD analysis project Ga0190359, IMG submission 161269) | Hydrothermal vent microbial mat bacterial communities from Southern Trench, Guaymas Basin, Mexico - 4872-18-2-3_MG | ecosystem: Environmental > Aquatic > Marine > Hydrothermal vents > Microbial... | reverse complement strand
AGGTCAGGAAAACCTACCTGATAGGAAGAAGTCAGCTCAGGATGAGATATCCGTAGAAATTGACCATTTTTATTGACAACCTTACGGAAATCAGCACCGGATAAATGAATCTTAACAGTAATATAATCCGGCGTTTTATTCAGGATGGATATACCCCGTGGTGTATGTTCCCACACGACCTTTGCTTCCTGCTGAGCTACACCCCGGCTACCGACGAAAACAACAAGAAATATCACGTAAAAATATTTATATAAAGAACCTTTTACCATATAATATAAATATGTACACTTTACCCCACGTGTATACATGACCAGACATCATGGGTATTGGTTGTAGGGTTTAAAAACTTTCTATAAAGATAAAAAAAGTTAATTTTATCATATCATTCTTTTTTCCTAATTTTAACCTGATTTATCAGAATGTTATGAAAAAAGGGATTTTTATTTTTTTCTTTCTTGTTATCTGTTCAGTTTTTTCAGACGGTCAGGTTAATAAGTTCGGGATTCCTTTTGTGAAGAATATCACCCCAATGGAAACTTTAGGGGGAGAACAAAACTGGTCGGTGGTTCAAGACGACCGGGGTATCATTTATGTAGCCAACAATGATATAGGCATTCTGGAATATGACGGGATTACCTGGAGAAGGATATCCGTACCTAATAATATCTCACTCAGAGATCTCTGTATAGATGACCGGGGCACTGTGTATGCAGGAGGAAACAAAGAATTCGGGTTTCTGGAACCGGACACCAAAGGGCAACTCCATTATCATTCACTGATCCGGAAACTGGATTCTTCCGATATGAAGTTCAAATCGATCTATCATATTTACTTCTGGAAAGGGAGTATTTACTACACAAGCACCAATATGATCTTTCGTTATTCTCCTGAACAGGATTCTATTAGGGTTTTCAGGCTTGCTGACGACGGGTTCACCATGGGCAATTACGGTTTTGTTTGTAATGGCAGATATTTCCATGTGGATGCATTGGCCGGATTACTGGAATTCGACGGAGAACATTTTAAGAAAGTGGAAAACGGTGAATTCTTTTCCTATAATAATATCTCTGCTATCCTTTCCATATTGCCTTATTCATCCAAAGAACTTCTTATCGCCACTTATAAATTCGGCGTTTACTGTTATAATCTGGAAACAGGAACCATACGGAGCAATATTTTTTCTCCTGCTGCTAATAATTACTTAAAAAAGAATCGTTTTTACGATGCACGGATGTTGCCGGACAGTTCTTATGCCATGGCTACGCTGGATGGAGGTCTTATTATCGTCTCACACAAAGGGATAATCATACAAATCCTGAATCGTAATGAAGGACTGGACAATGAAACCGTGACCAAAGTGTACCTGAACGACAAGCAGCCCCAGGTATCCCAGTTATGGCTGGCCATGTCTATCGGGTTGGCCAATGTGGAACTGTTCTCTCCCTTCCGCTATTTTAGTGAAGATCACGGTTTCAAAGGATCGGTCAACGACCTTATGATCATCGGAGACAAGCTTTATCTGGCTACCTCAGCCGGGGTATTCCTGCGTACCAGGGAACAGAACGGACTGGCTCATTTTACAAGGATTCCGGGCATCAATGCACAGGCATGGTCTTTTCTTCACTTTACCACACCGGGAAACTCCAGTCCCATACTTTGGGTGGGCACCGAGGAAGGTATTTATGAACTCTCTGCTGATAATAAAGCTTCTTTGGTGGAAAAACGTATCCATAACCTTACACCCAAGGGAAAGAAATTTTATGTTTTTAAACTCTTTGCTTCCAAAAAGAATCCGGGGAAAGTATTTGTTGGCACAGGGCAAAGTCTGGCTGAACTTTCCTACAAATATCATTACTGGCACATAGACACCGTCTACAACCTGCAGGACGAAGTACGCACCATTACAGAAGATAAAGAAGGAGACCTTTGGTTTTCAATGGCTTATCAGGGCATAGGCCGATTGCAAAAAGATCACGGCAACGGGTACAATCTTGTTATTTACAACCAAAAAAAAGGACTCCCTGCCGGATCGGAAAACAAAGTAAATTTTATCAATCATAAAATACTTATTTGTACCAGCAAGGGTTTATACCGCTATCAAAAAGAAGCGGACACCCTCCTTCCCGACCATTTCCTGGGAGATGTATATGCCAATGGCTCGCGGGCTGTTCGTAATATTCACAGGCTGAATGACAGTTTGTATTTCCTGAATGTGGCATATCCCGGCGGAAAATTTTATGTGGAGGAAGTCATCAGAAACCAAGGTAAAATTCACTCTGTCACAACCCCTTTTTACCGGCTTCCTTCCCAGTCGGCGTATGCTTTTGCGCATGAAGGAAATATTTTATGGATTGCTATTTCCAACCGCATTTATTCTTATAACCTCTTCTATAAAAAGAATTACGACATTCCCTTTCACACCCTCATCCGCAAGATCACTGTCGGCGCCGACTCCTCTCTTTTCGAAGGAACCTTCTATCGGGAGGATGAGCATGGTCTGAGGCATTTTATTCCTTCCCAGCCTCCCGGACAACAACCGGAGATAAAATATCGTTTCAACAATGTGACTTTTTACTGGGCTTGTCCGTTTTTTGAGAATCAGGAAAAAATAACCTACAGCTTCAGACTGAGAAATTTTGATAAGCAATGGTCAAAGTGGAGTAACCGCACAGAATATCCTTACACCAACATTCCGAATGGCAGTTATGTTTTCGAAGTTAAAGCCAGAAATATCTATGGCACAGAAAGTACTCCGGCCACCTATGCTTTTACGGTACTTTCCCCCTGGTATCTAACCTTCTGGGCTTTCCTGCTGTATCTGGTCCTTGCATTCTTTTTCGTCGTAATCATCGTAAAATTATACACACGGCGGTTGAAGAATGAAAAAATCCGCCTCGAAGCCATCGTCAGGGAACGCACAGCGGAAGTGGTCAGACAAAAAGAAGAGCTGACCGACAGCATCACTTATGCAAGCCGCATACAGAGGGCTGTTCTGCCCAGCGAGAGATTACTGAACGAGCAGTTTCCCGATCATTTTATCCTGTTTAAACCCAGAGATATTGTCAGCGGTGACTTTTACTGGATGACAAAACAAAATAACATGCTCCTAATAACGGCTGCTGATTGTACAGGACACGGAGTACCGGGAGCTTTCATGAGCCTGCTGGGCATTTCTTTCCTGAATGAAATCGTCAACCGGTCTGATGTTCTTCAACCAAACTTTATCCTTAATAAACTGCGTTCCGAAGTGATGCAGTCACTTAAACAAAAAGGAGAAGAGGGAGAGACAAAGGATGGCATGGATATGGCTCTGGTATCTATAGACAAGAAAAACCGGAAACTATACTTTGCCGGAGCTTACAATCCTCTGTTTTATGTGCGTAAACTGACCTCAGACGAAAAAGAGAAGTTCCGTAAAGGGGATGGTCCGGATTTCGGAAAAGGCTCCATTCACAATGAAGAGTATGTCCTGATACAAGTCCCCGGCGATAAAATGCCCATCGGTATATCTGCAAAGGACGAGCAGACCTTCACATTGCATCAGATCGAGTACTCTAAGGGTGACCGCATTTATCTCTTTTCAGACGGTTATATTGATCAATTTGGCGGGCCACAAGGAAAAAAATTCATGTCCAGAAATTTTAAAAAACTGCTTCTCAGTATTCAGCATAATTCTCTAAAGGAACAAGGAAAATTACTGGATGACAATATCATGAAATGGATGAACGATTATCCTCAGGTCGATGACATTATTGTCATAGGAATAAATTTATAACACTTTTGAAAATATATGTTTCGGATGGATACTGTTATCCGTATCCGGGATTTCCGGGGATATGTGCCGATGCAATACCTGGCTGTTGGTTTTTGAAACATATTCCGGGTAGACCCGGCAAAGAACTACCTCTTTCGATAAAAAGTAAAAGCCATGTCAGGTATGACATGGCTTTTATTTTTCAGGTTACCGGGAATCAGAGTTCTTTGATCTTTATATTCCGGTACCATACATCATCCCCATGATCCTGCAGGCCGAAATAACCTTCTTCAGCCACCTTGGCCCAGTCGGGGTTGTATTTCGGGAACTTGCTATGTGCTACCAGAGAGTCCCATTCAGGAGTCCACAGATGATATTCCAGGACGGTTTCTCCGTTCATTTTGTGTACAACTGTTCCGCGGTAAACGATGATCTCTACCTGGTTCCACTGCCCGGCAGGTTTGGCATTCTGTGGTTTGGCAGGAATCAGGTCATAGAGTGAACCGGCCTGGCGGTTTCCGTCTTTTCCCAGCTTAGCATCGGGGTGACGCTCGTTGTCGAGCACCTGCATCTCGGGTGCTGTCGCCCAGATGGGCTTGTCGGTCTCCCGGGCCAGGTAAAAGATACCGGAATTACCTCCTTCGGATATTTTCCACTCCAGTTTCAGGTCGAAGTTTTTGAACTTCTTATCGTAGATGATATCGCCACCTTCCTGGCCCCCGGCTTCTCCGCGGCCGGACCCTTTGCAATGAAGAGTGCCATCCACCACTTCCCATCCGGAGGGAAAATGATCCTTGTTATAACCTCTCCAGCCATTGGGGGTTTTTCCATCAAACAACAACACCCATCCTTCTTTCTTTTCTTCCGGCGTCAGCGTGTTCGGTGGAGTCGTCTCTACAGTTTTTTCGGTCACTTTTTCCGATTTCTCTCTTTTATTTTCCCCTTTGTTTCCCGACTTACAACCGGTAAAGGACACAAAAGAGATCAATGCAATGAGAACAAACAAATATTTCAATTTCATAGTTTACAGGTATTTAAATGTTAAACAATAGTTCATGCAGGCATTTCAGGCAATGAATAACCGTTATAATAGGTATGTTTAATATACTCTTCCGAAGCAGCTTTGGCGTTTATGGTCGCATACTCGGTGTTGAATTTGGGATCCCCGTCTACCACTTTGAAGCTGGCAGTAGTCACCACCCTGATTTTATCATTTTCGGAAATATTTTTGAATTTCATCTTTTCACCATCCCATTCAAGCCAGCGGTTCAGGTCCTGCAGACGGACAGCCACAACACCCATAACGACCATTTCGTTGAGCGGGCCGGAATAATTGAAGTTGGAAGAAGGAAGCACTCTGTTTTCCGGGCTTTCCTTGCAAGCACGGATCCAGTCCTGCTCATGAGCGCCATTGCTCCATTTCAGGCCGGTCACTTCTTCAGGACGGCGCATAGTCTTCGGCGGAGGGGTAAAGTCCTTCATTTTGCTATAAGGAAGCAGTGTCGGATTCTTCCCATAACAACCGGTCATAATCTTTCCTTTTTCCCCGATAAACAGGCAGCCACCACCACGATCCCGACCCAATATCTCACCTTCAGGCAACTCTTCCGGCCTCGGTGGTAACAGCCCCCCATCATACCAGCTCACTTCCACTTCCGGGTGTTCTCCTCGTGCCGGGAAGACGTAATGAACGATCTCGGCATGGGGCGGTGATTCGGTATTGATCTGAGTAGAACTGGCTTGAACTTTATAGGGATATTTCAGATCCAGGGCCAAAAAGATCGGATCCATGATATGATTGGCCATGTCGCCCAGGGCTCCGGTACCGTAGTCCCACCATCCACGCCAGTTCCAGGGATGATAGATGGGATTGTACGGACGCATGGGTGCCGGTCCTATAAACAAGGGCCACTTCAGCGTTTCGGGCACAGGATAAGTTTCCTTGGGCCGTTCAAGCCCCTGTGGCCAGATGGGCCGGTTGGTCCAGGCATAGGCTTTTTTCACCTCCCCGATGACTCCTGCTTTAATCCATTCGGTTACCTGACGGATTCCTTCACCGGAGTTCCCCTGGTTCCCCATCTGGGTAGCCACTTTATACTTATTGGCCAGTTTTGTCAGTAACCTCGATTCATACACGCTGTGTGTCAAAGGCTTCTGGACATAAACATGTTTTCCCATGGTAATAGCATGGGCTGCTGTCAATGCATGGGTATGGTCAGGTGTGGCAATCATCACTGCGTCTATAGACTTACCCATCTTATCAAACATCTCACGCCAGTCATAAAAACGTTTGGCTTTCGGATAGTCTTTGAAAGTCTTGGCAGCATATTTCCAGTCCACGTCACACAAAGCAACAATATTCTCGGTAGAAGCATGCCTCAGGTTGGATCTGCCCATCCCTCCGACACCAATACCGGCAATATTCAGCTTGTCTGAAGGAGGTTTATGACCCAGTCCGCTAACCACATGACTCGGGACAACTGTCAGCCCTGCGGTAACCACAGCAGACCTTTCAAGAAACTGTCTTCTGGACATTCCGGATGAATCTTTTTTCTTTTTCATTTTTTAATTATTTTAATAATTAGGTTTAAGAGCATTTGTCCTTTTTAGAAGTAATAAAAATAATTTATTTTTTTTAAAAAAAGAAAAAACCAATTGAAGGAATTTAGCTATCTTAGCCTTGCAAGGTCAGAAAAAATTATATTATGTCTAAACGGCTAAAATACGGAATGATAGGAGGAGGTATCGGTTCTTTTATCGGTCCGGTGCACCGCATGGCGGCAGAAATGGACGGCCTCGCCAAACTGGTTTGCGGAGCTTTCAGCAGTGATCCCGACCGTTCTGTAGAATCCGGACTGCAGTTGGGACTGGACAGAAACCGTATTTATCCGGATTATGAGGCCATGATCCGGAAAGAAAAAGAGCTTCCTCCGGAAGAGCGTATGGATTTTGTCAGTATAGTAACCCCCAATTATCTCCATTTTGATCCGGCACGGCTGGCATTGGAAAATGGTTTTCATGTGATCTGTGACAAACCGCTTACCAAAACCCTGGAAGAAGCCGAACAACTTGGAAGGTTGTCCGAAGACAACAGACTCTTATTCGGCCTGACGCACACCTACACTGGTTATCCTATGGTCAAGAAAGCCAGGTCACTGGTCCAAAACGGTTCGTTAGGTAAAATCCACAAGGTAATGGTAACCTATCTACAAGGCTGGCTCACTCCCTATCCCGAAGGCGCCGGTAACAAACAGGCTTTATGGCGTACCAATCCCGATTATACCGGAAAAACATCCACCATGGGTGATATCGGCACCCATGCGGAAAATCTGATTTCTTATATCACCGGGCTGAAGATCCTGGAAATATCAGCCCAGTTAAATACGCTGATCAAACCCCGCAAGATGGATGATGACGGGAGTGTAATGCTGCGGTATGAACAGGATGTTGCCGGGACTATCCTTGTAAGCCAGGTGGCTACAGGCGAAGAAAACAACGTAACCCTCCGTGTTTACGGCGAAAAAGGAGGACTTGAATGGAACCAGGAAGAACCCAATACGCTGATCCTCCGGTGGGTGAACAAACCCATGGAGATCTACCGATCCGGTGCGGGAATTACTGGGATCAATACAGGAAACCGGCTGCCGGCAGGCCATCCAGAAGGATTTATCGAGGCTTTTGCCAATGTGTACAAAAACTTCGAAGAAGCTGTCCTGGATCGGAAAAACAGGAAAAACTTCCCCGTAAACCACTATGACTTCCCAACCGTTTTTGATGGCATACAGGGCATGAAATTTTTAGAGAAAGTGGTGGAATCTTCCGCAAGCACACAAAAATGGATTCCCTTCCAATGATCAAAGAGAAATTCAATCAATAAATAATTTTCATACTACACAACTCTTTCGACCGATCCGAACCGCCGGCTTACCGGAGATAATGAACACGACTGGCGTGAAAGGGAGTATTTATCTCAAATTGCGCAATAGAGTTATTGTAAATGGCTCTATTGCGCATAAGCCGAAGGCTGCATTGGGTTAACCCTGACAAGAAAATCTTACTTTCCATTTTGATGGAATGCTATGATTTTCTTCGTCAATTAAGCAATAGAATTTTTCTATTGCTTAATTTGAGTTTATTTTTTAAGGGGCATATCATGCCAAGGTAATCCGGTTGCCCCCGGAGGCATAGCCGGAGATTTATAAAACCACCCGGTGTTTCGGCACTATTCCGGAAACAGGCCACCGTATCTATATGATGCTGATATAAAGAAATCCCGGCAGTACCGGGATTTTTTATACAATGACTTCCTTATCAGGATCCCACTCCACTCTTCTACCCTCGCGCAGTGCAATCACACCCATATGGTTGGTGATGGCTTCCTCGAAGCCTCTGTTTATGTTGCAACTGGGTTGCGTCCCTTTGCGGATGGCTTCCAGCCATTCTTTGATATGCAGATGGGTGGTATCCACTCTTTTGCCCTCTCGGTACGTATACAAAAGACCCCGACCCGCAAAATATTTCTCTGTTGCCGTAGTTACGGCATCCGGATTTTTCCTACCAGGAGAATAGGAATATATCGGCAAAGACGGATCTATCTTTCCATTTTTGATTAATTCTCTGTACCTGTCTGACTCACGGTCGGCATAGATATTCAGCGTTCTACCCACTTCCATCCAGCCATCATGACCCATGATCACTTTTCCCCTGTCTTTGTCACTGGCAAGGGTAGCGCTATAAAGCAGGCTGAGATTACGGTCGGGGTATTCAAAAACCTCTTGTTGCACATCGGGCACAGTACGACCATCCTTGAAATAGTATATTCCCCCCGAACCACTGGCATACTGAGGGATGCCCAGACCGAGGATCTGGTTCATGGCATCGTACTCATGGGTAAACAAGTCGCCGGACAAGCCAGTACTGTAATCCCACCAGCAACGCCAACGGAAGAATCTTTTCAGGTCAAAATCGTGCCAGGGTGCCTGGCCAATAAACTGTTTCCAGTCGATATTTTTAGGAGAAGCTTTGGGGTGAATATTATAGACCCAGGCTCCATTGGGGCTGTTTCTGTTGGTAGTAACCTCAATCAGGTTGACTTTACCCAGCAGGTTTTTCTCAATGGCTTCCTTGGCTTTTATATAACTTTCAGTCTGCCTTCCCTGGTGGCCCAGTTGAAAGACGATCCCGCTTTTCTTCACCTCATCTCTGACAACATAGGTTTCCGGAAGATTCCAGGTCATTGGCTTTTCACAATACACATGCTTTCCGTTACGGGCTGCTTCGATGGTCATCGGTGCATGCCAGTGATCAGGAGCAGCAATGATCACGGCATCTATATCGTCGGCAGCCATCAGCTCTTTGTACGTACGGTATCTTTTAACAGGATACGCAGGTTTTCCTTCACTGCCCTGGCGTTTCAGGTTGGCAGCTGCAGCCATTTGTTCTTCGGCATGAATGTCAAACACATCGCAAATACCGTTGATCACAATATTCAGGTCATCCTGTTCCATAAATTCCTGGTATCGCTTATCCATGGGATTTTTCTCAGCAGCAGCACGCGCAGCGTCTATCCATGAAGGATGCACAAAGCCCGCAGCCTTCATGAGTTGAGGGCCTCGGTGACCGTAACCAATCACCCCCAAACGCAGTTGCCTTCCGGAAGAAGGAGCCGTAGACATCACCGGAGGTGCATATTCCATACCCAGCTCATCCCTGATCATCTGCTTTAGCACCCTGTCCATGTGACGCTTCTTATAATACCCCCATGCAAATATCCCCAGCACCGGCACCGTTGCCAGCCCCTTCAAAACATCTCTGCGTTTTACCTTTTTATCCGGATTTGTCGGTTTTTCTTCCCGGGGAGTTTCATTTTTCAGCTCTTCTCCGCTATTCATGTTTTTATCTTTCTTTTCCATATTATTTATTTATTTAGCTGCACGCTTACGCGACTTCCACAATACCTGAAAAACCGCATCCAGACCAATGCGGGTGGGAAATACATATAAAACCAGTAAAGCAGTCATTTCAATCAAAGTCTTGTTAACGATCAGATAACTTCCCTCGGAAGGTACCGAGAAGGATATTCCGGGAAATGGCGGATGTGACAAATAATACAAGGCCAACAATAAAATACCTGCAAAGATGGAAAACCGGGTAAACAAACCCAGTATCAATCCCAGACCTATCAGGATCAGTCCCCATTCATTCAAAAAATCAACGGTATGTAGAACAGAAGCTTTATACGTCAATGAATGAAAGAATCCGCTCAAAAAACCTCTGGAGTCAAGCAAATAGCCCGCAGATGACCAGTCGGGATTGGTGATTTTAACCATTCCCTCATACAGGAAATGCCAACCGATCAATGTCCGTAAAATAACCAGAAAAGTGGTTTGCCCAATGGTATAATTACATGTTCGTTTCATAAAAATAAAATTTTGCCAAAAGTATAAAATATCCGAACATAAAACCTGCGAAATTTGTTATAATCTCATAAAATATTCACTGTAAATAGAGATTTTCTGGATTTTTATTTTGAGGTAGTAGGAAGTAGTAATGCATTAAAAAGAAGTTTATAGGATGCTTGTGTAGAAGCTCTGAACTGGGGGTTAAAACCCATCAGCACCAACTGTCCTTTTCCTTTTTTCAGCCAAATCACTGCCGGCTTGTCGGCCAGCAGCTCAGGATGTTCTGCATATCCGCTCATCAGGATATTTTCTTCCGGATACCAGCCGATAACCCGGCGATCCATGTCAAAATATGGAACAGAAGTAGCAAAAACAGGCCATCCCCTTGAAAAAACGCCGATATTACGGGGAAGTCCTCTTGTCAACGGTGAGTCCTTCAGCAAAGTAACCCGGATCAGAGAACCCGGCACGTACAGTCCTTTTCCCTGCAGGTCTTTCGAGACATCCCGATACGGGAGCCGGAAATTCTCGGACACAGTATCCTTTTTTCCTTTCTTATGGCTAACACTAAGTTTCCCCTCGAATAATCCGGTGGAACCACCCCAGGATACGATCAATCCCCCCTTATCAACAAAAGTCATTAGCTTTTTCAGTCCTTCCTTTCCCATGCCCTTTGAATATTCCGGGGCATAACCGGACATATAGTAAGACCCGCCGGACCCATTTAACAATACCTCCTTGGATGAACTGGGAAAGACGATCACGTCATAATTTACAAGATCGGTTGAGGGAATCTTATCCGGGTGTATTACCGTATACTTGATATGATAGGTATCAAAAATGTATCGTGTCCAGCCGGCATCCATATCGCTGTAATACGTCTCAATCAAGGCAATACGGGGAGCATGGAATGATTCAACAGACAAAGAGGATTTGTCAGTAACCGCAACAGGTTGAAATTTTATCTCCCGGCCTAAGAGATCCCATCCTTTTGCATTATCTCCGGAGATCACGAAAGATCCGGTTGCCAGAATGCGTCCTTTCAAAGTAGCATCTTTTTTCAGGCGTTCAACGGTTAATCCCTGGCTGGCGGCCAGGAACGCTGCCTTGAAACTTTCATTACAGGATACGGGAAAAACTTCCGCTGTGGTCCCTTTCAGGGGTTCTTCCAGCAGGGTAAAGGGTTGTTTAACGGGGCTCAGGTCTGTTTCCAGCGTTTTACAACGCTCATCAATCTCAAAACAGGTTATCTGCCTTTCCAACGGCAACGACCAGGTAGTGATATCATAGGGTTTAATAATTTTGCCTCCGGGGGTATAGTGCCGGACAGGATAGTTTTGTTTTTCCATAACTTCCTTGATGAACGCGCGGAAAGGTTGTGCCAAAGGGACCACCAGGTCGCCTGCATGATACACATGTCCGTCAAGGATACAATCCTTGTCCATTTTATATACGGAAACGCCTTGTTCGCCGAGCAGATTCACCAGGTTTACCAACTCACTCTCATCATGCTGCTGTCTCGGCATAATATAATAATAAGGAGGCGTTGTTTTCCCCAGATACACATTCTTCCGGCAAAGATCATTCCTGAACTTCAGGATCTGGTCATGATACAGGGAAGCTGTTTTCAGGATAGATTTGGTAGACGCAACCTCATATTGCACAATATCACCCAGGCGCCACCAGCCCCCTTTCCAGGGTAAGGGCATGTTGATACTTTTCTTGTATTCTGAAAGACCTTTTCCCCTTACCGAAAGCTCACTGGGTTCGACATATATGGGGGTAGCATAATGTGCACTGGCACATTCGGTAAGAAAAGCAATCACATTCTGCCAGATACAGGTTTCCGTCGATCCGGGCCAGTAATTATCAAAAGCATAATGCTGGGTGACACCTGCCAGCCCGGCCTGGGTCATATCATTGATCAGGTTCTGTCCGAAGATGCCGGTCCAGGTCCACATAGCGGCATCAATGTTTTCTGCAATCGGATCAGAGTTGGGGGGCACAAAATAACGCGGGCCGGTAGATCCCATCTGATGCTTCTCTACCATAACCTGCGGAAACCAGGTCTGCGTGAAAATATGCTGAATATTTTTCGTGTCTTCCTGCGAAAGAATCACAAAATCACGATTGTTGTCATGTCCTACGTATTTATGATATACCCTGGGAAGAGATGCCCCTTCATATTTAGTCCCTTTGTACTTTCTGTAATTGTCGACTATAAAGTCCATCCCGTCGGGGTTGTGACAAGGCACCATCATATACACCACATTATCCATCCACCCGAGAACTTCAGGATTTTGGGTTGTAACCAGCTCATATGCAATCAATGGGGCTGCCTGCGAAGGGCCCACCTCACTGCTATGCATTGATAGAGTAGCAATAAAAAACACCTTTCCTTCTCTTACCAGTTTTTGCTGTTTTTCCTTGGAAAGTTCCGGGTTCAGGGCCAGTTCCCTGTTGATCTCTTTCAAACGATCCAGATTATTGATATTGGTTTCCGAAGAAAAGAAAGCAATATACATAGGTTTTCCCATGGGAGATTTTCCGATCTCCACCATTTTCAACCTGGGAGAAGCGGCATCCAGTTTTTGCAGATAACCGATCAATTGTTCATAATCCAGCAACATTCTGTCAGCCCCGGGCTTAAACCCAAAATAATCGGAAGGTTTTGGCATGGGAACAGTCTGGGCGAGACCGATTTGTACGGTCAACATCAGGGTCATAATCCATGCCGCCAATGTTATGACAAAAAATTTCCGCAACATAACGTTATCTTTTTAATTGTTCATAAAATCATTCAAACCTACATAAATTTTTCAGAAAAGTATGAAAAAGTTCCTACAGTAATATTTTACTAAGACAGAAAAAAAGGAGACCCGCAGAACCGTCTCCTCATCCTATTTTCTAAAAAATACTCACTTATTAATTAAACACTTTAATCCTGATATTTCTGAACCATATCTTACTGCCATGATCCTGAAGACCAATATGACCTTTATGGGCCAGACCATATCCCGGATAATCTTTCCATTTGCAATTTTTCACTTTCGCTTTCCACTCGTCGGTCCACAGGTCATACTCCACCACCTTGGAACCGTTGAGATAATGGATCACATGGGGACCATTGACTACAATTTCAGCCGAATTCCATGTCAAAGCCGGTTTGATCTTTGCATTAACGGGAGGATCCATGGCATAGTTGGCTCCAGTAGTCTGCCAATCATTGAGTTTACCCGGCCACCCCAGGTCATCAATCAACTGGTATTCCGGGCCGGTGGCATACGGTGTAGGATAATGATCTTCAACCACATGATAAAAGATGCCGCTGTTACCGGCCGGGGATATTTTCCACTCCAATTTCAGATCAAAATTTTCAAATTCCCTGCTGGTAATAATGTCTCCACTCTTGTCACTGCCTTTTCCCAGGCAGACCAAACAGTTATCCTCTACCGTCCAATTATCAGGAACCGTATCCATACGAAACCCTCTCCATCCATCCAGGTTTTTTCCGTTAAACAATAATTCCCAGCCTTCCTTTTTTTCTTCAGGTGTCAAGACATTATAAGCTTCTGTTTTTTTTGTCACTACTTCATCGGAAGAAACCGATTGTTCAGCCTTTTTTTCCTGCTTTTTATGTACACAGTCATTCAAAATAAGCATACCACTTAACGAAAAAACGAACACGATAAAAAAAATTTTGTTTTTCATAATAACTCCACCTTTTTTTGATTATTAATGATATTATATACACCATCTCTATGGTAAAATATTTTTAGCCTAAAATAAATAAAAATTTACATAAAAAATATTTCCTGCATAATAATTCTTTAAAAAAATCAATTCCTTTTTCAGGACAAAATCCATACATGGTTAAAATGAAAACTTGCATTACTCAATCCGGATGAAAAATCCTATCTTTAGCTCAGAAAACCTCCGGACAGATTCGAACCGGTAATTATTGAAATTACGGGAAAAATTTCTTATGCATAACACCCTTGAAATAATATTTCTCACGGCAGCGTTTTTATTTCTGCTTATATCAGCCAACAGGCTGGCAGGACTTTTTGCCAGGATCAAGCTGCCCCTGATCACAGGATTGATCGTGATGGGGGTTGTTATAGGGCCGGATGTGTTCGGATTTATCCGGGAAGACGCATTGGAGAAACTGGATTTCATCAATGAGATTGCATTGGTTTTCATTGCTTTTGCTGCAGGAGCCGAGTTACGGATCAGTGAATTCAGGGAGCGGAGACGGAGTATTATTCATATATCCGTCAGTCAGGTAGCCGTCATTTTCGGACTGGGCTCCCTCATCTTCCTGATGCTTTCGAAATTCATTCCTTTTACCAGATCTTTTCCTTTCGAGGTCAGGCTGGTTATCTCCTTGCTTACCGGAGTGATCTCGGTCGCCAGGTCGCCGGCCTCCACCATCGCCGTTATCAATGAGATGAGGGCACGCGGTCCTTTTACGCAAACCTCCCTGGGGGTAACCATCATTATTGATGTTTTCAGTATTATCCTGTTCGCCCTTGTTTTTTCCTTTGTGGAAGCATTGCTCAACGATGAACATTTCAATCTTTTTATCATCGTTATTTTACTGGGCGAGCTTGTGGTCTCCCTGATTCTGGGAATCCTGCTCGGCAGGGTGCTCTCCGGACTGATCCGGGTTAGAACCGCGATGGGTATCCGTACCCTGTTAATCCTGACAGCCGGTTTTTTCATATACATTTTGTCCCAGTTATTACGAAAATATTCCAGGGAAAACCTGGGGCTTGACTTTTACATAGAACCACTGCTGGTAAATATCATCGCCAGCTTCTGTCTGTCCAACTACACCAGGTATCGCCGCGAATTCAACACCATGCTCGAACAGGCTATGCCTTTTGTATATACGGCGTTTTTCACTTTCATAGGGGCATCCATATCATGGCATATTTTACTGAAGGTATGGACCCTTGCGTTGCTACTTTTTTTCCTGCGTATTCTGCTGATTATGGCAGGCTCATGGGTGGGCTCGGCCCTTTCCGGAGATCCACCTAAGTACAGAAGAATCATGTGGATGCCATTCATAACACAGGCCGGGGTCAGCCTGGGTCTTATCACGGTAATCATGGGGGAAGGACATGTCTGGAGTTATGAGTTCGGGACCATCCTGATCGGCACTATCATTCTGAATCAGCTCCTCGGACCTCCTCTTTTCAAATGGTCTCTGCAGCTTGCGGGAGAACATCATGTGAAAGCCCATGTTCAGGTTATGGAAGACCATGAAGCTGTCATTTTTGGCTTCGAAGCACAATCGGTCGCTTTGGCACAACAATTGTCAGCACAGAACTGGGCGGTAAAACTGATTACCGACCAGGAAACGGTTAAGGATCCGCAGATAAAAAATGTGACGATTTTGCATGAACGTGATATAACAAAGGAAAGTCTGGAAAAAATAGGAATTAATAAAACAGAAGCGATCGTGGCCATGAAAACAGACGAAGAAAATTACAGGATCTGTGAGATGGCTTATGAACATTTCGGAACTCCTAATCTCATCGTTCGTCTCAATGACCGGAAAAACTTCAATCGATTTTATCAATTGGGGGCATTGATCGTAGACCCCTCCACAGCCATCATCAGCCTGCTGGACCATATGGTAAGGGCTCCCAATGCCACCTCGCTTCTGCTGGGACACGAACCGGATCAGGATACGGCCGACATTGTGCTGCGGAACAAAAGCCTGCACGGTGTTTCCCTCCGTCATCTCGACCTGCCTGCCGATATCCTGGTGCTTGCTACCCGACGCCGCGGTCAAACCATTATCTCTACCGGCTTCACCCGCCTCAGGCTCGGCGATGTACTAACCGTTGTAGGTTCCAAAGAAAGTATCGAGGAGCTACGCTTAAAACTGGAATAAAAACTCTTAAATTCCTGAACAAATGGAAGCACAGTTCTATCAGAAAAAGGACAATCAAAAGGTACAATGTCAGCTTTGTCCGGACAACTGCATCATTACAGAAGGCCAAAGAGGCGCCTGCAAGGTACGTAAAAACATTAACGGTACTCTGATCGCCGAAAACTACGGACTGGTATCTGCTGCGCATACCGACCCCATAGAAAAAAAGCCTCTTTATCATTTTTATCCCGGCAAACCTGTTCTCTCGCTGGGAACCGCAGGTTGTAACCTGCACTGTGTCTTTTGCCAAAACTGGGAAATATCTCAGTCTACCGTAGACGAACTTACCCTTTATACCCTTCCCCCTGACGACGCGGTAAAAAAGGCTTTGCAGATCGCTGACAATATCGGCATTGCCTATACCTATAACGAACCCGTTATATGGTATGAATATGTCTATGACACTGCCATGCTTGCTCATGAAAAAGGATTGAAGAATGTAATGGTAACCAACGGGTATGTATTTCCTGATCCCCTGAAAAAGATCATGCCCCTCATAGATGCTTTCAGCGTAGATCTGAAGGCTTTTAACGAGACGTTCTATAAAAAATATACCAAATCTAAACTGCATCCGGTACTGGAAGCTTTGAAGATCATTCGCTCTCATAACAAACATTTGGAGATCACCAATCTGGTCATTCCCGGGCTGAATGACAATGAAGATGAATTCAGGCAAATGATCGGGTGGATTGCAGAAGAACTCGGTACAGAAT
>Ga0190359_1001181_pt1 | contig 16825 bp, 19 predicted proteins | sample 48721823_MG_FD_161269 | JGI IMG/M metagenome (GOLD analysis project Ga0190359, IMG submission 161269) | Hydrothermal vent microbial mat bacterial communities from Southern Trench, Guaymas Basin, Mexico - 4872-18-2-3_MG | ecosystem: Environmental > Aquatic > Marine > Hydrothermal vents >... | reverse complement strand
TGAAGGGGACACAATATTTGTCTTTAATGGAACATACTTTGAAAATATTGTTATCAACAAAAGGATTAGCATTATTGGTGAAGGGAAATCAATAATTGATGGAATGTATCAAGACTATGCCGTTTATTTGAACTGTGATAATATAGTTTTAAAAGATTTGATATTTAGAAACTCAGGAGGTTTTGATGGAAATAGCTGTATTTTCGTTAATTCAGATAACAACCTGATTATTGATAGCGAAATTTATCGAGCAAGAACAGGATTGCTAATTAAAAACGGCAATAATAACGAGATAAAAAATACAGTTTTCTATTCAAATGGAGAAGGCATAAAAATTGAATCATCCCAAGATATAGATATCAGAGATTGCATTTTTTATCATAACTCATTTGCTTCTGAAGTTCACCATTCTAAGAATATCGCAATAACTAATTGTTACTATCATACAAACGGAATTGGACTTTTATTAAATGATTCCATGAATATTAACATTTCAAAATGCGCAATTTACAACAACAATGATAATCAGGGAGGAGTGATGATGTATTTCTGTGAGAACGTCTCTATCTGTAACTGTAACTTTGAGCATAATGGTTTTGGGATAAGTATTGATGATTGCTCTGATATCTACATTACATACTCTGATTTTGTTTTGCATGACCATGAAGCATTTTGGATTAAGACCAAATCTGAAAATGTAAACATTGAAAATTGTGAGATTTACGATAATTTTAGATTTGGAATTTCAATCTTCAATGGCAACTGTAATCTAAAACAGAATAACATATATGGTAATTTATTTGGCCTCTATATTGAAAAATCTTATTGTGATGCACGCAAGAATTGGTGGGGAAAACTCACAGGTCCTGCATTGTTTGAAAGAAAGATCAAGGACAGGATGTTTTCAAAATTTGGCATAATTAGGTTTTTCCCATGGCTCTTAAAGAAGAACGAAAACGCAGGTCCAGATTGGGAAATAGATTATGAAAAGTATCCTGTAGATTTTAATGCATCTCGTTATAAACAAATCACATTTTCTGGAAATGACACGGACTTTGATGGAGTTCCAGATTGGTGGGAAGAAAAGTATGACTATGACCCATTTGCCTGGGATAATCATACAAATCTTGATCCGGATAATGATGGATTGAATAACATAGAAGAATGCTATACAGATCAATGGGGATCAAATCCATTTAAAAAGGATCTTTTTATCGAGGTGGATTATTTTGATTCAGAATCAAATAAGCCAACTGACTCTTGGATAAACGAAATGGCAGAAAGATTCGGTGAGCATGAAATTACATTACATATTGATGCTGGACAACTAGGTGGGGGAGAATTGATAAATTACGATGGAGACTTTTACTACGAGCATCTAAATGATATTTACTGGGATTATTTCCTACACAACGACTTGAACAATCCTCGCAAAGGCATTTTCCATTATTGCTTTGTCAAAAATTATGGACCATATCCTGGCTTTTCAGGGTTTTCTATTTTTGGTTGGGACAATCTGGATTCATGGGTTCTTTTCCCAGATGGAATCAAAGATAAGTTCCCATCGGTTTCTAGAGATAGGATTATCATTAGCGTGATTATGCACGAGTTTGGCCATACAATGGGCCTGTTTGCAGATGATTGTGGTGGAAATGATAATATGGTTGCCACAATGCCTTTTACAAAACAGTTTTTTAAATATTCGACCTATCGAAGCATTATGAATTATATGTATACTTACAGAATTCTTGATTATTCTGACGGGAAGCTTGGAAGAAATGACTTTGATGATTGGGGTAATTTAGATCTTAGTTTCTTTAAAAATACTAGTTTTATTTTACCATACTCTTCTAAGAATATCTCTTAATTTTTCTTATATTTTCTGTAAAATATTTGGTTTTTTCCGAACGTTTTCCGACTATTTATATACTTTCAAATATAAAATTACTGGCAATGAAAAAATTAAACGGAGTGATAAAAATGAAAAAAATGAAAACTATAAAAACCATAAAAATACTTGGAATTCTAACTCTAGTATTCTCTTTTATTGGATCTGGAGTATTGGCCGATGGTTGGCATCCATCAGCAGAGTTTTTACATTTGTATGAACCTGCCCAAAAAGCCGTGATTTATTGGGATGGTACTATGGAGATTATGGTACTATCTTCGGCTGTTAAATCTGATAATTTAACAGATATTGCATGGGTTGTACCGATTATCAGTACTACTAAACCTAATGTTACTGCTGGTAATATGAGTGTTTTTGAAGAGTTAGTAGATTTTTTTGGCGCATCCTATTGGTGGAATACTCATTTTAGAACGATTAAGCAGTATGATAGTAATAGTAATGTTTCAGTAATTGAAATCTCTGAAATTGATATTTATGATGTTATTATTGTAAAAGCTACAAATGCTTCTGATCTTCTCGATTGGTTGGTTGAAAATAATCTTATGGTTCCTGAGAACGCTCATGATGTTATAGATAGATATGTACAGATGGACAACTGTTATTTTATAATTAATAAAATTGATCTAAAAAACAGATTCAAAGATGTTATTGAACAACTTGAAAACGGGACTCTTCATGAAAACTTTAGAGAATATCAAAGAGTTTTACATGATTTAAAAATTGGAATGGCTACACCATTAAGATTTGAATTTACACCTCCTGAGCCATATTATCCATTAGTAATTTCTAGTTTAAACGCCGGAGAAGGGAAAATCGAAGTATATGTTATAGCAGAAAAACCGGTTGCAGATATTAATGGCATTATGCTAGTTGACCGCTGTAAAAATATGACTGATAAGTTGAAAGAAAAATTGCAGGAGTTTTTCCCAATCGGTGAAGAAGAATATGTAACAAGACTTTTATTTAATGGCTTGTTAGAAGATTTGACAGACGATGCTGTTTTTGATTTCTTTACACCTTCAAGTAAATATGACCCAGTGTTTCTGTATATCCCTTCAAATCTTGAAAATCTAACAGGAACTGCTCTTGTTGATATAATGGTTTTTGATCAGGATGGGGGTCTTTTAGAACTCCAATATAGAGTTGATAGTACTGGTCCTTGGATGGTTGCAGAAAGAAGTGACATGGCATATATTTATGAGAGATGGTGGAGTATTTTTGATTATAGTGTTTACGTTTCTGAAACAGATGGAGCGCTTTGGACTATTGAAATAGATGCAATGAATTTAACAGAGGGAAATCATACTCTTGAGATGCGAGTTCTACATGAAAGATATGATAACTTGTATTATACACCGGTTTATTCATGTGATTTTACTACATTAAAAGATACTGCTGAATCTGAGACTTTAAAAACAACAAATAGTAATAGTTTACATGCTGCGTTAATTTCAGGTTTAGTAGCTATTTCAATTGTTTCAGTAGCCGTAACAAGTAGGAAAATTAAATTCTAAAATTTTTCCTTTCTTTTTTATAAAATCTTTTTATCAATAACCTTCATCTGTTCATCAAAAGTATAAACTATAGGAATGCCAGTAGGAATCTCAACATTTGGAATTTCTTCATCTGAAATGTCTTCAACATATTTGGTTATGGATCTCAAACTATTTCCATGAGCAGAGACAAGAACGGTTTTACCTTCCTGCAAATCCTTTAAAATATGTTCTTTATAGTATGGAATTGTACGCTTGCATGTATCTTTAAGACTTTCACCATTAGGTGGCTGTACATCATAGCTACGTCTCCAGATATGAACTTGTTCATCGCCGTATTTTTCACGTGTTTTTTGCTTGTTTAATCCCTGTAAATCTCCGTAATAACGCTCTGCAAGATCAGGGGACATATAGATTGGAATCTCTGTGCCCGGCTCACTTGTATGATGCTCCCAATCTCTAATCCTTTTTTCTTCATGATAAATAATTGGCGTTCTAGGGTCATTTGACTCGATTAAAATGTACTGAAGTGTTTGGATTGCTCTTATTTGATGTGAAACATACATCGTATCAAATTTTACATCTTTGAGTTTTTTGCCGGCAGATATTGCTTCTTCTATGCCTTTTTTTGATAACGGAACGTCAACCCAACCTGTAAAACGATTTTCAAGGTTCCATTGAGATTGTCCATGTCTAACTAATACCAATTTTGAAATAATTACCAACTCCATTAAACGTCATACAAAAGGTAGTATTTATCTTTTAAATAGTCGACAAACACCTTTGAATTTAATCCTTCCCCGCAAACATTTTTTATTATTTCATCAGCAGTCAATAATCTACCATATTTGTGAATATTTTCCCTGAGCCAGTTAAGAATATTTGCAAAATCTGCCCTTTCAATTTCATTGAGCACATTGTTATTTTCCTCAATCAATTTTTTGAAAAGCTGTGAAGCATAAATTGTTCCAATTGCATATGTCGGGAAATAACCAAAACTACCACCGCTCCAATGCATGTCTTGTAATACGCCTTCAACATCTGTTTGTGGGGCTATCCCAAGCATTTCTTCCATTTTATTATTCCAAATCTCTGGTAATTCGTTTACACTAATTTTATCATCCATCAGATCGACCTCAATCTCAAAACGAAGAATGACATGAAGACAATATGTTAGTTCATCTGCTTCAACTCTAATCAACGATGGTTTAACCAAATTTATTTCTCCATACCATCTTTCAAAGTCGATATTTGTGAATTGTTGTGGTGCATTTTCTTTAAAAATTGGATAAAAATATGTCCAAAATTGCCTACTTCTAGCAATTTGATTTTCCCAGAAACGCGATTGAGATTCATGAAGGCCAAGCGAAGGCGCATCAGAGATAACTGTATCTTTGTATTCGCCTCTTGGCATACCTTGCTCATATAATCCATGGCCTGCTTCATGAACAGTCGAAAAGAACGAAAATAGTGAACTTTGTCTTTCAAAGCTTGTAGTAATGCGAATGTCATCATTTCCCATAGCAGTTGTAAAAGGATGTGTAGAAACGTCAAGACGGGAGCTTTCTTTTTTAAGGAGCATTTTATCAACAACTATGTTGCAAAGTTTACGTTGTGTTGTTTCATCAAATCTAACATTTATTTCCTCTTGATTTTCGTAGGTTTTTGTTGATTTGATTTTATCCAATAATTCTATAAGACTTGATTTTAAATAATTGAATTCTCGCCTTAGTTTATCAGTAGTCATTCCTTCTTCATAATCATCTAAAAGGCTGTTGTACTTTGGACCAGGAAGATTGATATAATCCGCATATTCTTTTTCCAGAGAAATTATTTTTTCAAGATGCGGTGAAAAGACCTTGAAATCATTTTTTTTCCTGGCATCTTCCCATGCTTGGTAAGCAAGGGTTGTTGTTTTTGCCATCCTTTCTACAAAGTCAGAAGGGACTTTTCTTGCCTTCTCCAAATCTTTCTCAAGTCTCTTTACAACAGCTCTGTCTTTCTCAGAAATTTTAGAAAAGACATCAGGATTTGATAAATTTTGAACATGATTCCAAAAGGCATCTGAAATAATTTTTTCATGAGATAATCTAGAGATCAATGCGCTTTGTTCAGATCGTTCTAACGCTCCTCTGGGCGGCATATATGTCATTTGATCCCAACCTAACAAAGCACCTATTCCACCTAATGTTGAAAGTTCTTTTTGCTGTTTATAAATATAATCGAGTGATTCTTTCATGTAATTGTCCTCATTTGATTTCTATCCCGACAGGGCAATGATCTGAACCCATAACATCTTTCATGATAAAAGCATTTTTTACTTTTGAAATAAATTCCTTATTTACAAAAAAGTAATCTATTCTCCAACCAACATTCCTCTCTCTGGCTTTTGTTTTCATATCCCACCAACTGTATTGCCCAGGTTCTTTATTGAAATGTCTAAAAGTATCTACATATCCATGATCAATGAAAGTGTCAATCCATGCTCTTTCAATTGGTAAAAATCCAGATATCTTTTCATTTTCTTTAGGTCTTGCTAAATCTATCTCTTTATGTGCTGTGTTAAAATCGCCACATACAACTATGTTCTTACCTTCAGCTTTTAAGTTATCAGCATAAGCAAGAAATGTATCATAAAAATCTAATTTATAGTCGAGTCTTTCTTGATCTCTTTTGCCGTTTGGAAAATAGATATTGAAAAGCACAAAACCAGGATATTCAGTGATTAAAATTCTTCCTTCGTCATCAAATTTTTCAATGCCAAAACCAGTTTTAACATCTATTGGTTTTTCTTTTGTATATGTTGCAACGCCACTGTATCCTTTCCTTTCAGCAGATCTCACATAAACATTGTAGTTTGGTGTATTTCTGAGATGAGGGGGAAACTGTTCTTCCATTGCTTTTATTTCTTGTAGACAGAGAATATCGGGCTGATCTTTTTTGAACCAATTATAAAATCCTTTTTTATCAGCAGCTCGTATGCCGTTTACATTCCAGGATAAAATTCTCATATAAGATTGTGAATAGAGTTTACAATGATAAGATTAATCTTTAAGATTGTAATTAGGGTGCTGTCAAGGTGATATCATGAAACACGTGCATTATACAGATGTTGAGTTGGAAGAACCCCAAGAAGAGGGTATAAAAGATATTAAAGTTCGTTGGTTGATCTCTAAAAAGGATAATGCAAAAAATTTTGCTATGCGTCTTTTTGAAGTTGAACCCGGCGGATATTCGCCGTATCATCAACATGATTGGGAGCATGAAGTGTTTATTTTAGAGGGATCGGGTACTGCAAAAGATGACAAACATGAAGAACCATTCAAACAGGGAGATGTATTTTTTATACCACCCATGGAATGGCATCAACTGATAAATACAGGAGATAAAACTTTGAAATTTTTATGTCTGATACCATACAAAAAATAAACAGAAGAGATATGTCAAACTTAAAAAAATATTAACCAGAAGTGGATAAAAATGAAGAATTCTCAAGCAGAAATGTTTAATGAAAAAGCTTCCAATCCAAAAAATAAGCCAGATCAAATTATAGAAACTATAGCATTAAAACCTGGACAGAGTATCGCTGATATTGGATCTGGAGGGGGCTACTTTTCGTTAAGATTTGCAAAAATAGTAGGACAAAAAGGAAAAGTTTACGCAGTCGACACAAATCCAGATTTTTTAGCGTTTATTAAAAAAAGTGCAAAAGATGAGAGTTTGAATAATGTCATACCAAAGCTTATATCAAGAGATAAATTAAAGTTGCCTGAGAAAAGTTTAGATTTTATATTTATGCGTAACGTTACCCACCACATACCAAATCGAACAAGGTATTTTAGAGAGTTGAAAGAGCTTCTAAAACAAGATGGTAAAATTATTGTTATAGAGTATAAAAAGAGCAAATCTTTCTCCCTTCATGGAATATTTGGACATAATGTTCCTAAAGAAATTATTATACAAGAAATGCAAGATGTTGGATATTTATTAGAAAAAGAGTTTGATTTTTTACCAGAGCAACACTTTACAATCTATTCAAAAAGATGAGAGATACTCCCCAATACACAAAGAATAGTATCATACCTCAAACGACAAACTATCTGTGTAGAACAAACACTTTTTATACTTATAATGTTTAGTAATACGGTCATGAAAACAATAGGACTTATCGGGGGTATGAGTTGGGAGTCTTCACTTGAATATTATCGCATTATCAATGAGCAAGTTAAAGAGAAATTAGGAGGTTTTCATTCTGCTGAGAGTTTAATGTTCTCTGTAGATTTTGACGAAATAGAAAAATTGCAGTATCAAGGAAATTGGAAAGATGCTGCAAAAATAATGGTTGATGCTGCAAAAAGGTTGGAAAAGGGTGGTGCTGATTTTGTTGTACTTTGTACGAACACAATGCACAAAACAGCTGATGATGTTCAAAATAATATTAAAATCCCTTTATTACACATCACAGATGCAACCGCAGAAAGAATCAAAGCCAAGGGTCTAAGGAAAATTGGTCTTTTAGGAACAAAATTTACAATGGAAGAAGACTTCTACAAAGGAAGGTTGATTAAAAAATATGGTCTTAATGTTCTAATTCCAAACGAAAGAGATAGGCAAATAGTTAATGATGTTATCTATCATGAGTTGTGTTTGGGCAAAATTAATCAATCTTCAAAAAGCCAATTTATCAAAATAATAGATAAGTTCGTTGATAATGGAGCTGAAGCAGTTATTTTAGGATGTACGGAGATTCCATTGTTAATTAAGCAAAAAGATGTAAAGATTCCATTGTTTGATACGACCAGAATTCATGCTGAAGCTGCTGTTGAATATGCTTTAAAATAACTCTTATATTACAATTATCAGAAAAAATAATTAAAATCTAACATTGATAGCCCTATTGAGAACGTTGATCAAGGCCTAATAAAAAGATATAAAGATAAAATATATCATCCTTAAGCATGGAACACAACCTGAAGTCACGACTCTTTGCAATTCTTCAGTTTGCTCGGTGCTAACGTACTCACTTTCCAGGCAAATATTTGACTTCACTAACGTTCCATCTGTAACGGTAAATGCAACTGTCTAAAATTGATAAAGGAGAGGAAAATAGATGAAAAAGTTAAGAATTGTACTCGGTTCAAATGACGGTAAAAACATTATTTTAGATCATATGGGGGAGGCAAAAAACTTTCTTATATATGATCTTTTTGAGAATGGGCAGTTTAAGTTTTTAGAAAAACGAGAAAATACATCACCTGAAACAAAAGGTCATGGTGACGTTAATAAACTAAAAGTGGCCATGGAAATATTCAAGGATGCTGATGTTGTTTTATCGAGAAAAATAAGTCCAAACTATATAAAGATGAGGGATAATACTAAATTTCAACCTGTCTTGACTGAAATTGACCTGGCTTTGGCTTCTATCCTAGAGCTGGGAAAAATTTTTGATAGAATCTATGGCCTTGTTGAACAGCGACGGCATGGCAAAATGCCAAAAGATATACCTAAATTGGAGAAAAAGCAGTGATATGTAAGAGTTGGTCAACAGCATGTAACGTGACAGATTCACGTGAATGTTAAATGAAATACTTGCAGTCGCCTTGAAAAAGTAATAAAGATGGAAAAGAATGCCTCAAGAAATTAATTCCCATTCTAAAAAAGCGATAAGTGGTAATAACATGGTAAAAATAGGGATTATAATCTGTGATAGATATCGTACTTGCGCAGGTGGTAAATGTTTCAGAGCATTGAAAGAGAGAGTTGGAGGATTCAGTATTTACAAAAATGAGGAGGCCGATATCGTTGGATATACTACCTGTGGAGGCTGCCCTGGTGGAAATATTGAATATGCTCCAGAGGAAATGAAGAAAAACGGAGCAGATGTGATTCACCTTGCAACTGGATTTCTAGTTGGTTATCCTCCATGCCCCTGGATAGATTATTTCAAGAATTTTATAGAGGAAAACTATGGGTTGAAAGTTGTTCTTGGGACACATCCGATACCTCAAAAATATTATAACGTGCATACAAAATTGGGGACATGGAACTCTCCAAAATGGAAAGAAATTATTCGACCGGTATTAACAGATGAAAAAACTCGATTATCTTATGACTAACATGCAAATTTGAAAAAATTCATAAGCGAACGGAAAATAATACAGCATACAAAGTTCACTATCGTTCACCTAAATTTTTGCCTTTGGTAAAAACTTTAGATATGCACCAACCGTTAGGTGAAAATCTGGTAAAAATAATACTAAAATAGTTAATACGCATGTTTATCAAAGGTTCAAAAAATAAGTTTTTCCCAAGTTTAACTTGGCAATTGCCTCAATGTTTTTTTTCTCATCAGCCATTCACGGTTTCCAATCGGCTGGCAATCAAAACCAAGATTACTCAGATTGATAACTTCGTCCTTAGAATTTACTATCTTACTTCTCATAAATCTCAGAGGAATTCTGTCCCACTCCATTCTCTTTTACTGTCTCTGAAACCATCTTCTGAACCATTTCGGTAGTGGGAAGATCAGATAGTCATGTTATCAGACTCCAGCCCCTTGAGTGTGTCCGCACTCTTGGGGCAATCATCTACATATTTTAGGTTATAATTTTATAGGTTAGCCTAACAAAAACCACTAGGAGCTTTCTCCTTATAAACCCTGTTGTGGGTTCACCGAAAGTACTCCTGTTGACTAAGGAGAAAATAATTATTATTCTTAGGTGCTTTTAGGTTTAGAGTCGAAATAATGATGTTAAGTTGATACTCTTTTTCATTACTTTCGTGTAAAGATTATCTAAACTTTTATATATGTAACATTGTTACATAGTTTTATGGATCACAGCAACAAATGCTTGTTTCATGAAGGTAATAAATATCCTGAAAAAAGCTGGTTAAAATTTTTAATTTTAAGAGTAATATTTGAAAAACCCACATATGGCTATAATATAATCAAAGAAATCGAAAAAATCAGTTATGGTAGACACAAAATTAAGTCTGGCACAATGTACACTACCCTTAGAAGAATGGAAAAGGATGATTTGCTAAGATCCACTTGGAAAAAGAGTGAATCTGGACCAGATCGCCGAGAATACAGCGTGACAAAAAAAGGCGAAAAATATCTGAAAAAATGGTTAGAGATGATTATAGAAAGAAAGAAGATGTTGGATAAAATGGTTAAATTCTATTATGAACACTTTGGAGGAGATAAAGTATGAATATTACTGCAATTATCATCAATGTTATAGTACTTGTTGGCCTTTTATTGGCATTTATCAAAGATCGAAAGAAGGCAATAAAATCCCTTAAAATGGCTGGGAAATCCTTCATCAAAATGCTTCCAATGGTATTTATCATAATCATTGCAATCGGTTTGCTTCTTGGTTTTGTGCCACCTGGACAAATATCAAGGTTTGTAGGAGATCAATCAGGAGCAGGTGGTGTATTGCTTGTTGGAATAGTAGGTGCTATCATGCATATTCCTGCCTTGCTCTCTTTTCCTTTAGCTGCATCAATTCTTGAAAGCGGTGCATCGGTTACTGCTGTTGCTGCGTTTATTACCACACTTACTATGATTGGAATGATTACGTTACCGTTAGAAATTAAAATATTAGGTAAGAAAATGGCTCTATTACGAAATGGAATAAGTTTTGTTATTGCCATTTTAATTGCTTTTATTATGGGGATGATTCTATGAAACCCGAAGAAAAGCAAATAAAACAGAAGAAGAAAATGATAAGAGATTGGCTTTTCCTTGGTATAACTATAGTTGTTGTTATAATTCTTCTATCGATTTTTCCAGCAAAGATAGATGCGGTAACCTCAACTGCTCAGGAGTATTTCATAGAAATGATGGTTATTCTCCCTGCTGTGATGGTAATCATGGGTCTTTTCGCTGTTTTTATTTCTGATGAAACAGTTGTAAAACATTTGGGGAAAAACTCGGGAATCAAAGGTATAGCGTTATCTATCCTTATTGGAACACTACCCACAGGACCACTCTATATAGCTTTTCCAATGGCTGCAACCCTTCTGAAAAAAGGAGCACGTGTTTCTAATATCATTGTTTTTCTTTCTGCATGGGCATGCATTAAAATACCGCAGGAAATGGTTGAATTACAATTTCTTGGTGGAGAATTTATGTTTTTACGATTAATTCTAACAGTTATTTTTGTAATACTTATGGGAGTTATTATTGAAAGAGTAATTGAATGGAATGATAAAAAGACAAGTATATCTAAAGGAGTGTGAAGATGATGCAAGTAGTTGATCTTAAAGCAATGGTATCATATCCATATAAAGAACGAGAAAAGAATATCTTTTATAATGTTGAGGAATTCAAAGCAAGAATCATCAAACTACCAGCAGATGGTAATATGCCAACTTGCAAAATGAGTTCTTATGTTATCTTCTATGTTATTGAAGGAACTGTAGATGTAACGGTTAATCAAGAAAAAGCAACCATTAATGAGGGGCAGTGCCTCATTAGCGAGCCAGCAAACCTCTCAATGAGAACTACAGATGGTGTTAAGATAATGGGAATACAGATAACAAAAGGGAATGGTGTTTAGAGATGATTTTTGAAAGTATACCAAAAATGGTTGGAATGATCTATGCGATAATTGCATTGTTTATCTTGGTATACCTATTTCATAAAGACAAGTTTAACAGAAATATTGGCTATTTGTTTCTCATTTTATCAACACTAATGGGGTTTTTGGTTTTCGCTCCAATGTTTCCTATCCAATTGCAACTCATTCTTTTAGGAGAAGTTGGATTACTTGGCGCTCCACTTGGTATCGCCCTTGTTGGTCTTGTGTTATTTATTCTTTTTACGATACTATTTGGACGGATATTTTGCGGATATCTCTGCCCCATTGGTGCGATACAAGAGCTATTGTATTTGCTGCCAACACCTAAGAAAAATATTACATCAAAAAAATACATAATTATTTTTAGAATCATATTTTTCCTATTTATCGTTTCTTTAGCTCTATTATTCTCAATAAACACACTTTCCTTCTTAGGAATAGCATCGTTTTTTAATCTTGAAATCATATCAATTTTTTCGATTGTGTTTGTTATACTCTTGTTGATCTCTATTTTTGTGTACCGCCCATTTTGCAGATTATTTTGTCCTTATGGTGTTTTTCTTTCCCTTGCCGCACGTATCTCTATCGTTAAATTGAAGAGAAATAGCAACTGTATTGACTGTGGTAAATGCGAAAAGATATGTCCAACAAATGAAGCAGGTAGAAACGATTTAAAACAAGAATGTTTTATGTGTAACATATGCAAGGATGTTTGTCCTGTTGATGCTATTGAATATAAATGGGGGAATGAGAAATGATGAAAACAGTGGATGTAAATAATGCAGATATCTCTGAGAATCCTCATAAGGTTGATGTAAGGAAAATATATGACACCGAAAACGCACAAGCAGTTCATATAATTTTAAAACCTGGTGAATCTTTGAAGCGGCATATAACGCCTGTTGATGTGTTTTTTTATGTACTTGAAGGAAAGGGAATAATTGAAATTGGAGATGAAAAGAAGGAAGTATGTCCTGATACACTCATTGAAAGTCCAGCAAGGATACTACATTGTTAGTACAATGAAAGCAACAAAATTCTTAGAGTACTTGTTGTTAAAGTTCCAAGACCAACAGAATCAACAAGATTGTTATGAGTAGAAAATCTGAGAAAAAATGGAATTTTTTACCAGTAAAAGCTGGATAAAATCCCTACTTAATGGTTTGATTATCTCTCAAAAAGTAAATTGACCAAATGTAGGGTTTAACCCTTGAAAAATAAGTTTTTATGTCAATGGCACATCTTTTCGTAGGTCGTCTCTCATTTTTCTACCTGTCCTTTTCTCCCATTCTTTGATTGGTATGGAATGCTTCTCTCTGATTTTATCTCCAATACCAAGACCATTATATGCGCAGAATGGGACGATCCCTTCAAGTGTTGTATAGTGTATTACACATCTTTCTAATCTTTCAACATTTAGATTAAATGCATCTTGGAACCACATAGAACCTAAGAATAAACTCTTGTAATGAAATCCGCGTAAAGAATCATAGCTACCCCCAATAGCTGCGTCTTTTACAAGTTTCACAAGATTGAAATCATGTGGAGCTTTTTCTTTATCGACAAATTTGTTGATATTTTTAAGAAATGCAGAAGCAACTCTCACTTTTTTTAATGGGCCTTTTATCTTACTTTCTTCATCAATAAATTTAAGCAATCCCTCAACATCAATAAAACGGGTAACAGGAAGAGGCTTGCCATCATCATCAATAAAAACATACGTTGCCCCACCGCAACCCGGATGTGCTGTAAATTCAACCTGTGTTTCGCCTTTGATCATCTCAATAAGTCTAGAAATAGGATAGACAAACGGAACGGGATAAAAATCATCACGAGATATTCTTCCATCAAATTCTTTTTCAATAGCTTCCATCATCATAACATAGTCAACACGTTGTTTGTCTCGTTTTTCATCTTTTATTTTAGTTACTCTACCGCAGAAAGAGATAGGTTGAAAGTTTAAACCACGAACTATATCCATATTGTCTATTGCAAACTGAACTATTTTACCTGCCTCTTTAAGATTTTTATCACCTATCAAAACAGGCACTAGCACAACCTTAAGATTTGCCTTTCTTAGGTTTTCAATGGCTTGCTTGTTCTTATCGATCCAGGGATTCGTTTCTTTAGTTACACCATCAAAACTCATATAGACTGTGTTAACTTTTGCATCTTTCAATTGTTTACAAAATTCAACACTATCAGCTAGTTTTAGTCCATTGGTATTAACCTGGACATGGGAATAACCAACCTCTTTTGCTATTTTTATAATATCAAGTAAGTCATCTCTAATAGTTGGCTCTCCACCAGTTATCTGTAGGGCTTTGGAACCCATTGGCCGTTCATTTCTTGCCTGAATCATAAGATCTCTGAGTTGATCAAGAGTAGGTTCATAGACTCTACCAGAAGCGCCTGCGTTCATAAAACAATAACTACATCTAAGGTTGCATCTATTTGTGACAAGAAGGTTTGTAAGCACACTTTGGGACTTATGCACATCATAAAGTGCTGGTTCATCGAAAACCTTTGTTTTTACATCTGGAGAGTCTGTTCCTGTGACTTTATATTTAATCCATTTTTTATAAAGTTTTGAATCGCTGAAATAAATATCCTTAAACTCCCCGTGTTTATCACATTTTTTCCAGATGTATACCTTGCCATTTTCTTCGATTATTTTAGCATCAATTTTGCGTATCTTTCCTTCCTGATAGCATGCTGGGCAGACTGACGCAGTTTCCTCTAAAACTTTCATTTTTTCACTCATCAAGGCCATATTTGAGGTCTAAATATATTTTTCTATTTAGCTTTAACTATTAATTTCAAGGGAAATTTTATAATACATTATCCTATTGGGCTGATTCCATGTGTCTAGCCATCCCAGGTAAAGTTATAGAAATTGACTCAAATAAAGAACATGCAACAGTTGATTATGGAGATGGGACCAAAAGAAAAGTAAACATTAGTCTTGTTGATGTTGGAGTTGGAAAGTATGTTCTAGTTCATGCAGGTTTTGCAATCGAAGTTTTAAACGAAAAAGAGGCAAAAGAAACGCTTGATCTTTTTAGAGAGATGCTTTCACAGGAGGATAAATAAAGGTGTTCTCCCTTAAAGATAAAAAACTTGCAGAAGAGATTGTATCAAACATAAAAAAAGCCAATGTCAACTTAAAATTCATGCATGTTTGTGGCACTCATCAAGATACGCTTGTAAAAAACGGTTTGGATTCTCTTTTAAAAAAATGTGGCATTGAGATAGGCCAAGGGCCTGGATGCCCTGTTTGCGTTACAACTCAAAAAGAAATCGAAGAAATGTTGGTTCTTGCAAGAAGTGGTAAAGTTGTCACTTCTTTTGGCGACATGCTTAGTGTTCCTGGGGAAAAGAGTTCGCTTAGAAGTATGAAAGAAGAAGGCTGCGACATTAGAACCGTTTATGGGATAGAGGACGCAGTAAATATTGCCAAAGAAAACCCTGATAAAGAGATTGTATTCATGGCAGTTGGATTTGAAACAACTGCTCCAAGTACTGCTGCGGTCATCTTAAATAAACCTCCTAAAAATTTTTCCATTCTTTGCTGTCATCGAACCATACCTGAAGCATTAAAAGCAATAATTGAAATGGGTGAAATCAAGATAGATGGATTGATTGAGCCAGGCCATGTTTCGACAATTATTGGTACCAAACCCTATGAATTTTTGTCTAAGGATTATAAAGTTCCACAAGTTGTTGCAGGATTCGAGCCAATTGACATACTTATGGGATGTTGGATGCTTGTCAAACAAATAAAAAGTGGTGAAGCTTCTGTCCAAAATGAATACACTAGAGCAGTACATACAGAAGGCAATGTGAAGGCTAACAAGATAATAGATGAGGTTTTCGAACCCATAGATATCAAATGGCGCGGTTTTCCGGTTATCAAAAACTCTGGCTTGAAATTAAAAAGCAAATATCAGGAATATGATGCAAGAATTAAGTTTGAAAATATTCTTTCAGAAATAAAAGACAGAGAGTTTCATGAGCCGAAAGGTTGCAGATGTGGAGAGCTTTTAAGAGGTCTTATAACTCCTTTTGAATGCCCATTGTTTGGAAAGATATGTACTCCTCAGAATCCTGTTGGACCGTGTATGGTAAGTATCGAAGGTAGTTGTAATATTGAATATCGTTACGCCGATAGACGATAAAAAATTAGATACTTATTTTAATTTATGGGACATACATATGTTAGATAGGGGTGCCTGTCATACCAAGAGATAAAAAAAGGAAAAAAGAACTAGATAATCTTCGTAATGAATGGCGTAAAAAACATCGTATTTTAAATGGCAAGGTTATCCTATGGCCAGATAAACCTCCAGAGCATGTTAATGCGCGTGCAAGTAAAATTTACAACTGGTTTTGGAAGAACATTCTTCTTGATCTTAATCAACATGACATTCCGGCTGTGATCTCCAATTTAAAAGAACAGATAAAATCTGAAGATAAGCCAGAAAAAATACGAATGTATCGTACTATGATTGGGATGGCAGAAGATGCATATAAATTAAAAAATCTTAATGATATCCTTGATTACGATTCTGAGTTAATGTATGAAAATAAACCTGTTTATAATTCAGAGCAGGGTATTGTTTATAGGGATGGTAAGATTTTTACTACTGACTACTCTGAAGAAGAAACAGAAATTTTAGTTAGAGATGTTGAAGGGATAATTGTAGATAGACTAAGTTCAGGAAACGGAAAAAAATCTGTTTCAGATGCTAGAACAGATACCTATAAAAATTGGGATTATACGGAAGGAAATTAGCGTTCGCCAACATATATTATAATGAGGTTAAGGCTTTTTG
>Ga0190359_1001179_pt1 | contig 16841 bp, 12 predicted proteins | sample 48721823_MG_FD_161269 | JGI IMG/M metagenome (GOLD analysis project Ga0190359, IMG submission 161269) | Hydrothermal vent microbial mat bacterial communities from Southern Trench, Guaymas Basin, Mexico - 4872-18-2-3_MG | ecosystem: Environmental > Aquatic > Marine > Hydrothermal vents >... | reverse complement strand
GCCCCGGAGCGGCTGGCCGATTACCCCCTCACCGGGGCGGCCCACAAGGTGAAGGCGCGCATTCCGGCCTTTCGGAAAGACGATGCCAAGAGCCTTCGGTGAGGCTCTCGCACGAGCGTAGTTTGTTGAGCGTGATTCCCGGCAGGCCAGTTTTTTACCGGCAGATTCGGCACGCGGGAGAATTCCCTGACATTCGCGCTCACCAGGACCAAGTTCCGGTCCAGCCTGCGCGACGATGACCCAAAAGCTGAGATACAACTTGTAAAATAATTTGACAGGTTCCGCCTGTCCCTCAACCCATCCCCTTCCCCTTTCTTTCTATTATACCGGTTTTATTCGTTTTTGTGGCACCGCCTTTGAGTCGTCGGCTGGCGTGCATTTTGCTACCTATATCTTTCCGACATGGAATCAACCCGCCGTCCAAAAATCGAGCGAAGGTTTGTTCTGCTCGTTGCTGTCTGCACGCTGGTCGCTGCCTCTGCCGGAGTGTTTCTCAGCATCCGGGCCGGCAAGGAATCCCGGGCCGTGGTGGTCGCCCAGTTCAACGAAGAGCAGCTCCAGGTGGCCCGGAATGTGAAACACTTCGTAGAAAGGGCGCTTGGGGTTCTGAAAAAAGAGTTGCTTGGCCTGGCCCTGGATTTCTCGAAAGAATCCGTCAACCCCGAATCGCTGTATCCCCGGATCGAGTCCTGCTTTACCCGGGTGATGGAAAACGGGGTCCGCAACATTGAGTGGATCGACATCGACACCCGACGCCGATGGCGCTATTTTCCTTACCGAACCGTTCCGGTCGCCACCGCCCTTGAAACCCTCGATCCAACCCTGGTGCCACCGAAAGAAATCGGCAAAGGGCAGCTCTGGGTTTCTCTCCCCGTAGTCCGTGGCGCGGAGGTCTTCCTTGGCCTGTCCACCCCGATTCCGGAACGAAAAGACGCATTCATCCTATTTCAGGTGAATCTGTCCTGGCTTCTGGGACCGTTTTTGAGGGAAATCCGTTCCGGCCGCACGGGATATGCCTGGATCATCGACGGATCCGGGACTTTTCTCTATCATCCGTTTTCCCGTTTCGTCGGCAAAAGCGCCTTTGAAGCCCGAAAGTTAAACTTTCCCGGGCAGAATTATTCGGTCATCAACGGGATCCAGCGCTCACAAATGCTGAAGGGCCGTGAGGGAACCGGTACGTATACATCGGCATGGCACCGGGGATTGACGGGGCGAATCGAAAAACTCATCGCCTACTGCCCCATCCGGGTCGCCGAGGTCCCCCCGCAGACGTGGTCCGTTGCCGTGGCTGCTCCGGTATATGAAATCGAAGAGGCCGTAAAAAAGGCGCAGTTTTGGCAATTCATACTCCAGGGGATGGTGATCCTAGTGGTGGGCTTGGCCGGCGTCGCGGTTCTTGGGCTGGAAATCCGGTGGTCCAAAACATTGGAAAAGCGGGTCCGCAGCCGGACCGAAGCCCTTCGTCGATCCGAAGAAAAATACCGTTCGCTGGTGGAAAGCGCAGAAGACTTTATCTTTACCCTCGACCGTGATGGCAGGCTTCTTTCGGTCAACAGCTTCACCGCCAACTTTTTCGGAAGCAGCCCGGACGACCTCATCGGCAAAAGCGTTCATTTCCTCTTGCCCGGGCCGGCTGCCCAGCACCTGCTCAGGCAGGTGCAAAGAGTCTTTGAGACCGAAAAGAGTTTTCGGGAAGAATTCGAGCTCTCGGCTGAGGATACACCTGCCTGGATCGCCGGCAACTTCATGCCCCTTCGCGGAGAAAGCGGAGAGATGAACGCCGTTCTTTGCATTGCACGGGATATCACCGAAAGCAAACACCTGGAGCGACAGCTGATCAACACCGAAAAGCTGGCCTCGCTGGGCACGCTGGCCGCCGGTGTGGCCCATGAGATCAACAACCCGCTCGGCATCATTCTCGGCTTCTGTGACCTGCTGATCCGGAAGCAGGCCGTAGGCTCCCAGGAATACGAGGATCTAAAGACCATCGAGCGCCAGGGATACCATTGCAAGGAAATCGTCGAAAACTTGCTCAGCTTTGCGCGGACGGAAAGCCCCGGTCAGTCGAGCACCGACTTGAACACCTGCCTGGAGGAAATCATCAAAATCGTCAGGCACACCCTGGAGATGAACCGGATCGAACTGGTCACGGAATTGGCTGACAACATCCCGGCGGTTCGGGCAGACTGCCGGCAGCTCCAGCAGGTCTTTTTGAACCTGATCAACAATGCCGCGGCGGCCATGCCCGAAGGCGGGAGGCTTTTCATCCGGACCGCCGCGGAAAAGGGAAGCAAAAAAGCCGTAATCCAGTTTCGGGACGACGGCACAGGTATCCGCCCGGAGGATATGGACCGGATTTTCGAACCCTTTTTCACCACCAAGCCCGAAGGTGAAGGAACCGGCCTCGGCCTGTTCGTCAGCTACGGAATCATCAAGCAATACGGCGGAAGCATCGAATGCCACAGTCAACCCACCGATAGACCGGACCAGCCCAGGGGAACCGTGTTTACCGTCAAATTGCAGACCCGCCATGGGGAGGAGCGATGAAGGGCAAAATTTTGATCGTGGACGACAAGCGCGACATGATCTCACTGCTCAAGCGGATCATCACAGAAGAAAGCGAGCACGAGGTCCATGGAGAGGAAGACCCCACGGCCGCCTTGCAACGGATCCGCCAAGAGCCCTTTGACCTGGTGATTACCGACCTGAAGATGCCGAAAATGGACGGCATCGATCTCCTTCGTCAAATCAAGGAGGTCGATTCGAGCATTTCGGTAGTCATCATGACTGCCTATGCCACCATCGAAACCGCCGTGGAAGCCACCCGGACAGGTGCCTACGACTATATCACCAAGCCGTTTCGGCGGGAGAGGATCCTGTTGACAGTAGACAAAGTGATGAAGTGGCGGCAGGTGGTTCGCGAGAACATCCAGCTCCGTGAAGCCCTGGCTGAACAGACAGGATTCGCCAACCTCATCGGCGCCAGTGCCGGAATGAAAGAAATTTTCGAGCGGGTGAAGCAGGTGGCGCCGACCGTGGGCACGGTGCTCATTACCGGTCCGAGCGGCACCGGAAAAGAACTGCTTGCAAGGGCGATTCATCAGTACAGCGCCAGAAGCGGTAAACGGCTGGTCACCCTCAACTGCACGGCCATCCCGGAAAACGTGCTGGAAAGCGAGCTGTTCGGCCACGTTCGCGGGGCCTTTACCGGCGCGTGGAAAGACAAAAAGGGCCTGGTGGAGGAAGCCCATGAAGGCACCCTTTTTCTGGACGAAATCGGTGATCTGAGCATGGTTTTGCAAACCAAGCTATTGCGCCTGCTGCAGGAAGGCGAATACAAGCCGGTGGGCAGCACGGTGACCAAGAAGGCGGATATTCGGTTCATCGCCGCCACCCATCACAACCTGCGCCTCGATATCGCCGAAAAAAGGTTCAGGGAGGATTTATATTACCGGCTGAATGTGATCAACTTCGAACTGCCGCCCCTGAAAGATCGAAAGGGGGACATCCCTCTGCTCGCCTATCACTTCCTTGAAAAATACAACCGTATCAACGGAAAGGAGGTGGAAGAAATCGAGCCTGCGGCCATGAAGGCCCTGACGGCTCTCGACTATCCGGGAAACGTCCGGGAACTGGAAAACATCATCGAACGGGGGGTCATCTACTGCCGGGGAAAAGCGCTGACTCTGCGGGACCTGTCCCTGGATCCCGGCCCGGAAGGCGAGTTTCCGGGCATGAGCGACGAAATCGCCCGGATGTCGTTCAAGGACGCCAAGGAAAAGATGACCGAGCTTTTCCACCGACAGTATATCGAGGCCCTGCTCAGAGAGAACAACGGAAACATCAGCCGCGCGGCGGAAAAAGCCGGCATTCAGCGGCAGTACCTGCACCGCCTCATAAAAGAAACGGGCGTCAATTCCGAAGAATTCAAACAGCGATAGGGGGGCATATTTTTGTGCCATTTGAGAGAGCTTGATAAGCACCGCCGCCCCGCGAACCCAAGGTCATGGATGGGCTACGCCTCCATCTCCCCGGCATAGTCATCGAGGCGGGAATCCATCATTAGTCCCATCCTTTCGAAGGCATCTTCGAGGCGTACCCTGCCGATGGGCCGAATACCGCGCACCACCGCGATGTCTTTCAAGTTGTGGCGCACCATCAACTCGATGGCCCGGCTGATCGGGTCGCTCATCTTTACGCTCGGATGCGGCCGGATGTCCCCGCTGCAGGGAAGGACAATATCGCTGACTCGTAAGCCTTTCATCGCAGTCCCTTTTCAAGATGGTTTCGAATTTCTCCGCCACTCCCAGGGCAACCGCTGGTTCCACTTTTCTGCAATTCTGATGCCATGGGACCCTCGGGCCGCCCACCGGGCGCCCCGTTCCGCCGCGGTTTCCCGGTCCTCGGTCCTGTTCACCCCAGGGTGAGCGCGAACATTGTCTACCGACAGGGGACACTTTCCTTTTTCGATTGTCCACGAAGAGGTTTCGCTTTTTTAAAAAAGCGAAGCGCCGCATCCACCCTGATGCTTTTAAATCATTTTATGTCGGGCGGTTACAAGCTGTTTTCCTTGGACGCATCGGCTTGGCACAGGTTTTGTTCTCTCGTTTACCAGCAAGCTCTGACACCAACGAAAACGAACGTGAACAACGGCGGGTTTCGATACCAAAGAGAACAAGGAGGACACCCATGGAAAACGTCGATGCCAAAACCGGAAAGAAGATGGGATGGGAGGTCGCCCGCGATCTCGAGCAGAAGAAAAAAACCATTCGGGAACGGTTTCTGCCCGAATGGCGGCACATCAGGGCCGCTTTGGGAGCAGTCGCCGTATTTTTCGTGGTTTTTCTCATCGGCATCTGGCTGGCCGGCAACCCCTTCGGGCCGACTGTGCGGATCCAGTCGCCCTGGGTGGTGAGCCACGGCCTGACCGGGGATCAGTGGATGATCGTCTGGCCGGTGGTGCTGCTTGCCATGTTTTTTGAATTCATGGACGCCTCGGCCGGGATGGGTTTCGGCACTGCCCTGACGCCGCTTTTGTTGGTGCTGGGCTTCAACCCGAAGCAGATCGTGCCGGTGGTCATGATCCAGCAAGGGATGGCCGGCCTGGTGGGGGCCTTTTTGCACCGGGAATTTGAAAACGTGGAGTGGAAATTCAGCCCCATGTCCGAAACGGTCAAGCTCTGGCTTATCGTCGCGGTAGCCGGATGTCTTGCCACCACCGTCTCCATCGTCGGCGTCTACAAGGTCCTTCACGTAGACAAGGTCTGGATCAAGCTCTACGTGGCGTGCCTGCTGCTGTTCATGGGTTTCGCCTCCCTGTTCCAGGTCGGAAAGGACAAGCCCTACAAGCCGGGCAAAATGGTCTTTTGGGCGGCCCTGGCCGGCTTCAACAAGGGGGTCGGCGGCGGCGGATACGGGCCCGTGGTCACCGTGGGCGGCCTGATGGCCGGCGTTCCGGTCAAGAGCATGCTGGCGGTCACGGCCATCTCCGAGGGGACCGTGAGCACTTTTGCCATGCTGGTATGGCTGGCGCTGCTGGCCAGCGGCGAGCAGATCGACTACCTGCTGCTGCCCTCGATGATGATCGCCACCATGTTCTCGGCGGTGGCCGCGCCCTACATGACCCGGGTGTTTCCGGAAAAGCTCTGGAAGATCGTGGTCCCCTCCTACTGCGTGGTGGTGGCGGGCCTCTGCTTTTACAAGATCATCCCGGGCGTCGTTAAGAAGTTGTCCGGCGGATGATAATGCCGGCCGTCGCGTGAAGCGGCGCCTGTCGAATCGCAATCCGTCCGTCAACCGCCGGACCCGGTTTAAACGCCGGGTCCGGCATAAACAACTCTACCAGGGAACGCCGGAAAATGAAGGAGAAGCAAACCATGAGAACTTCATCGATGGCCCCCGGCCAGCCCGGCCCGGGCCTGCCCCAGCGCCGGATGGGAAATTTCCTGCTCACCGTCGGGGTCATGCTCCTGAGTTTCTTTCTCTACGACCTGGGACTGTTCGGCGGCGTCGAAGGCCCCCTGAACCCGGCCAAGATCGGCATCTATTTGGACGGGTTGGGCATGACCCGGCGCCACGTGCTGATGATGTCGCTGTCTTTTTTGATCTTCTCTGCAACCTGGAACTGGATCTACAATTTTGTCAGCTACCGGCTAGGAGAACGTTTGACCTGTCTCAAACCGGGGCCCGACGGAAACGAACTCTGCGGGGCCAGGGTCAAAAGAGAAAAGGTCGTTTCCAAGGTCACCGGCAAGGAGCAGATCCGCTATGTCTGCACCTGCGGCCACAGGAGCGACAAGGCCCATTTTCACCCCGTGGTCAAGGGGACTGTCAGCCACTGCATGTGGGTGATGAGCCTGGTGCTGTGCTGCATCGTTTTGTTTCTCTCCTGAAACCGCGGCCGCGGTTTCAGGAGAGAAACGGCTCCCGGCTTCGGCTGGGAAATTCCGCCCCCTAATTCCAGCGATTTCGGAAACACCTCGCCATCTGTAGGCCATTTGTTCGGTGCTGATGGCTTTCTACGGCCAGCAATACCAGGGCGGCGATGCGCTTTTTTGCCAAAGCCGCTCAAAATTGAGAGCCTCAAAGGTCGTTGCCGTGACGCACGATCTTGGCGCCGATGTCGCCGCAATCCGATTCGACCACCGATACCCACGTCCTGCTTGAACGCCTCGTAGAGAAAATAGGATCTTGATCATGTTCCGGCGCCGATTGCAAAAGGCGAACAGATGCCCGGAGGAGGCCACAAGCCACAGCGGCCGGTGGCCACCGGGGCAACCGAACCTCGACCAGGGAGACCGGCGCCGGGGCCGCGCGCCGATACTTTTTTATCCAGTAGCTGAAACAGCGCAGCCCGTTTTCATCACTCAAGGTGGTGTCGCCAAAACCGTCGCTTGGCCTCCAGGGCCTCGGCTTGTTGCTCCCGTGTTACGATGACGCCTCCTTGCCTGAAATAGCTCGCTGCCTACGGGGCGCCCACCTGCGACAAATCTTCATGGGCTTGAAAAAATGCGGTTGCCCGGGCGCTTACCATTTCTCGGCTCCATGAATCCCGAAAGTTGAGGTAGTACAATGAAAAGACCTCCGCCCGGCCGGTTTCCCGGCCGGGCGGGGTGGAGGGAGGGAAAAACGCAGATGCAGAGGTCTGCGTGGCTGGGGTCTTGTTTACCTGTTTGCGCCTATCTTTGCTCGCTGACGGGAATCGGCTCAGGCTCTCCGGCCATCTGCAGCGCCTCTTCTTTGGCTTCGGCCGGTTTTCTTCGCATCGCCAGAAGCATGCGGGCCAGTATAATCACGCCGGCAGTGGTAACAGCCATGACCCCGTACTCCACGGCCTGGCTCGGGTGAAGCAATTCGTGGACCCAGGAATCGGTGATCATCATCTCGCCGCCGACCTTGCCGAGGATGCCCGCCCCGATGTAAAGGATGATCGGGTAGCGGTCCATGAGACGGGCCAGGATCGAACTCATGAACACCACGAAGGGGATGCTCAGCCCCAGGCCGAAGATCAGCAGAAACAGGTTGCCGTGGGAGGCTGCGCCCACCCCGAGCATGTTGTCGATCCCCATGCTCATGTCGGCCACCACGATGATCCAGACCGCCTGCCAGACGCTGCCGGCCTCCTTGACCTCTTCGTCTTCGGCGCCTTCCACCAGCAGCTTGACGGCGATCCAGAGGATCACGGCCCCGCCCACCAGCTTGACGTATTTTATGTTCAGCAGCATGGCGACGAAGAAGGTGCAGATCACCCTCACCAGGACGGCCCCGCCGGCGCCGGCGGCGATGCCGATGGTGCGCTGCCGGCCTTGAAGGTTTTTCACGGCCATGGCAATGACCACCGCATTGTCGCCGGCCAGCACCAAATCGATGATCACGATGCTTATCAGGGCGGTGAAAAACTGCCAGGTAAACGCAATGTGTCCGAACATGCCTAAGTCGATCATCGGAAAGCTCCTGTCGTTTTATGGTGGCGTCAATTGTTTTTCCCTGTGTACAGAAGTCTTTGAGCAACTTGCATGCCAGCGGCCGAGGTCGATGCGCCCAACGATATATTGCTTTGATATCAGCCGGTTGATTTTCACAGGAGGGCCAATGGGCCCCTCGGCGGGCCGGCTTGTCCTCCGCCTGATGACTGTACTGTCAACAGGCAGCGGACACTGCGGCCCCTGGGGATGGGATGCCGGGCCCTTTGCCGTTTTTCAGCGGCGGGGAAAGAGAGTCGACGTATCGGTTCGTTTTGGCATGCATTGTGCTTGTTTTTGGCCTAAATCGAGCGATTTATCCTCGGGGGCTTTATCCGGGCGGGGATTGGCTGAAAGGCATGGCACAATCGCTCAGATCAGGTTTGGCCGATCTGGGCCCTTCGGTGCCGCGCCGGCATCGAAAGGCGGACGGAAATACCGGAAAATCTTCATCGAACGGGGGATAGTCATGGACTGCAAAAGCCGGATCCTGGTCGTGGACGATGAAGTCGTCTTTGCCAGGAACCTTGCCCGGATTTTGAGCGGCCGCGGGTATACGGTGGAAACCGCTCCGGACGGGGAAACCGCCGTGGCCACAGTAGAAAAAAAACCGAATTTTGCTGTTGCGCTGCTCGACGTGAAGATGCCGGGGATGGGCGGTATTGAGGCCCTGCGCCGGATCAAAGCCCTTGCCCCGGAATTGGAGGTGATCATGCTTACCGGCCACGCCACCGTGGCGTCCGGCATCGAAGCGATCCGGGAAGGCGCTTTCGACTATCTGATGAAACCCTGCGATGTGGAACTCTTGGTGGAAAAAATCGAGGCGGCCCGAAGCGTTGAATGCATCCGGCGGCGGCCGGTCCTTTGGGTGCGTTCGGTGGCCTCCGACCTCCTCCTGACCGATTTTTCCCGGCTGTCCCCGGACGCGCCCCTGACAGCGGCGCTGGCGGTGTTCAACCGGGACCGGGGCAAAATGGCCGCAGAGACGCTGTTTGTCACGGATGCAGACGACCGGCCCGTGGGCTGCGTCACCCAAAAATCCCTTCTTGGCGCGGCCCAGGAGGCGCACCCCGAAAAGAAGATCGGCTGGGAGCAGCTTCTGGAACATCCGCAATGGCTTCCGGACCGGCCCCTGGCAGAGGTGATGCGCCCGGAGGTGGTCTTCGTGGAGGCCGAGACCTCCTTGCAGGAGGCTGCCCGCCGGATGATCGACCGCCGAATCAGAACCATGCCGGTGCTCGAAGAGGGCCGCATGGTGGGGATCGTCCGCCTGACAGACGTCCTCCGGTGTCTGGAACCCGACTCGTCCGGCGAGGAGCCCGATTGATGGAAGAGACGACGAAGCCCTACGACAGCAGTAAAAACGATTTTCCCTATTTCCGCCGGATCTGGGCCCGGGTGGTGCTCACGCTGCTGGCTGCCTCGTTTATTCCCTTGCTGGTGATCGGGGCAGGAATGTATTATTTCGCCGCATCGGCGTTGAAGTCCAAAGCCATCGAATCCGTGCAGCTGGAAATGGTTCAACGCAGGCTTTCCATCGACCGGTTCTTCGAAGAGCGGGTAGTTGATCTGCAGCAGCTTGCAGACCACTTGGAGCCCTGGCCAACGGCCGACTCGAAGGTGATGGAAGCCGGGCTGAACTCCCTGAACAAAGGCACGGCCTTTTTTTCGGATTTGGGCATCATCGACGGCCATGGCCGGCATCGGGCATATGCCGGCCCCTATCGGCTGGAAGACAAAAACTACCTGAGCGCCCCCTGGTTTCGGGAGGTTATCGTCGAGGGGGTCCATATCAGCGACGTGTTCCTTGGGGCCCGGAACGAGCCTCACCTGATCATCGCCATCCGAAAAAATTCCTTCAAGGGGCCATGGGTGCTGCGGGCGACCCTTAATTTTTCTCTTCTCGACAAACTGGCGTCTTCGGTCCCAGGCAAACGGCGCGGAGAGGCCTACCTGATCAACGCGGAAGGCTACTTTCAAAGCCGGCCCCGGTCGGCCGGGCGCCTGATGGCCCGTTCACCCATCGAGCAGATCGCCCGCTTCGAAGGGGTCCGGTGGATGGAATCCGGAAACGACATCCTGTTTATGACCTGGCAGGACCGGGTGAACTGGCTGAACGTCGTCCGGCTCAAAAGCGCAGAAATCTATCGCGACCTGAACCGGGCCCGGGTAGTGGTGTTTCTTGTCTTTGCCCTGGCTGCCATTCTGATCGTCGGCTGTGTGCTGCTGACCACCAATTCCCTCATCGCCCGGCTTGAAGCCGAACGCCGCAGCCTGGGAATATTGAGCCAGCAGCTGAGGCGCACCAGTTATCTGGCTTCGTCCATGGAGCTCTCGTCGGGCTTCTTTCAGGAGGCCAAAGAGACCTTCTCCAATATCGATCTGGCCGTAACGATTCTTGAGGAGCAAATCCAAAAAGAATCGAATGAGGAAACCGGCGAGGCGCTGGCACAGATCCGGGGAGAGGTGCTTCGCGGCCAAAACGCCGTAGAGCGGCTGCTTCGCTATATCCGGCCCGAAGCTCCCCTTCTTCAACCGGTCGATGTCGAAGAGGTCATCGACGATCTTTTCGGTATACTGGAGCGGGAGTTCCGCTTTCGCAACATCGAGGTCGAAAAGAACTTCCCGCCGGATATGCCGAAGGTCAACACCGACCGCTCAAAATTGCGCCAGGTCTTTCAGAATATCGTGCTCAATGCCGTTGACGCCGTCGATCGAAACGGGCATCTGCGGGTCAGCGCCGATCTGCTTCCGAACAGCGTCGCCGTGCGGATCGAAGACGACGGGCCGGGGATCGCGGAATCGGATATGGAAAAAATCTTCGAACCCCTGTGGACGACCCGGCACCAGGGAACTGGCCTGGGCCTGCCCATCTGCCGGGACATTCTGACCAAACTCGGCGGCCGAATTTCGGTGAGCTCGGTTCGGGGCAGGGGGACTACCGTCACTGTCGAGCTGCCGCGCTCCTGAAGGGAGCAGCCTTTGATCTGCGTCCGGCTGCCATGCTGAAAAGAGAACACATCAAACAGGCCATCGATGCCATTGCCGCCCGCTCTCCGGAAATCGGCTATTCCCTGCATGAGATGTTTGCCGCGGGCCGCATCGACGTCATGCCGCAGGACCGGTCCTCACCCGACGACGGCCTCTATTTTCTTTTCGAAGACAAACCCCTTCAGGTTCCCCGATTTGCCTTCTTCAACGAAGGCACCGCTCCCATCGAAGCCCGGCTCCTGATCAAATACGGCGAAATGCGCAAAAAGCATGCTTTAAGGGATCAGGAGGGGAAGATCGGCTATCGCGAGGCCGCGGAAGAAATCCGTTCAGCTGGCCTCGCTTTGCTGGTGGACCATGAAATCGAGCGGCTTCTCGGGGCATTCGGACCTCCAGGGACAGGGAAAGGAACCGATGCCGGCCCATCCCCTTTGAAAACAACGTTGCAAGGAGCAGACACCGCAGCCGCGAAGCGGAAAATCGACTCCAACCGGATGATTCTGCAAAAAATCAGGGAAGAGCCTCCGAACCAATACCTTCTGCCGGAAAAAACGTTTCCTCCTGCCGGAGGCCAAGTGCTTTTTCAGGGGGCGGTGGGAAGCGAGGTGCCGGCCGCCTTCGTTGCTTTTCCGTTCTGCAAGGCCGCATTGATGCAGGTGGCCGACTTGAACTTGGAATTTTTCCATGTTCGCCTCCTTCTTCAGATCCTGGTGCGGGGAGAGGCCAGCCGGCTTTTCGCCTGCCGGATCGGCGGAAACATTGCCGGCCTGGTTTTTCTTAAATTCAGAGAACAGTTTTTATGCCGTCAGATGGAGATTCGGTACATCGCGGCGGCCCCGTCCGTCCGGTTCGGCCGGACTCAAAAGCGCCTGCGGGGGATCGGGACCTTTCTTGTTGCCGGGGCCTGGATGCTTTGGAAAACACGGTTTCCCCGCTTTTCGGAACTGGTTCTCGACTCGGAAATCGGCGCGCTGCGCTTCTACGAGGGGCTCGGCTTCCGTCCCCGGCGCAAATACGCCTACGTACTCAAAACCCCAAGAGGGTATCTCCTCGACAGCATCGCGGCCATGGCCGAAACATGCCCGGATCTTCCCCCCCGGGTGTTGGAGGAAATCTCCAGCCACCTGAAAAAGACGGTCCGGCACTTGGCGGCGCCAGGGCGCGGCGGTGGGGCAGAATTGAGAAAACCGTCTCTCCGGCTGGTTCGACGCTGCCTGGTTTCCAGCCGCCATCCGCTGCTGGCGCAAAACGCCATGGCTGCCGTGGTCCGCTACCGGCACCGGATTCCCGAAGCCGAGGAACTGATCGGCATTGGCGAACAGTACGGACCCACGGGCGACGCCCGCCAAGAAGGACCCCAGGCGCCTTTGTTGACCGTCGTCTGCGATCCCCGCTATGCAGAGCATCTGAAGGGCGTCTTTCACATGGAAAGCGCCCGCCGCATCCTGGCTGTGGAAAAGGCCCTGGCCGATCCATTGCTGGCCGGAAAATGGAGGCCCGCAGTGCCGCGCCCGGCCTCGGTAAAGGAGCTCCAATGGGTCCACGGCCGGTCTCACATCGACAGAATCGCTGCCACCGCAGGCAAACGGCTGACCTCTTTGGATCTCGACACTCAGACCACGGAACGGTCCTACGAAGCGGCCCTGCTGGCCGTCGGTGGTGTGTTCACGGTGATCGACGAAATTTTCAGCGGCAGCGGACGGCAGGGATTTGCCTTTGTTCGACCGCCGGGACACCATGCCGAGCCGGTGCGTGCCATGGGCTTTTGCCTGTTCAACAACACCGCTTTGGCCGCGCAGTACCTGCAAAAGATTTACGGCCTGGAAAGGGTCATGATCGTTGACATCGACGCCCATCATGGAAACGGAACCCAGAAAGCCTTCTATGAATCCAAAGAAGTGCTTTTCCTTTCCCTGCACGAATTTCCCGGATTTCCCGGCACCGGCAACTTCGGTGAAACCGGCGCCGGAAGCGGTGAAGGGTTCACGGTGAACATCCCCCTGCCCAAGGGCTCCCGGGACCGGGACTTTGCTCAGGTCGTCGACGCCCTGGCCCGCCCCATCGCTGAAGAATACGCCCCTGAAGCGCTGGTGGTGTCATGCGGCTTCGACCTGTACCAATTCGACCGGCTCTCGGGAATGAACGCAACGCCGGAGGGATACGCCATGATGACCCGGTTTCTGATGGAGGTCGCCGAAACAGTCTGCGCAGGCCGGATTGTCTTCATTCTGGAAGGCGGGTACCACCTTCGGGGGGTGGAAGAGTGCGCCCGGGCGACGCTGTTGGAACTGGCCGGCAGGTCGCCGCTGGCACCGGAGAAGATCGACCGGATCCGTAGGCTTCGCCTCGACCGGTCGTCTCCGATCGGCAAGGCGATCGAGGTTCAGAAAAAATACTGGGTTTCGCTTCGCGGGTGACATTTCCATGTCCGCCGCTGTCCACTGCAGGATGACACCCCCGTGTCGTCGTTTTTCCCCGCAGAAAAAATTTCTTTATATATCGAATGATTGGCGCGGCAATGGAATATGGTCTTTGAGCGTTCAGCTCTGGCATATTTCTTGTAGAAGGTATTGTGAAACCGATGGCCGCCGGAAAAGACGTTGCGGCACGAGAAACTCACCATCTCCGAACCGAACCCGAACCGGGCAGATACAAGGCCGATGAAGCTGAAAAACCGTAACCAGACAACCGCCTCCGACGCCGAACCGGGGCCCAACCATCGTGTCTATTACAAGCGGCTGTTTCGCCGCTTTGTCTCTCTGACCATCGTCTGCTCTCTTCTGCCGCTACTGGTTGTCGGATGGGTCATCAACATCCATTACACCCGGTTCGCGAGGGAACGGATGATCTCCGCCTTTCACAACGAGGTGGACCACCACCGCAAAATCATAGAGCTCTTCTTAAAAGAGCAAAGTGCCAAGCTCCAACTCATCGCCCGAACCCATGCCCTTTCCGATTTGGTCAGTCAAGCGAATTTGAGCCGCATCTTCGACCTGATGAACCAGGAGGGCTGGTCCATTACGGACTTGGGCGTCATCGGCAGCGACGGCAGCCATCTTGCTTATGTCGGCCCCTACGATCTGATCGATAAGAATTATTCCCAGACCCTCTGGTTTCAAAAGGTCATGAAAGACGACCTCTATATCAGCGACATGTTTATGGGGTTTAGAAAGGAGCCGCACTTTATCATCGCGGTAACCGGCAGCCGAAACGGGGACAAATGGATCCTCAGGGCCACCGTAGACACCGAAGCCTTCCGAAGCCTGGTGGAAAACGTACAGATCGGCCAAACCGGCGAAGTCTATCTCCTCAACGAAGAGGGAGTCTATCAGACCGCCTCCCGGTTCGGCGGAAAGATCATGGAAAAAGCCGATTTTTCGCCGACGGGCATCCACGAAGGAATCCATACGAAGATCGTCGGGCCTCAAAAACAGGGGGATCGAGAAACACCGCGCCAAGTGGTCGGCCTGGCCTGGCTCGAGGAACCGCGCTGGCTGCTGGTGGTCAAACAGGACTTTTCCGAGACCTTCAACGAAGTCAACCACGCCAACCGGGCCATGTTGCTCTTTCTTCACGTGAGCGCCGCCTCCATCTTGCTGGTTTCCGTGCTGGTCTCCCGGCACATGATATCGGTCATCAAAAAGCGGGACATGGAGGTCGAACATCTCAACCGGCAGCTCATCCAGACAAGCAAACTGGCCTCCATCGGCCAGCTTTCGGCCGGTGTGGCCCATGAGATCAACAATCCCCTGGCGATCATTCTCACCGAGCGGCAGATTCTTCTCGATGCCTACCAAAATGAACCCAATCTGCCGGAAGGATTCCGCGACCAGCTTCTCCCTTCCCTGGACCAGATCGATATCCAGATCCAGCGCTGCAAGCAAATTACCACCAACTTGCTGCGATTTTCCCGCCGCACCGAATCGGTCATCGAGACCGTCGACCTGAACCGGTTCGTCATGGAAGTCGTCGAGCTGATGGAAAGAGAGGCCAGAAGCAGCGGGATCAAGTTTTTCGTGGACCTGGACGAAAACCTCCCGCCGCTGATGTCGGATCCGTCCCAGCTCCAGCAGGTCTTTTTGAACCTGTTGACCAACGCCATCGATGCTCACCACGGGAAACCCTACGGCAGCGTCACCATCGCTACCAGCGTCAACAGGGAAGGACCTGCCGAAGCGCCGGGGATCTGGCTAAAGATTGCCGACACCGGCTGCGGCATCTCCCCCGAGAATCTGGACAAGATCTTCGATCCTTTTTTCACCACCAAACCCGTAGGCAAGGGGACGGGCCTCGGCCTTTCCATCTGCTTATCCATCATTAAACGACTCGGCGGAGAGATTTTGGTGGAAAGCAAACCCCATCGGGGGACCGAATTTCGCATATTCCTTCCCCAGCGCCCGCCCGCAGAGCTCCTGCGGCAGATGAATGAAACGCCGAAGCTCCGGCCCATAACCTGACAGCGAAAGGGAAAAACCATGAGTGGCGCCAAAATCCTTCTTGTTGACGACGAGGAAGTTTTCGCCCGCAACATGGCCAGGTTGCTCTCCAATCGGGGTTACCAGGTGGAAGCCGTCAACAGCGGCGACGAAGCTGTCCGCGCGCTGGAGGGGGGCGTGTTCGATGTCCTGGTGCTCGACCTGAAGATGCCCGGGATGGACGGGCTTACTACCTTACAAGAGATCAAAAAGCTCGGTCTGTTCATCGAAACCCTGATTTTGACCGGCCACGGATCCATCGACAGCGCATTGGAGGCCATGAAGCTGGGTGCCTACGATTATCTGACCAAACCTTGTGAAATCGGCGAACTGGTGAAAAAAATCAAAAAGGCCTTGGGGCAGGAAGACGCCGGCGATCCGCTGAGTGATACGACGTGCCTCTGAATGGGGCTCACGCAGTCGATATCACCGTGATGGGATCAAGCGCTTCGGTCCATCGAGTCCTGCGTCATGGATGAGACGAAGAGATTGCATGACATGTCATTCGACCATGGTATCCGCGGCAGTCGGGGTATTGCCCGGCAGTTGTGTCGTCACCAGGGCAGCCAGTTCACCAGCAACGATTTCACCGGCACGCTCAAACTCCCGTTTGGGATTTGTAAGCAGAAAATGACCTCAAAATCTTCCCTTTCACAAGGTCGCACCTAATAAAAACGATAGGTTAGGCAAAATCACCTTGCTCCCCAAGCCCAAAACCTGTAGGCACACGAATTAGCGGTATAGCGCTTGACATGGTATATTTAAAACGCTAAGTGGGTAAGCATGTACTTGCGCACCACAAAGCGGATCAACAAAGACGGCTCCACCGTCGAGTACTTCCAGCTTGCCCACAACGAACGCGACCCCGAGACTCGCAAGCCGGTCGCCAAAATCATCCACAACTTCGGCCGGGCCGATCAGCTCGATCGGGCCCAGCTGGTACGTCTGTGCCGTAGCATCGCCCGGGTCTGCGGCCTCAGCGTTACCGATCCGCTCGACGGCGAGCCGGCTCTGGCCAGCTCTCTGGGCGACAACCTGAAGATCCGAAAGACCCTGCCCCGACGATGGTGAGAGGCGCCCCAACGCCACCTTGCGCAAGTTCGGCCACAGCAAGATGCTCGTTGCGATGCCCGAAGCCGAACTCGATCGCCATCGGGACCAATCGGCCACGGCCCAGTGGGCAATTGAACTGCTGGCCTCGCCCCGCTTCAAGCGCTACCTGCGCGTCACCAAGGGCAAGCTGGTGCGCATCGACCGGGGGGGGGCGATCCGGGCGGTGGCCAAGTACGATGGCAAGTGGGTCCTGGAGACCAACGACGATACCATCGCTCTGGAAGACGCCGCCTGCGGATACAAGGGACTGATGGTCATCGAACGCTGCTTCCGCTCGCTCAAGCGCACCCGGATCAAG
>Ga0190359_1001177_pt1 | contig 16848 bp, 16 predicted proteins | sample 48721823_MG_FD_161269 | JGI IMG/M metagenome (GOLD analysis project Ga0190359, IMG submission 161269) | Hydrothermal vent microbial mat bacterial communities from Southern Trench, Guaymas Basin, Mexico - 4872-18-2-3_MG | ecosystem: Environmental > Aquatic > Marine > Hydrothermal vents >... | reverse complement strand
TTTTCTATTTTCTCAAGCTCGCTTTTCCTGAAAACATATACTAATCCGTACTCTTCAGCTTCAGTTCTTTTTTCTTCATCAGGGAGGTCAGCAAAGGTATTTTCCACCTCATTCCATATATCAATTATCAGCTCATCAGCCTGTTCTCTGAGCTCACTGATTTTGTCTGAACACTCGCCTGTTCTTTTTTGCAGTGTTTTCTGGAAATGATGAGCATCAAGAAAATTTTCGAAATGAACCTTGACCACTGCCATTGTCGGATTGGTGACCGGTGTACGTCCTTCCCTCATACGGGCAGCCTCCCCTTCAATGATCTTCTTACCCCAGTATATGACATCTTTTTCAGAGCTTAGAGTGGGTAAGGAGGAATGACCACTGACAAAACCAAAAAATTTTGGCGTATCATCCCTGAGGTCTTTCCTCTGCACTGCCATAATCATCACGCGGAGAAAATGATTAATGTAGGTTTTTGCCTTTTTAAGAGACTCCTGGTACTCCTTATTGCTTTCAACCTGTTTATTGTATGCCTGTCTCTGGAGTTGATAATTATGTATGAAAGATGGGAGGAGAGCCTGCAGTTTTACATAATTTTCAGCCGTGTACGCAAGCTTGAAAGGAGGAAGCTCTTTGCCTTTAATCAGAGCCTGGTCCATTGCTCTTATTCTCGCAGCATCGGTGTTTGGTAAGCGACGGTAGGGCATATTTCCGGACTAATTGTTGAAAACTTGTTAGTAATGTATGCGAATATATGAATTAATAAATAAAATACAATTCTGTTCGCATATGATTTTCAATACTTTTTATGAAAAAAATACGATTCTGTTTCATAGCCTGAAAACACTGTTAATAATCAGAAGGGAATGTATTATCAACCATGGAAGAACATTTTGCATTACAGTTAAATAGCCGTATTTTTATTTTTGATAATAAAAACTAAAACAACAATAATATGTTTAAATCAGAAGTATACACAAAGAGGAGAGAGTCATTGAGAAAGTCAATGAAAGAAGGACTGGTCCTCATTCCTGGTAATGTTGATTCTCCCATGAATTATCCTGCCAATCCTTTTCATTTCAGGCAGGACAGTGATTTTCTTTATTTCTTCGGTCTCGATTTACAGGGACTTGCGGGGATTATGGACGTTGACAGTGGCAGGGATTATATTTTCGGAAATGATGTTGAGGTGGATGATATTATATGGATGGGTTCGCAACCATCGATTCGAGAACTGGCGGAAAAGGCAGGGGTAAAGAACACTATGCCCATGGACAGGCTGGCAGGCTTTATTGATGAGGCAAGATCAGCAGGAAGGAAAATACATTTCCTGCCGCCCTACAGGGGTGAGAATAAGATGACACTCGGAGCTCTGCTTAAGGAGAATCCTTGCCAGATGAAGTCAAAAGCCTCGGAAGAACTCATCAAATCAATTGTTGCCCTGCGTTCTTATAAAGAAGACTGCGAGATAAATGAGATAGAAAAGGCTGTGGATATAGCTTATGAGATGCACACTACAGCAATGAAAATGTGCAAGCCGGGGGTAAAGGAGCAGGTAATATTCGGAACTGTTGAGGGAATAGCACTGGCTAAGGGTATGGGGCCTTCTTTCCCGATAATATTGAGTATAAATGGTCAGACCCTTCATAATCACAATCATGGCAACATTCTTGCCGAAGGAAGGCTTATGGTTACAGACGCCGGAGCCGAAACCAGTATGCATTATGCATCAGATATCACCCGGACCACACCGGTAGGGGGAAAATTCAATTCAAGGCAGAAGGACATATATGAAATAGTACTTGAAGCAAATATGAAGGCTATTCAGGGTTCAGGCCCCGGGAAATCGAATAAGGAGCTTCATATCGAAGCCTGCAAGGTACTTGCTACAGGATTGAAAGGATTGGGACTGATGAAGGGTGATATTGATGAAGCTGTGGCAAGCGGGGCCCATGCATTGTTTATGCCACACGGGCTGGGGCATATGATGGGACTGGACGTTCACGATATGGAAGGCCTTGGTGAGAATTATGTTGGGTATAATAACGAGGTTAAGAGAAGCGGGCAGTTTGGCCTGGCCTTCCTGAGGTTTGCTTTGCCGTTTAAACCGGGACATGTATTCACCATTGAGCCGGGCTGCTATTTCATTCCTGAACTGATAGCACAATGGAAATCAGAAAAGATGCATGCAGAGTATATCAATTACGACAGGGTTGAAAAATACCTTGATTTTGGAGGTGTGCGCATTGAGGACGATGTGTTGATAACAGAATCAGGCCACAGGGTCCTTGGCAGGCCGATACCTAAAACGGTTAAGGAGATAGAAGATATTTGTAGTTAGCTATCATCTCCTGTTCCGCGCCGGGGCGGGAAATACAGGGAGGCTTTCATGCCCGTCTGCATCAACACTCTGTACGGCGAAAAAATAATTATCCTTTGAATAGGGCAGGATAACTTCAGTGCCGCTTACAAATATCTTTTTCTCCCACATTGGCTGGCAGGTTTCACGTATTAAAACATAATAACCTGCCGGTTCTTTACCGCTTGCTGGTTTTTCCCACCTCAGGGTGGTGAAATTACTTAAGCGCGAAACCACTATGCCTGTATTTACCGGTTGCCGGGGTGATAGGGCAAGGTTGGCCAGGGTGGCAAGGTTAATGCCGGCATTTTTTCGTACATATTCATAATCAACACCTTCGGGCATGTCCCCGTACATAATGCCATCCCTTTCACCGGGTGTTGTATGGGTGCGGTGGTAGTTTTCGTTAAACTCACATATCCTTACAGCCGTAAATCCCTTCCTGCAGAAGGGTGTATGGTCACCACCACGTCCGAACCTGTCGTTCCTGTATACCAGGCTGACATCTGTCTGGTCAACATACCTCTCACCAACTTCCTTTATATACCTTGCCAGCTGTCTTGCCTTACCGTCATTTTCACCTGCAGTATATGATCTCATTCTTGCCATCTCTTCCGTTTCATATGCCGGAACACCCTCACTGAAAACCCTTACCCTCATATTGTCGTTCAGCAGGGTGCCGCTGGAAGCGCTGTTCCCTATCATGTCATTATTAAGCATGGCTGTAATATTCCAGTTTTCCTCAACTGCTATATCGGCCATGGCCGAGGCACCGTAAAGACCGTGTTCCTCACCTGTGAGAATCATAAACTTAATGGTTGCCGGAAACTCATGTGGTGACATTATTTTGATCAGCTCAAGAATGGCTGCAACACCAGAACCGTCATCATTGGCCCCGGGTGCAAATGATGTACTGTCATAGTTATTCTCGACTCTGCTGTCAAGATGGGCACTGATAACTAAAACCCTGTCATCTCCGGTGTAAGTTCCTTCCAGGGTGGCTACTACATTCTTTAGTTCAATTTCCCTGTTTATCCTCTGGCCTTCTCCTCCAACTGTATAATTGACGAAATCAACGGAGAGGCGGCCAGCTGATCCCGGAATGTATTTTTCAATTTCCTCTTTTACCCAGTTCCATGCTGCTCCTATTCCTGTCTCAGGATTATCCTGTACACTCAGGTTATGTCGTGTATGGAAGCTGACCAGCTTCTGTATATGCGCTTCAATATTATCACGTGAGATCTCTTCTACCATCCTGCTGATAACAGGATCTCTCCTGATGATTTCCTGTGCTGAAGCAAGCTGAATGCTGAGAATCATGACTAAAATAATTACCGGATATCGTTTCATAAGGAATAAGTTTTTAATTCATACCAAATATATCAAATAGTGGAAACACTTCGTATGAATGTTTTATCAAAAGGCATGTGATTTAAAATCTTTTAACAAACTTTGATATTCCGGAGAATAAATGTAATTTTTAACTATGAGATTCAGGACAGTTCTAATCTGGATAAGCATTTTCAGTATTGCCATGGCCTTCCTTGAGAGTTCGGTTGTGGTATATCTCCGGGAAATTATGTATCCTGAAGGATTTTCTTTTCCCCTTGCAACATTCGAGGGGCACCTGGCTGTAACGGAAATACTGAGGGAAATATCCACACTGGTAATGCTGGCCTCGGTAGCCTTCATTGCCGGCAGAGCTTTCTCGCGCAGTCTGGCATGGTTTGTTTACAGTTTTGCCATATGGGATATTTTTTATTATGCCTTCCTGAAGCTCCTGATTGACTGGCCCTCATCCTTTCTTGATTGGGATATACTTTTCCTATTGCCTGTAACATGGACGGGACCGGTACTGAGCCCTTTATTGGTATGTGTACTAATGATCAGCCTGGCCGGAGTAATTCTTTATTATTCATACAGGGGAGTTTATACCAGACTGAAAGCATCAGAATGGCTTATTTTGATTGCCGGGGCTTTAGTAGTGGTAGTTTCATTCACCTGGGATTATTCGGGATATATCCTTGAGCGTTATTCTTTATCTGACATCTGGAACATGCCTCTTGATGGATCCCTCCTTGAATATGCTGCAGGCTATATTCCGCGCAGTTTCAACTGGTGGCTTTTCGGAGCCGGCAACCTTGTGGTTGTATCAGCAATAATACTTATTTACCGCCGCTTCAGGCTTAAGTCTTAAATCTTCAATTGTTAACCGGGAATTACGAGCTTGCCGTTAGGCAATCTTCAATTTAATATGCCTTGTAGTACTCCCTGTTTAGTCGTGCAATATTGACCAGCTTAATTTCCTTCGGACACTCAGCTTCACAAGCCCCTGTATTTGAGCAGTTTCCGAATCCAAATTCATCCATTGTCTGCACCAGCGCTCGCACTCTTTCTTTAGCTTCCACTTTTCCCTGTGGCAACAGGGCAAACTGGCTTATTTTGGCTGATACGAAAAGCATTGCTGATGCATTTTTACAGGCAGCCACACATGATCCGCAACCAATGCAAATACCTGCCTCAAAGGCCCTGTCGGCATTCTCTTTTTTTACAAGTATAGAATTTGCTTCAGGAGCAGCACCGGTATTTACAGATATATAGCCACCCGCTTCAATGAGTTTATCAAAAGATGTCCTGTCGACTACCAGGTCTTTTATTACCGGGAAGGCTTTTGACCTCCAGGGTTCAACAGTAATAGTATCTCCGTCATTAAATACGCTCATGCTGAGCTGGCATGTGGTGACACCTTCCTTCGGGCCATTTGGCCTGCCGTTAATATATAGTCCGCACATCCCGCAAATACCTTCACGGCAATCACTGTCAAATGCCACCGGGTCACCACCTTCTTTTACAAGTTTCTCATTAAGATAGTCAAGCATTTCCAGGAAGGTCATTTCAGAAGAGACTCCTTCGAGTTTATATGTAACAAATTGTCCTTTGGTTTCTTTATTTTTCTGACGCCAGATTTCAAGTGTTATGTTCATTTCGATCGGATTTGAAAATTATTATTAATGCTATTTGTAGCTCCTCTGCACGGGCGTTACAAATTCAAATTTCAGCTCTTCCTTGTGCAGTATGGGATCTGAATTTTCACCGGTATATTCCCATGCGGCAACATAGGAATAATTCTTGTCATCTCTCTGTGGTTCCCCTTCATCAGTCTGGTATTCTTCCCGGAAATGGGCACCGCATGATTCTTTCCGGTTAAGTGCATCGATTACAATAAGATTAGCCAGGTCGAAGAAATCGGCTATCCTGGCGGCTTTTTCCAGCTCATGATTAAGTTCATTCAGTTCGCCTGCTACTTTCACATCTTTCCAGAATTCCTCTTTAAGTTCTTTTATTTCCTTTAGTGCTTTCTTCAATCCTTCTTCGTTTCTTGACATACCCGAATAGGTCCAGAGTATATTGCCTAGTCTTTTATGAAATGATGTCGGCGTCTGTGTACCATTCACTGACATCAGCCTGTTAAGTTTATCCTTAACTGCTTTTTCAGCCTCATCAAATTCGGGAGTGTCTGTCGGTATCTTTGGAACCTTTATCTGGTCGGCAAGGTAGTCACCTATGGTTGCAGGCAGTATAAAATAACCATCACCTGAACATTGCATGAGGGAACTTGCACCCAGCCGGTTGGCGCCATGATCTGAGAAGTTAGCTTCTCCTATCGCGTACAAACCGGGGATGGTGGTCATAAGATTATAATCAACCCACAATCCACCCATGGTATAGTGAGACGCAGGATATATGCGCATAGGTTCTTCATAAGGATTTATCCCGGTAACTTTTTCATACAGGTCAAATAATGTTCCGTATTTGGCTTTGATGGCATCTTTACCCTGACTCTGGATGGCATCCTTGAAATCCAGGTTAACGGCAAGACCGGTTTCCCCCACACCATATCCTTCATCGCATCTTTCCTTGGCTGCCCTGGAGGCTACATCCCTTGGGACCAGGTTGCCGAAGGCAGGATATTTACGTTCAAGGTAGTAATCCCTTTCTTCCTCTTTAATTTCATTTGGATGTCTTTTATCTCCTTTTTCTTTTGGGACCCATACCCTGCCGTCGTTTCTGAGGGATTCAGACATAAGGGTCAGTTTGGCCTGGTAGTCATTGAGTACGGGAATACTTGTAGGATGGATCTGAGCCATGCTGGGGTTGGCCATCAGGGCTCCTTTTTTATAGGCAGCCAGGGCTGCACTCCCGTTCGAATTAACTGCCAGTGTTGACAGGTAATAAACCGTACCGAAGCCACCTGTAGCTAGTACTACAGCATGTGCTGAGTGTCTTTCTATCTCACCTGTTATAAGGTTTCTTGTTATAATTCCACGTGCCTGTCCGTCAATAACCACAAGGTCGAGCATATCACGGCGGGCAAACATTTTTGCCTTGCCTGCCTTTATCTGCCTGCTCAGGGCCTGGTAAGCAGCCAGTGTGCACTGCTGGCCGGTTTGTCCCTGGGCGTAGAAAGTCCTCGATACCTGTACCCCACCAAATGAACGGTTAGCCAGGTACCCACTGTATTCCCTTGCAAAGGGCACTCCCTGGGCTACATACTGATCAATGATCTGGTTACTCACTTCAGCAGCCCGGTAAACATTTGCCTCCCTTGCCCGGAAGTCGCCTCCCTTGATCATGTCATAGAATAACCTGAAATCACTGTCAGCATCATTCTTGTAATTCTTTGTTGCATTTATGCCACCCTGTGAGGCAATTGAATGTGCCCTGCGGGATGAATCCTGGAATACGAAAACCTTGACATTATATCCGAGCTCTGCCATTGTTGCCGCTGCTGAAGCGCCTGCAGCCCCGGCTCCTACAACGATAATCTCGAGTTTTTTCTTATTGGCAGGGTTAACAAGCTTAAGTGATGCCAGGTGCTTTTTCCATTTTTCCGCTAATGGTCCGTCGGGAATTTTTGAATCCAATTTTACCATCTTATTATATTTTTCTTATTTTTTCCTGATTATTAAAATAGCCAGATAATTAAAGGGATGGAAGCAAATCCGGCAGGAATGAGAATAGCATAAAATAACGCTACAAAATTTACTACCGGTGTCCATATCCTGTGATTCAGTCCCACCGTCTGGAAAGCCGATGTGAATGCATGGTACAGGTGAAAACCAAGGCCTATAAAGCAAATCCAGTAAAAGATGTTATACCCCGGTATGGCAAACAGCTGGTGAGCAACCGAATAAAAGTTTTCGGGATCACCCTCAATAAAACCAAGCTTGATAAAATAAAAATTTGTGAAGTGGATAATAAGGAAAATAAAAATCGTTCCACCTGTCCAGATCATGAATTTTGAAAAGAAGGAGGTTTTGGACCTGTTGCCCGACCTATACCCCACTGGCCTTGAAAACCAGTTCTGTATCTGGACTATAACACCAATAACTATGTGAATCAATATAGCCAGTATCAGCATTATCTCCACCACTTTAACCAGGGGGAAGGTGGCCATGAAATGAGCGGCTGAGTTAAAAGGCTCAGGGTCAGATTTAAGTAACATAAAATTGATTCCCAGGTGGACAGGCAGGAAAATCAACAGGAATAATCCTGCCAGGGCCATAACAAATTTCTTTGATATGGATGAGGCGACTACTTTATTCATAGGATAGGAGGGTTTTGAGATGAAATTCTTCTACTATACTCACAAATATATTTTATTTATTTTTAGCCTGCCAATTAAAAATGATGTTCTTTAAAATGTTTTTAAAGTCGTAAATTGAACAAAATTTCAAACTTACAAAAATTATTCTGAGATAGTGAAAAAACGTATAAAATTCAGGGAGGGAGAAATAGTATATTATGATAAGGGTAAAGGAAATCTTATAATCCTTCTTCATGGATACCTGGAGACATCACAGGTTTGGGATGAATTAAGCGGCGGTTTGTCAGCTGGATACAGAACCATAGCTGTTGACCTGCCCGGACACGGAGAGTCATCAGTTTACGGTAGTGAGCATAGCATGGACTTTATGGCTGAGGCTGTAAGAGCTGTGATGGATGCCGAAGGTATTGAAAAAGCAATGCTGACAGGGCATTCAATGGGTGGTTATGTTGTCCTTGCCTTTCTTGAAAAATATCCGCATCGGCTGCATGCTTACTGCCTGTTTCATTCCCATCCCTTTGCCGATACCGATGAAGTAATTGCCAACAGGAAAAGGGAAATAAAAATAGTTGAATCAGGAAAAAAAGCTATAATCTACCCGGTAAATATCCCCAGGATGTTTGCCGATTTTAACACCGGTAAGTTTAAAGAAGCTGTGGAGCGTAATAAGGATATAGCTTCAGGTATTGCTGAAGAAGGCATAATAGCTGTTCTGAATGGAATGATTAGCAGGCCTTCAAGGTTGGATATACTGGAAAAAGGGGAAGCTCCCCTATTGTTTATAGTGGGTAAACATGATAATTATATTCCCTTCGAGGAGGTGAAAAACAAAATTAAGATACCTGCAAATAGTGAGATACTCGTACTTGAAAATTCAGGGCATATGGGTTTTGTTGAAGAAAAGGAAGTGTCTCTTGAAGCCATAATGAAATTTTATCAACGACAATTACTATAAAATTTAAACCCGGAACTATGAAAAAGACCCTTGTAACAATCATTATTTTCTTAACTGTTTTTTCCACCGCCTGTGTTAATGATACCGGCGGCCCTGGTGGGGAAGACAGGATGGACTGGTGGCGCGATGCACGTTTTGGAATGTTCATACACTGGGGACTGTATGCAGTGCCTGCAGGTGAATGGGACGGAACTACCAATCATGCTGAATGGATTAGAACAACTGCACAGATCCCCCTTGAAACCTATGATGGTTTCGTTGAACAGTTTAATCCCGTAGCCTTTGATGCTGATGAATGGGTGAAAATGGCAAAGAACGCAGGCATGAAATATATTGTTATTACCTCGAAACACCATGACGGATTTTGTCTGTTCGACTCTGAGTATACAGATTTTGATATAATGTCAACTCCCTTCAAAAGGGATATCCTGAAAGAGCTGGCTGATGCCTGTGACAGGGAGGATATTGTTATTTGCTGGTACCATTCTATTATGGACTGGCACCACCCTGATTATCTTCCGCGACGCAACTGGGAGACGGACAGGTCAACGGAAGGAGCCGATTTTGACAGGTATGTCGAAGAATACCTGAAAAAACAACTGGCTGAATTAACTGGTAACTATGGCAGGATAGGAGTGCTCTGGTTTGACGGTGAGTGGGAAGACACCTGGACACATGAGAGAGGTGTAGACCTATATAATTATGTTCTTGGACTGCAGGATGATATCATAATAAATAACAGGGTTGACAAAGGACGTCAGGGTATGGCAGGTATGACTGCAGGGGATGAGTTCAGGGGCGACTTTGGTACACCTGAACAGGAAATACCGGCAAGAGGCCTGCCGGGGGTAGACTGGGAGACATGTATGACAATGAATAATCACTGGGGCTACAATAAGTTTGATGATAACTGGAAGTCATCCGGGGAGCTTATACAGAAACTGGTGGATATTGCATCCAAGGGAGGTAACTTCCTTCTCAATGTAGGACCAAAAGCCGACGGCACTTTCCCGCAGGAAAGCATCGAACGGTTAAAAGCTATTGGTGACTGGATGGATATCTACGGTGAATCAATCTATGGCACTACGGCCAGTCCTTTCAGTGATATTGAATGGGGAAGATGTACAAAGAAACAGGTTGGTAAGAATACAAGACTCTACCTTCATGTCTTTGACTGGCCAGAGGATAATAAACTAACTGTACCGGCTCTTGAAAATAAGCTTAAGAAGGCCTTTATCATGGACGGCATGGCAGGGGCAGATTTTGAGGTGCAGGATGACAGGATAATTATTGATTTGCCTGAGACTCCACCGGATGACTACTGCTCTGTAATTATTCTTGATGTAAAAGGTATTCTATAGCTTCCTTGAGAGTTGTATCGAGTTCTTCCCAGATGGGATAAAAGCCGTTGTTGTCGAGAATATTCCTGGCAATATAAGCCCTGATCTGGATATCTATGATTTCACCTGATTCATTAATGCCTGCACGGTCAGGCTGAATCCCGTTATCAGCGGCAAACCCTATGAACTTATCAAGGAGGGCCTGCCTTTCAAGGTAGGAATTCATTTCCTTTACGTCGGTAAATTCCTGGAGTTTATTCCTGTTTTCCTCGGTGTAACTAAGTGCATACCTGTAGATGAGTCCACTGTTCCTTACCCTGGCGAAATACATGGAAATCCCGGAAGTATCGGCCGGTATAAAAACATCCGGCATAATACCGCCTCCACCGTAAACAATATTTCCACCCGGGGTTTCAAATTTCTGTATGTTTTCGAAATGGATGCTGTCGGCATTCTGATGTTCGCCCCGCATAAACCGCTCATTCAGATCGGCAATATATTCTTCGTAGCCATCCTCGTATGGTTTCTGGATAGAACGTCCCGTAGGGGTGTAATATCTTGCCACGGTGAGTCTCATGGCCGATCTGTCATTAAACATTACCGGCTCCTGGACCAGGCCTTTCCCGAAGGAGCGTCTGCCGATGATAATACCACGGTCATTATCCTGTATTGCCCCGGCTACTATCTCACTGGCCGAAGCACTCCATTCGTCGATCAGTACCACAAGCTCACCTTCAAGGAAGGAGCCATTGTCCGTGGAACGGTATTCCTCCCTTGGTCTGGCCCGCCCCTCAGTGTAAACTATCAGCTTTCCTTCCGGCAGGAATTCATCTGCTATCTTAATTGATGGATCCATTACACCACCCACATTCCCTCTAAGGTCAAGTATCAGTTTTTCCATGCCTCTGGCTTTGAGCTTGTAGATAGACTCCAGGAATTCTTCGTATGTGGTCATTGAGAACCTGTTTATTTTAATGAAACCGGTATTGTCATTAACCATATAGGCAACATCAACTGAATAGATCGGGATCTTATCCCTGGTAATTGTGAAAGGTATAAGTTCCTTAACTCCTTTCCTGAGAACTTTGATATCAACCTCGGTTCCCCGCGGACCCTTTAGCAATCCCATTATCTCTTCGTCGGCAATCCCCCGGCCTGCTATCAGGGAATCGCCTACATAAATTATTTTATCACCTGCCATTAAGCCGGCCTTTTCGGAAGGCCCCCCGGGGATGGTGCTTATTATTAAAACTGTATCTGTAAGCATATTAAATGAAATCCCAATTCCCTCAAAATTACCCTGCAGTTGTTCATTTGCAGCGGTAACTTCCTGTGCTGGGATGTAGACCGAGTGCGGATCAAGCTCCTGGAGCATCACCGGGATGGCTGCTTCAACAAGCCTTTCGCGGTTAACGGAGTCGACATAATTTGCCTCAACATAATTTAGTACCCTGTTCAATTTGTCTGTCCTGGGTTTGACCGACAGGGGAGGGTGGCTTATTTTCCCGGGCATCCAGATCCCAATTAGCAAACCGGCTATTACCGAAACAGCTATGATAAGAGGTAGTAAGCTGCTCCTGGGGCTGTTATTGTATTTCATATTCATCTTTTTCAAGGTCAATGTAAATAAGTTCTATGCCTGCCCGTCTCAGCAGGTCCAAACCGTCAGATATCCTGTACTTATCGCTGAATACAACTCTTCTTATACCCGACTGTATAATAAGCTTTGAGCATTCCATGCAGGGAGAGGTTGTAACATAAAGGGTGGAATTATCACTTGAATTATTTGATTTCGCCACCTTGGTTATGGCATTGGCTTCGGCATGGAGCACATAGGCTTTGGTGGTGCCATCCTCATCCTCGCAGATATTCTCAAAACCGGCCGGGGTGCCGTTGTAGCCGTCGGATATTATCATCTTCCCCTTAACTATCAGGGCGCCCACTTTTCTCCTCTTGCAGTATGAATTTTCTGCCCATATGCCTGCCATTTTCAGGTAACGCTTGTCAAATTGCATCTGCTTGTCACCGTAGGGTCTCAGCTTTTTTTTATCACCCATGTTATTATTTGTTAAGGTCAAAAAAAACGGTCATCAAAATTAGTCATAATAGCGTCTAAAACAAAAAATAAATTGAGCGGGAATGATGAGGCCAGAGGCTTAACAAAACCCGATGCGGGCCTTTCTTCAATTAAATGTGATATATTTATGCTTATAAAGATCGTTTAAGCAATGAGAAACCTGGTATTTGCTTTATTTTCAGTACTGATTATGGTGTCCTGCGGGAGCAGCAATGAAGAAGCCCGGAAGGAAGAATGGGCCGGTAAGCCCGTTTCAGAGTGGCCTGATATAGTATTTACAAATGATATACAGTTTAAAGACACCACCTATAAAGGATTTGGGAATTCCTTCCTGGTTGATACAGGTAAGGATACCCTGGGGCTTACCTGCAAGCATATCTTCCTGGCCTTCACGCAGCACGAACTACCTGTTATTGATCTGGGCAGTGATTTCGTGCAGTGGAAGGTTTACCCCAAAGGGGAGGAAGAGAGATATATAATCTTTGGCAGGATGATAAATGAGAATCGAGAAGAGGCGGTGGATGCTTTCAATACATTGAAAAGCCGTGACTGGCTGCTGTTCGAAGTGGACGATATCCCTGAGGGTTTTACACCACTGAGGATCAATAAGACGCCCTTGCAGAAAGATAAGATAATATATTGCCTGGGATGGCCTTACGCCCTGAAAGAGGGCAAGCCATCACTGGTGAAAATGCAGGTATTCCGGAATGAAGGGCCCTATTATTATGTGAACACTTTAACCGAGAATGTTGACCCGGCGGGCCGCAGCGGCTCACCTGTGATTGATGCAAACGGCTTCCTGGTGGGCATCATCTCAGGTGCAGAAGGGAACCTGGGGGTGGTAGGTAATGTTAACTACCTGGATGAATTTATAAAGTAAAAAGTACAAGGAGGGCCGAGCGTTAAGAACCGAACGAAGTGAGCTCGTGAGCAAAGCGAACAATTAACCCTGTGGCTTAATTTAGTGAGGAGCCAGACAGAGCAGAGGGATAAAAGACAAAAGACTGATGCTGAAAATGTTGATAAAGTTTATATGGAAAGATTCATTATTTTCGCAGCCCTGAGCATTCCTGTGATAATAATTTCATGGAGGACGCTTTTCAATCTTCGCTCCCATGGTTTTTACCGTTTCCTAAGCTGGGAATGTATACTGTGGCTTTTTGCCTCCAATTACAGGTACTGGTTCGTTGACCCATTCAGTGTGAGGCAGATTTTTTCGTGGCTTTTTCTCATTGTTTCGGCATATGTGGTTATAGCAGGCGTTTTGCAGTTGAAGAAGCGTGGAAGATCCGGAAGGGATAGCAGGCAAAAGACCCTTTACAGGTTTGAGGAAACATCCCTGCTGGTTGATACGGGTATATTCAAATATATACGGCACCCCTTGTACTCATCCTTGCTTTTCCTGACCTGGGGGATTCTTCTGAAGCATATAACACTACCTTTGCTTTTAATCAGCATCTTCTCATCGATATTTCTTATCATAACCGCTCTGATTGATGAGAAAGAGTGCACTGACTATTTCGGTGAAGAATACCGCCTGTATATGAAACGCACCAGAATGTTTATTCCCTGCTTGATTTAAGATATCAGATATCCGATTTAAGAATTCTAAAATCGTTGATCTTAAATATTCAATCCCTGTAACCTTTTCTTATATATTTGTATCTAAGGGACAGTAACCAACAAAAGATAAAAAAATGACTTATCATTTACTTTTCAAAGCACTGGCCTGGCTGGGCTTCTTTGCGGCCATAACGGTTTCATGGGTTTTTTACGTAAGGGCCAGGAACAAAGAGCGCATGGCCCTGATAGAAAAAGGAGTGGATGCCCCCGATGCCTTTAAAGAAGCGAAATTCCCATGGCTTAAAATAGGGATTGTTATTATAGGCCTATGCCTGGGTGTTGCACTGGTTGTCCTGTCTTTTATGTTTCAGCCTAAGCTGTCAGGTGAATTCTTTCTTATTTTAATGATATCGTCAGGCTTATTTTTCGGTGGAATTGCTATGGTCATAGCCCACTACGTCGACAGGAAAGGGAAAAAATAACAGTATGGATGAACTGTATATTAAAAAAGTATTGGATGGTGACATCGATGCTTTCAGATATTTTGTTCATCAGTATAAAGACAGGGCCTATAATATTGCTTTCTCTGTACTGAAAAATGAATTTGATGCCTGCGATACAGTGCAGGAAGCCTTCATCATTGCATTTCGCAAACTGGGCAAATTCAGGGGAAGGTCGAAATTCGCAACCTGGTTTTACCGGATTGTTATAAATGAGGCCCTGAAGAGTTCAAAAAAAACAGGTAAAGAAAAATTTTTTACTGACACCCGGACCAATTCTGTTGATCCCGGCCATATTGAAATAAAGGATAATTTGAGCCGGGATCAGCAGAAATATTATATCGGTCTGGCCTTGCAGAATATCCCTTCAAATGAAGCACTGACTCTAACTCTTTTCTACATTGAGGAGCAAACAATTGAAGAAATAAGGCAGCTGACTGGGTGGACTGAATCAAAGATTAAGGTCCTCTTACATCGTGCACGCAAAAGCATGTATCACGAACTGAATATATTATTGTCAACCGAAAAGAAAACACTTTATTGATGGAAAATAATAATAACCACGACAAATATTTCAGGGATATGCTCTCAGGGAATGGCAGGGAAATGCCCTTCAGTGATTTCGAGGATAAACTTATGTCAGAGATATGCAGGGAGCATGAAAGAAATAATTCCTTTATTAAAAATATTAAATTATCATGGCTTTTCTTCTTCCTTGGATTGGTATCCGGAATTGTCCTGGTAATTATTACCCCTGGCTTCTCAGAATCTTATGCTGATCTTGATGGAGATTTACTGTATGGAGCGATTATTTTCATCTGCCTTTTTATCCTTCTTTTTGCCGAGAAACTATTCAGGTTATCTTTCAACCGACATAATTAGTCTTGCAGCGAATAATCTTTTTTCCTAATTTCGCCGCGTGCAGAGGAAAGAGATGAGCGGTGACAGGTAAGCGATGAGTATTTCTTATTTCGCATCTCGCATTTCATTTTTTCTCTCGTCCGGGTGGCAGGATCGAGCGATCAGAACCGAACGAAGTGAGTTCATGAGCTTTGCGAATAAATTGTCCGGGGGACAATTTCCGCGAGGGGCCAGACTGCCGCGGTGGCTCGCCATCCGGGGATTAAGGAAGAAAATACTTGTTTGACAATCGGTTGCGAACAAGATTTAGTATATTTAACATAACTGGCCCGGATGGCGGAATTGGTAGACGCGCTGGTCTCAAACACCAGTTCCTTTTTGGAGTGCCGGTTCGACCCCGGCTCCGGGTACCCAGAAGCTCCTCTAAACATCAGTTAATGAGGAGCTTTTTGTTTAATGGGATACAAAAGAGATACAAAAGAATTAGTAATATTAATGGCAAATTCACGAATGGCGAATAAAATTGGCTGCAGCAGGCGAACAATAATCCTCAAGTGAGGGTTGCGTTTTCAGTTGCATACCTATGAGTATGGGTCCTTTTATGCAACTTAAAGTAAGCAATCCGAACACCTATTGTCCAATATATTTTAATATGTCAATTGCTATAAATAATAACAACAAGAAAAATATTAAATATGCAACGATTGATATAATGAATCCAACTATTAATATTTTATTTAGTTCTTTACTATAGTAATTCCCTTTCAATAAATTATAATATCGAATCGGTGAGATGTATAAATTAATTTGCTTTTTACCATAATCGTTCATTTTAATATTGAATAGTATTATAAATAAGAAATGCAAAGAAAAAACTATTACAATCAAGATAACGATTATTTTAATATTTAGTACAGTATCAATTATATCCATAGTATTGTATGTAAAGTTTAGTTAGTTTATCTCCAAGTTGGATTCCAATAAATTCTATTTGGCTGTCTTGTGGTAAAATATTCAAGAAAACTATTCCCTTTTTTGGTAAATGAGTGCGGGGTGTATGAACCGCCAGCACCGAGACCAATACCAAATTTAAATAAAAAATAGGAGTTAAACCATTGATTATTTATTAAATACTGTGATTTATCACCAGTAAGTGCTAAGGATATTCCTGATAGATTAATATCAAATTCAGCGGTTTCGCCAAAATAGTTCGAAACCCTAAAACTTGATTTCGGAACAAGAACTAAAATATTAAATCCGAAACTTGCCTCAAGTCCAACTGAGTATCCTTTAGTTGTAAAGAATCCTATTTTTGATAATTCACCCATTTCATAGTTACCTCCTATTGGACCAACTACTAAAGCAATATCACCAGAATAACCAAGATGTATATCAGTACTATTATCATTGTTGCCACCATCTCCCATAGTAGATTGTCTTCCATCAGTGCTAATTAAATAAGCGTTTACTCCATACGGACCATCTAATGACCACGGGGATATATGGTTACTTATGATTGGTGCCGGATTTTTATTATCGCCTTCAGAATTACCTAATCTCCCTAGATTCCACCAGAACCAATGCCAGCTTT
>Ga0190359_1001175_pt1 | contig 16868 bp, 12 predicted proteins | sample 48721823_MG_FD_161269 | JGI IMG/M metagenome (GOLD analysis project Ga0190359, IMG submission 161269) | Hydrothermal vent microbial mat bacterial communities from Southern Trench, Guaymas Basin, Mexico - 4872-18-2-3_MG | ecosystem: Environmental > Aquatic > Marine > Hydrothermal vents >... | reverse complement strand
TAAATTTTAAACAGGTAAAACATTGAACTTTCCGTTCTACATAGCGAAGCGTTACCTGGTAGCCAAAAAGTCTCACAATGTTATCAACCTTATTTCCTTCATCTCCGTCATCGGTGTAATGGTGGGGACTATGGCGCTCGTGGTGGTACTTTCCTCCTTCAATGGATTTGATGATCTGGTACATTCATTGTTCAACTCATTTGACCCGGACCTGAAGATCACACCGGCCAAAGGCAAGACATTCCCTGACTCCCTGGCTGTGATAAAGAAGGTGAAGCATCTGCCCGAGGTGATGCATGCAGCGGATGTGGTCGAGGAAAATGCTTTGTTACAGTACCGGAAACGGCAGTATATTGCTACGGTGAAAGGGGTGAGTGATGAATATACAGCCATGAGCGGGGTGGATTCCATGATGGTGGACGGAGCTTTTGTACTGCATTCCAAAGGCGCTCCCATGGCAGTGCTTGGGCAAGGCATTGCCATCAATCTGGGCGTTGGTTTGAATTTTATTTCCCCGATAAAAATTTATGTACCCCGACGTACGAAACATATCTCCCTGAATCCGGAAAGAGCCTTCAACAAAAAATATATTTTTCCATCAGGGGTGTTTGCCATCCAGCAGGATTTTGACCTGAAATACATGATCGTGCCCCTGGAATTTGCCCGAGAGTTGTTTGGATATACATATGAACTCAGTGCCGTGGAGCTGAAATTCAAACCGGGCGTCAATAACAAACAGACGGAGGAAAAGATAGAAAATATCTTGGGAGCTGATTTTCTGGTGAAAAACCGGTATGAACAACAGGCGTTGCTATACAGGATCATGAAAACAGAGAAATGGGTGATCTTCCTGATCCTGACTTTCATACTGATCATTGCTTCATTCAATGTAATCGGATCACTTTCCATGCTGATTATCGAGAAAAAGGAGGATATTATGACTTTCCGCAATCTGGGCGGAGATCATTCGCTGATTCGCAGGATTTTCCTGTTTGAGGGGTGGATGATCACCATCGTAGGGGCGGTAGCCGGAATTGCCCTGGGCCTGTTTATCTGTTGGTTGCAACTACATTTCGGGATCGTAAAAATTCCCGGCAGCGGATCGTTTGTGATAGATACCTATCCCGTGAAAGTTCAGGCATTGGATATTTTGCTTATTTTTCTCACCGTACTGGCCATAGGTTATGGCGCAGCATGGTATCCTGTCCGTTTCATCATCGGTCGCTTGGTGAGGAACGATGATCGTTCCCTGCCTTCCGGGAGGCGGAAATGATGAATGTCAAACGGGGTCATGGTGTTTAAGTTGCTTGATCTACGTAGATGTCTACGTAGGAAAGATGAACAGCAGTTAAGGAATGATGAACAGAATCGCGAGTTGGCATTAAGAGATTGTTAACCGCTAATCATGAACCGTTAATTTTAACATAATTATAAAATTATCTATGCAGTAAGGTATGTTTTAACTATATTTGGGCTATTCATGTAATATGCTGAAGATATACCAGTGCAAAAGTCCGGAAATAAATACAGGCTGTTTCTTCTTTTTTTTACGGGATTATTTTTCATCGGCCTCTTTTCTTATGGTTTTACTACTACTATTCAGGTTGACAGCGTAAGTTGCAACGGGGGAAATGATGGCAAGATTGTGGTGACGGTAAACGGGGGAGCTCCTCCTTTTATTTATACCTGGAGCACAGGACAGAAAGATACTACCAACAACCCGGCAGATTCATTGATGAATCTAACTGCCGGTAACTACTGGGTAGTGATTGAGAATGCCGGTAGTACGGATTTTTACAACATAGCAGTTTACGAACCTGATGCCATACATATAGACTTTGAAACTACAACAGATGTGTCCTGTAATGGTGGTAATGACGGAACGATTACCATCACGGCATCAGGGGGTACCCCTTTCTATTCTTTTTCTATCGACGGCGGAAGCACATTTTACCGGAACAATGGATCCTTTTCGGGGCTGTCAGCTGGGATTTATTCGGTGGTAGTTAGGGATAACCACGGTTGTATACAGACAGGGAGCTTACTGACGGTGAATGAACCTCCTGCCATCGCTGTACAGACCGACTCGGTGCGGGCGGTCAGCTGCAACGGGAACACCGACGGCGCCATTGCGGTAACGGTAAACGGCGGAACTGCACCGTATAATTATTTGTGGAGCGGACCAAACGGGTATTTCTCCACAAATGAAGATATTTCCGGCGTGGTATCAGGCAATTATATTCTTACAGTAACGGATGCAAATAACTGTATCTTTACCAACGGAGCCATCTCCGTTTATGAACCTGCTATTCTGACGGTCTCTTTGGACTATCAACAAAACGTTACTTGCAATGGCGCGGATAACGGACTGATCAACGTAACAGTGACAGGAGGGACACAACCCTATACTTTTTTATGGAATGGTCCGGGAGGATATTCTTCCACAAGCAAAGACATTACTTCTTTAGCATCAGGCAATTACTCGCTGACGGTGATTGATGCACATGGATGTATAGCCGGTTTGGGCCCTGTGACCATTTCCGAACCTCCTGCCCTTGGCATTACTACGGATTCAGTGACTAATGTAACCTGCTACGGCGGGAGTAACGGAGCAATAAGTGTAATGGCCAGCGGGGGAACACCTCCTTATGTTTTTTCTATTGATGGCGGGGTCACTTTTCTTTCGAATGGAGGATCTTTTACAGGTCTTTGTGCCGGCAATTATCCCACGGCTGTGCAGGATGCCAACGGATGTGTCACAAACGGGGTTACGTTGACTCTATCAGAGCCCCAGGCCTTTGTCATAAACGTAGTTTCTCATAGTGATGTAGCCTGTCACGGCGGAAGTGACGGAAGCATCACAATGCATGCTTCAGGTGGTACTTCTCCGTATGTTTATTCGGTGGATGGAGGAACTACTTTCGTTGACAATAACGGCTCTTTTACCGGACTTAACGCAGGAGCATGGCCACTGGCAGTCAGGGATGTCAACGGTTGTATTATGTTGGGTGACACCGTTGTCATTAGCGATCCGCCTGCTCTGACGATAGATACTGTGAATAAAACGGATATCAGTTGTCACGGTCTGTCTGACGGAAAGATCGATATTTCAGCTTCCGGCGGAACGGCTCCGTGGCAATATTCGATTGACGGGGGAGTGACTTTCTCGGATGGTCATTTGTTTGAAAATCTTTCAGCCGGAGATTATGATATTGCCATTCGGGATGCCAATGGCTGTCTCTTGAGTGGCAGTACAGTGACAGTTACGGAACCTCCACAACTGGTCATCAACAAAATCAATGTAACAGAAGCTTTGTGTGCCGGCGGCAGCTCGGGAGAGATCCATATTCTGGCTTCCGGAGGAACAGGATCCTATGAGTATTCTATCAACAATGGACAAACTTTTTATGATAACAATGGTATCTTTCAGCAGCTACCTGCCAATACTTACTCTCCGGTAGTTAGGGATATAAACGGTTGCACGGCAGTTGCGGCACAGGTTATTGTTGATGAGCCTCCTGCCATTCAGATGATCGTAGACACTGTGAAGCCTACTTGTAGTAAAAATTCATTTGACGGGAAAATCAGTGTTCAGGCTACAGGAGGTACGGGAAACTTTGTATACTCCATTGACGACGGAATCTCTTTTGCTGCAGGAGGGACCTTCACCGGGCTGGAAGGAGGGACGTATCATATCATTGCCAAAGATGGCAACGGCTGTATAGAATCCACTGCTGTTCATTTACAAGGGAGATACACTGTTATTGCCGATGCGGGCAGGGATACTGCCATTTGTCCCGGAACCTCCGTACAACTGCATGGCAGCGGAGGACAATCCTATCAGTGGGAGCCTGCCGGCCTACTGGATGATCCTGCCGTTATCGATCCGCTGGCTTCTCCCCTGACGAATACGAATTTTATCCTGACAGTCACCTCAGGCATTTGTTATGACAAAGATACCGTTATCGTCATGGTTTATCCCATACACGGACTGGATGCCGGCCGTGATACTGTTATACCCGAAGGGTATAGCATCACTCTGACGGCTACGGGCGAAGGGTTTACGGAGTATTTCTGGTATCCTTCTGAAGGACTGGATGCTACAACAGGCCGGTCGGTGGTTGCTTCTCCCGTAAGGGACATGACTTATTTTGCAGAAGCTACCACCACGGAAGGATGTCTGGAGAAAGATTCGATAAATATTGTGTTGATCCGGGAGATTTTTATACCTTCAGGGTTTACACCGAATGGGGATGGAAAAAATGATACCTGGCATTTCGGGTATACGGAATATTATCCGGATATGACGGTGGAGGTGTTCGACCGGTGGGGACACAGGGTTTTTTACAGCCGTGGATATGACAGCTCGAAAGAGTGGGATGGAACATTTCAGGGAAAGGCATTGGCTTCAGGGACTTACTACTATGTGATCATCCTGCATGATGCAAAACATACACCACCTGTCACCGGACCGGTGACTATAATAAGATAAGGAAGGCGGATGAAGCATTTGATGAAAACAGGGGTGTTATTGATGTTGCTGGTACCTGAGGTGACAGCCCAGCAGCTATCACTTTATAGTCAGTTTATGTTTAACGATTATGTGCTGAATCCCGCAGTTGCGGGAACGAAAAACTATTATCAGATACGGACTGACAGCCGTTTTCAGTGGGTTGGCATCCTGGATGGTCCCCAGACCGTGAGCGTAAGTGTATTTGGACCGCATGCCTCCAAACCTATGGGCTTCGGAGGGTATATCATCAACGACGTAACAGGACCTGCCAGCCGTACGGGCGCCTATGGCACATATGCCTACAACGTAATGGTAAATAATGACATCCGTCTATCCATGGGCTTGTCTTTTGGCATGCTGCAAAGCAAGATAGATGGCACCAAAATCACCCTTTTTGATCAGGATGACAATGCCTTGCAGCATGCTGTCTATTCTTCCATCGTCCCGGATGCATCCGTAGGTTTGTATATGTATGGGGAGAAGTGGTATGCAGGCGCTTCAGCTTTCCAGCTTTTTGTTAACTCCCTGAAAATGTATGATATGAAAAACGGACTGAACCGCTTGAAAATTCATTTTTATCTAATGGGAGGGTATATCTTTGAAGCAGGGGACAATTTTACCATTGAACCTGCTATGTTGATAAAAAAAACAACTCCTGTGCCTGTGCAAGTGGACTTAAATGCGAAGATCACTTATCTGAAAAAAGTATGGTTGGGCGTTTCCTTCCGGTCTTCGGATGCTGTTGCTCTCCTGGTGGGATATGTCCACAATGATAAATATTATTTGGGGTATTCCTATGATATCGGTATCAATGATATCCGGAAATATAACAATGGTTCACACGAAATCATGATGGGCGTCCGTTTTAATAATATCAAAAACAGATAATCCGAATGCTCATGCGCCTTGTTCTGTTCACCTTGTCCTGGATCATTCTTTTGAGCGCATGCACCGCTCCTCACAAAAGAAAAGGCAGAGAAAATGACATCATTCCGAAAGAAGATATGATTCATATTCTGGAAGACATTCATATAGCCAATGGATTTTTTTCCATGAGTGACCTGCGGAAAGAGTATACGGGCACCGACTCGATAAGCAACTACCGGGATATTATTGTAAAATACGGTTATTCGCCGGAAGATTTTAAAAAAACCGTGAATTATTATACGGATCATTTGGAGGAATATGAAATTATCTATGAAGAGGTGATAAAGGACCTGAAAGAAATGCAGGAAAAGATGTATGATAATGTGATGTTGACGGGAGAAATGAAAAAGAAAAAAAAAGATGGGAACATGTGGACCCTGAAAACGGAATGGCATCTGCCGCGGGAAGGACAGCGGAACAAGATCCCATTCAGCGTGAAGGTGGATGGCCCGGGCGTTTATATGCTTAGTATGAGGATACGCCTCGGGAAAAATGACGGGTCCAGGCGACCCTTTATTTCTGCTTATTTCTGGTACAATGATAGTACCAAAGAAGGTCACAGAATTTTTTGGAAGAAAAAAAGGTTGAAAAAAACAGGAGATATTTATAAACAATATATTTTGTCTAAAGAGTTAAAAGACACCCTTGTAACGCATTTGAAAGGTTTTTTACTGGATGATGAAAACAATGATACCCTCTATATAAAACATGCGGATATCAAGGATATAAATCTGAATGTCAAGCCTTTTGATACAGGAGAAAGTGCAGATACGACAAAAAACAAAAAATGATGAGGAAAATTGCTGCCAACTATGTTTTTCCCGTATCATCTCCGCCTGTCCGCAATGGTATTGTGGTGGTGAATGATCAGGGCAGGATCATGGATCTGATAGATCCCGGAGGATGTTTTCGCGAGATGGCAATGCTTGTATTCTACAATGGGGTACTGATCCCGTCTTTTGTTTTTCCGGATACAGGAAAAGATAATAACATCTCTGAAAATGATTTATTTGAAATACTGGCTAAACTGACTCCTCCCGGAAACCGGGAGAAAAATACACAGGATGATTTTGACCGGCTGTTGAAAAAGTTTACACTGGATAAGGCGGAGCAGTTAGGATTACAAAATTTATCAGGCAGTCTGGAAAAGGGGAAAAAACCAGGGATTCTCCTGATATCACCGTTTGACTTTGAGAGATGGCAACCGGCAGAGGGAGCAGTTGTAAAAAAAATTGTTTGAAGGGCAATTTTCCTAATCTCCTCTTCTCCTGATAGAGGAAGATGGATGAAGTTCCCGGTATTGATTATCAGGATATCCCCTTTTTCTTAAGGAAGGTGATGATTTCCTTATCATATTTCAGAACATGGTTCTGAAACCATTCAGATAGAAAATCATATAAATCCCTGCATATATCCGGGTTTTCGGAAGAAAATTTTTCTCGAAACGACTTGATCTTTTCAATGAAAAAATGATGTTTTTCCTTATGTTGATCCAATTGAGGGTACCCCAGATCGCGTAATAAGATTTCTTCCCGGATCAGGTAATGTTCGGCATAATGGATCAGGGAAAAAAAAATCTCCGACATATTTTCAGGACAAGCCTGCCGATTAATCATTTCAGTCAGACGGTTGATCAGATTCACCAGCTTGCGGTGGCTTTCATCTATGACTTTGATATGAAATTCATATTCGGGCTGCCACTTAATATTTTTCAGTTTCCTTTCCATTTTTCCGACGAATTCTTTACATACAAAAGTAAGGGAACTTAGTGTTGATACAATGACAAAAATCATAGGGGCTATTGTTTCTGAAGAGTTAGCAGAAAATCAAAAAAAAGTCACAATTTTGGAATTATTATGAATAGACTTTCCACGACTTCCGGTAAAAAACGTATTCTCTTCAGTCCTCTGGACTGGGGCATAGGTCATGCCAGCAGGAGCATCTTACTGATCCGGCAGTTAATAGAAGCGGGATATGAGGTGATTATTGCGGCCGATGGAGCGGCTTATGCTTTGTTGAGGTCGGTTTTTCCAGAGATTAAGATCATCCGGTTGTCTTTTTGCAAGATCAGGTATTCCCGCCATATACCGGCAATCTGGAAGATATTTTTCTCTTTGCCCTGCATACTGAAAGGCATTAAAAAGGAACATAAAAAAACAACAGAGATTGTTAAGGAACATGCTATTGATCTGATCGTATCGGACAATCGTTACGGGGTGTATCATTCTACTGTTCCTACAATCCTGGTAATACACCAGTTACAGCCCCGGTTGCCCCACCGTCTTTCTTTTCTTTCCACTTTCCTGTTTCGCTGGTATAACAAGTATTTATTCAAGTTTGACAGATTATGGATTCCGGATTATGAAGAGGGACCCACCCTGGCAGGGGAGCTTTCTCATCCTTCCGTTATGCCGAAAGCGTTGAAGGAAAAGATACATTATGCCGGGATCATCTCGCGCTTTATGATTCCGGAATACAGTAAGGAATATCCTGTGAAGAAAGTTTTTCAGGTGGTGGTCGTTTTATCCGGCCCTGAGCCGCAGCGCACATTGCTGGAAAGGATCCTAATCGGCAAGCTCCGGAAAAAGCGATGGCAGGTGTTGATCATTCGTGGTATTCCCCGGGAAAAACAGAGTGGAACGTTATACGGGAATATTCATCTGGTGTCGCACCTGCCGCCCGATATGTTTTATTCATATCTGAAAAAAGCCGAATACATCATTTCCAGGGCCGGGTATTCAACCATTATGGATCTGGCAGCTATCGGAAAAACGGCCTTGTTGATTCCTACGCCCGGGCAGACGGAACAGGAGTACCTGGCGGGTTATCTTGCTGCGGGAAATTATTTTGTGACCATGCTGCAAAATGATATTCATTTAGAAGAAGCGTTTGAAAGGCTGAAAAAGGTCAGGGAATTCCCAATACGCAAAGGGAGAAATCTGGCAGAGGAAATAAAACTTAGGATAAAGAAAATCAATGATTCCAAAGCTTATCTAAAAACAACATTACACCGGCCATGACCGTGAAACCTGTGAGGAAACCGGCATATACCTCAACCGGCTTGTGCTGTCCGTGGATCAGGCGAGCTGTGGACAAAAAACCTGCTACTACCAATGAGACCAACCACCAGGTCAGAAAAAAATCATATCTCAAACGGTAGGAGGCGGCGAAAAAAAAACCGGAAAGAACTCCCAGCCCCATTAGGTGGAGTGAGATCTTCCAACGGAAAGAAACCATCAGGGTCAGGAAAGATGTTATAGTCAAACCGAGGAACAGATCATTAACTATGACCGGCTGATGTATTTTTTTCAGAATCATAAAGGTTATAAAGATAAAGATCAGGTACAGAGAAAGCGGCACATACCGTTCTTTCCGGGTATCCAGCCGAAAGGACTTTATATATCCTGTGCGTTGCAGCAGAAACATGTACATCAGGGGGATCAGAATGGTGTTTAGGATGATGAGGATCAGGTCAAAAGATTTTATGGCCGGAGGAAGATAAGAAACATACGTATGGGAAAAAAGAAGGATCAGGGTAGCAGCAAGGGGTATGAAAACCGGATGAAGAAGATAGGATAAGACAGTGGAGAGGTGCCTAAAGACAGGCTTTGTCGTATACATTGGAGAACGGGTTAACAGGTATAACGGTCATTAGATTAAAGTTCTTTCCGCAAACGAGCTACGGGTATGTTTAATTGTTCTCTGTATTTGGCTACGGTACGCCGGGCGATTTGATATCCTTTTTTCTGCAGGATAGCCGTGAGTTTTTCATCGGTGAGGGGTTTCCGTTTGTCTTCCTTGCCAATCAGCTCCTGCAGGATGGTTTTGATCTCGCGGGTAGAGACTTCTTCGCCCGAATTGGTCTGCAGTCCTTCGGAAAAGAAATATTTTAGCTGGTAAATACCATAAGGGGTCTGTACATATTTGCTGTTGGCAACCCGCGAAATAGTAGAGATGTCCAGCCCGGTCATCCCGGCAATGTCTTTGAGGATCATAGGTCGTAGCTTGGTTTCATCCCCTGTCAGGAAAAACTGTTTCTGAAAATCCACGATGGCCTGCATCACAAGCATGAGGGTGTTCTGTCTTTGCTTGATGGCGTCTATGAACCATTTGGCCGAGTCCAGTTTCTGCTTGACAAAGGAGATAGTGTCTTTCTCTTCACGGGTGTGTTTTTTCTGATTTTCATGATATGCCTTCAGCATCTCGGCATATTGCCTGTTGATCCGCAGATCCGGAATATTCCGGGCATTCAGTGAAAGTTGTATATCTTCTTCGTTGATCTCCAGGATAAAATCCGGAACGATATGCTGTACCGGTTTGTTCATGGGATCACTGAAAGAGCTGCCGGGCTTGGGATTGAGCTTCAGAATCTCGTCAATGGCTTCTTTCAACTCTTCTTCCGTGATATTAAGTTTTTCCAGAATCTTGTTGTAATGTTTCCTGGTAAACTCGTTAAAATGATGTTTCAGGATCTTATAAACCAGTGTGAAAGGATGTTCGGTGATATCTTTTCGCTCAATCTGCAAAAGAAGGCACTCCTGCAAGCTGCGGGCACCAACGCCGGGCGGGTCAAATTGCTGGATAACTCTCAGGATGTCCATCAGTTCCTCTTCAGAAGCTGTGATATTCTGGGTGAAAGCCAGATCATCCACAATATTTTCAATGTCTCTTCTCAGGTACCCGTCTTCGCCGATATTTCCGATAATATACTCTGCCAGCAGTTTTTCTTTTTCGTTAAGGTTCTGCAGTCCCGCCTGGCTGAGCAGATAATCGTGAAAAGTGCTTCCAACAGAAAAGGGGATATCTTCCCTTTTTTCATCAGGCGAATAGTTTGTTAAGGAAAGACGGTATTCCGGGATATCATCATCTTCAAGATAATCGTCCAGCGAAAATTCATCCTGCTCGTCCTGGCGATTTGTTTCTTCTTCTATGTTTTGTTCATTGGTATCTGTAGCTTCCTCCTGTTCAGTGTAATTTTCATCCGTATCATCATAATCCTCTTCCAGTACGGGGTTTTCCTCCAGCTCTTTTTTTATCCTCTGTTCAAGTTGCAACGTAGGGATTTCCAGCAACTTAATGATCTGTATTTGCTGGGGAGAAAGCTTCTGCAGCAACTTTTGTTGTAATTTCTGTTTCAACATATCTGTGTTCGTCTTTTCCTCATATAAGGGCTGGTTGTCAGAAAGCAATTTAGGAAAATTTTTCCGTACAACAAATGAGAGGAGGGTATTTTAGGGTTAAAATTCGGCATTCTTAGGAGTACGTGGGAAGGGGATGACATCACGGATGTTAGCCATGCCGGTGACAAAAAGAACAAGGCGTTCAAAACCAAGCCCGAAACCACTGTGAGGGGCTGTCCCGAATTTACGTGTTTCCAGGTACCACCACAGGTCTTTTTCAGGGAGTTTTAGTTCATGAATCCGGTTGTAGAGCTTTTTGTAGTCTTCTTCCCTTTGGCTTCCGCCGATGATCTCGCCGATGCGGGGGAACAATACATCCATGGCCCTGACCGTCTTGCCGTCGTCATTCTGTTTCATGTAGAAAGCTTTAATATCTTTAGGATAATCCGTAAGGATCACCGGTTTTTTGTAGTGTTTTTCTACCAGATAGCGTTCGTGTTCGGCTTGCAGGTCGGCACCCCATTTTACCGGAAATTCAAATTTTTGTCCGGATTGTTCCAAAATACCAATGGCTTCCGTATAGGATGTTCTTACGAAAGTATTTTCCAGAATAAACTGCAGACGAGCGGACAGTTCTGAATCATACATTTTCTGCAGAAAAGCCAGATCATCGGCATTGTGTTCGAGTGCATAACGGATCAGGTATTTCACAAAGTCTTCAGCCAGGTCCATATTGTCATGGATATCATAAAAAGCCATTTCGGGTTCTATCATCCAGAATTCAGCCAGATGTCTGGGGGTATTGGAGTTTTCTGCCCTGAATGTGGGTCCGAAGGTATAAACATTAGATAAGGACAAAGCCCCCAGTTCGGCTTCCAGTTGCCCTGAGACGGTCAGCTTGGTTTCTTTTCCGAAAAAGTCTTCGTGAAAATCTATCACACCGTCCTCTTTGCGGGGGAGATTGTTGAGATTGAACGCAGTGACACGGAACATTTCGCCGGCTCCTTCGGCATCCGATCCGGTGATGATAGGGGTATGCAGATACACAAAACCATTTTCATCGAAATATTTGTGAATAGCGAATGCCAGTGAGTGTCGGATGCGGAAAATTGCTCCAAAAGTGTTGGTGCGAAAACGTAAATGGGCGATCTCCCGTAAGAATTCGAGAGAATGTCCTTTTTTCTGCAGTGGGTATTTTTCAGGGTCAGCTTCCCCGTACAGTTCGATCTGATGTGCTTGGATTTCCACAGCCTGACCTTTTCCGAGTGATTTGACCAGCTTGCCGGTTATTGCAACACAGGCTCCGGTGGTGATCTTTTTCATTAATGATTCGTCAAAGGAGGCCACTTCAGCCACCACCTGGATGTTGTTTATGGTGGAGCCGTCGTTTATATTGATGAAGGCAATGTTTTTGTTACCTCTTTTTGTCCGTACCCAACCTTTGATGTGTACCTCTGTATCTACCTGCGTTGCTTGCAGGAGATCTTTGATTTTATATCTTTCCTTCATTTGTTCATATTTTATTATGATCCTGTTCTTTTTTGCAGTTTGCAAAAATACAATTTTTATAGTAAACTCGCTGTAATTAAGGAAAGTGTTTTTTAAGTTGTCATCTATCCGGGAATTTTGTAATTTTAGGAGTGTTTTTTTAATGGAGAAATTCCGGATCCTTAAATCATAAAATAAGGAAGTTGATGAACAAGAGTAAAAAATTTTTATTAGTAACCTGGGATTTTACCGAATTGTCCGATTATGCGCTGCAGCATGCCATAAAGATTTCCAGGATGATCGATACCCAGATCAGGCTTATTCATATTTTGAGCAGAAAGGAATCTCCCGAATCTGAAATAGCAAAACAGAAAAAATTACAGCTTATTGTCGAGAAGAATAATGAAGAAAGCGACATAGATACGAGCTGGGTCATTTTGCGGGGAAATATCTTCAACGAGATATCCGAATATGCTTCTGACAACAGGGCTTTCATGGTGATCATGGGGACCCATGGCATTCAGGGCAGTCAGAAAGTTTTCGGGAGTTGGGCCCTGAAAGTCATTATGGGGTCGAAAGTGCCTTTCCTGGTGATCCAGGACAAACCGAAAGACTGGGAAAAATACCAAAACATTGTTTTTCCGGTTGATTACAGGTTGGAAAACCGTGAAAAACTGAAAATGGCCATTTTTATGGGGAAGTACTTTGATTCCAGGATTCATATTCTGAAACAGGATGTCAGCGACAGGTTCCTGCGCAAGAAGTTGAATATCACTATGAATTTTGCAGTAAAATACCTGATTCAGAATAACATCTCTTATGAGATACATGAGATTATGCATGATGAACATCTGGGGAAGAAGACCATGGAGTTTGCTGCAGATATCAATGCTGACCTGATCATCATTATGGTAACCCGCAAATTTGGTCCCGCCATTGGTGTTTTTGAGCAATATATTATCGCCAACAGTGCCCGAATCCCGGTGTTGTGTATCAATCCCAGGTCGTCGTTCGTGCGTGTGGGGTCTTTCCAGTTCGGATAATTGAATCTGTTTTGTTTTGCTACAAATTACAGTATCTTCGCACGGAGCAATTGGGAATTAAGCAAAAATTTTACCAATTTTACTTCGTCAAAAGAAAAGAATTTTATTATGCCGGTGGCAGAAATGGAAAGAAGATACGGAATTTGGCTGGGAGTCCTTCTGCTTGTTGTTATTGTATTCATTATTTCCCTTATCAGGTGGTCTCACAGGGCCGGTTTTTCAGCCGGCGATCCTTATAGTGCCGTTCCCACGGATGTTTATATGTTGATCGAGGCCGGGGACATGCCGGCTTTGATGAGAAAATTTGTACGGGAGAATCGCATATGGGACGATCTGAAAAAGATTCCCGACATTGAACGTGCTTCCCGCAATCTTGAGATCATTGATTCGTTGTTTTCAGGCAACAGAGATTTTTATAATCTTTTTCAGGGAAGTGAGTTGTTGTTAAGCCTGCACAATGCAGGAAAATCCGGAACAGCGGTATTGGGGGTACTGCGGATGCCGGCCAGGCTACGGGAAGCCGGTTTGCACAGAATGGTTTTAGAGGTAAGGAAAGGAAAGGTTTCGCAAATAAGAATTTACAACCATGTGAAAATTTACCAGGTTCAGCTTGTTCCGGATCGTTTAGAATTCTATTTTGCAGTTCACAAAGGATTGTTGTTGTTCAGTCCATCCCGGATATTGCTTGAAAAAGGGATTCGTCAGATGGAGACACAAACAGCCGTTAACAAGGATCCTTCCTTCCGGAAAGTTTGGAATACGGCGGGCAAGAATGAGGAAGCCAATATTTATATTCGTGCCGATAGAATTCCTGGCGTGTTGAAACGCTGGGTGAGTGATGGAATGTACCGCAAAACGAAAAGAGCTTTTCCATTGGGGGGTTGGACTGAACTGGATGTAGTGTTGAGAGAAAAATCCGTCTTGTTGAACGGATTTACCGTTATCGATGATACTACAGGCTATCTTCTGAGAATACCTGGTGCAAATGAACCCGCACCGGCAGATATTATGGAGATTATCCCTGCCTCAACTGTGTCCGCGACGGTTCTGACCTTTGGGGATATGAAAAAGTATCAGAAAAGATTACAAATATACCGTCAGGGGAAAAAGACGAGACCATGGGCTGATGTTGCCGGTTCCTTTCAGAAAATTATGGGACAAACACCCGGGGATTTTTTCTCATCGTTTGTAACAGGCCAGGCTGCACTGGTAAATATGGATATAAAAAACGAAACGGATGCCAACAACACTTTCTGGGTCACAAGGGTGAAGAGCAGGTCAAATGCAACACAGGCCCTGAAAGAAATCATAAAAGAATATGCAAGGAAAAACAATAATTCCTCCCGGCAATATATCACCACGGTTTCATTTGATCCGGGAACAAAGTATACTGTTTATCGTTTGCCTTTTGAATATATTCCGGGTTTGATTTTCGGAAGGATGGCCGGTGAGTATCCGTATCAATATATAACTTTCCTGGAAAATTATATGCTTGCGGGGAACTCTGTAAAATCCATATTTTCTTACATTAGGTTTATTGTCCTCCAACAGACATTGTCACATGATCCTGATTTCAGAGAGTTTACCGAGGGAATGTCTATGCGTTCGAACCTGTTCTATTTTCTGAAGATACCGGAATCTGACCGCCTGATCGGAAAGTTTTTTTCCGGTGCGGTTAAAAAGTCATTTGCCCGTTATCATGAAAAAAATATTAAAATAAAATATTTGGGGTATGAAGCGATATATCAGAATAGCATGATATACAATAATATCTTTATTCAGTATAAAGACAAAGTGGAAAAAAAGGCCTTGACGGTATGGGAAAGTTTACTGGATACGGTCATTAACTACAAACCTCAGATCGTTATTAATCACAGGACCCGTCAAAAAGAAATATTTGTACAGGATGCTGCCAACCGTATTTACCTGATTAACGCTTCCGGGAGGATTTTGTGGAAAGTGCCACTGGATGAAAAGATACTGGGACAAGCCTGGCAAATTGATTTTTACAAAAATAACAAACTGCAGTATTTATTTAATACACATCATTATTTATACCTCATCGACCGGAATGGTAATTTTGTCGAGCGTTTTCCGGTAGCATTGCGCAGCCCTGCTTCCAATGCGATGGCCTTGTTTGATTATGATAAAAATAAGAATTACAGGATTTTTATTGCCGGAGAGGATAAAAAGGTTTATGTGTATGACAAACAGGGGAATCTGGTTCCGGGATGGAAAATCCCGAAAAGTGAGAGTCCTGTGACCGAACCGGTGCATCACTACACGTGGGCAGGAAAAGATTACATCGTTTTTTCCGACACCCTGAATTTGTATGTCTTCGACCGTCGTGGAAATGTACGGTTGCATGTGAAGGAAAATATACCGAAGCCTGTTCACCAGAGTATCTTTTGGGGACGTTATCCCGGGACAGGTTCTCCGGCGATCGTGGTGAATAGTACGGGAGGGAAAATTTATTTCGTTAGTCTTACAGGAAAGATCAGACATGTTCAGTTTTCGAATATTCCCGAAGACGCCTGGTTTTATTATGAGGATCTTGATGGCGACGATCGAGAAGAGTATCTTTTCGTGTACGGCAATCAGCTATGTGTGATGAGATCAACTGCAAAAGAGCTTTTTACATTCCGCATAAAAGGGATGATATCATGTCAGCCGGTGGTATATACCTTTTCGTCCAGGGATAAAAAAACAGGACTGGTGGATGCAACCCACGGGCTGATTTACCTTGTCAATAATAACGGAAAGTTATATAATGGTTTTCCTTTGAAAGGTCGAACACGCTTTACCATAGGGCGTTTGGGCCCTACAGGAAATAATTTTAACCTGATTACAGGAGGAGAAGATAACTTTTTGTATAATTATTCCGTAAATGTAAAACAGACCAATTAATAAAAAAAGATGAACTGGTTATGGAAGTGATAGCTTGGATGACAGGAAAAATCCGGATTTTCCTTTTTGGCATGTTAGTAACAAGCCTTGTTCTGCCGGGTTGTATAAAAGATAAATACGATTTTGACATGCTCTCCACACAGGCTGAAATATCTCAGCAATGGGGGTTGCCCCTGGTGCAGGGTTCCATGAAAATGGGGAATATGGTGAAGCCTAATGATACTATTGTTTTCGAAGAGGACGGTGTGGTGAAGGTAGTGTACCGGCAGGACTCTGTCTTTTCTCTCCAGGCTTCGGATTATATGCACGTTGACGATCAGACACCGGACTCCATTGAGATACCGCTCGGACCATTTCATCTTTATAATTTTCAGGGAAGGATAAGCATTCCCAACGTTACCGGTATCTCTTTTTTCCCGGATTTCCAGAAATTTACACATGTAACCTTTGCCGGAGGGATAGTATCTGTCACGGTGATCAATAATCTTTCTGTGGATATTTCCTCTCTGACATTGCGATTTCATAATGCTGATGATAACTCTGTCATAGGATCGGATTTGGTGTATTCCAATATACCGGCACATGATTCACTGACAGAAACTTTCGACCTGGCAGGCCTCACGCTGAGCAACCGCTGGACTTTAGAAGTAGTTTCTATTTCGCCTGCAACAACATCTGTCCCGGAGGGGCTTACGGTCTCCATCCAATCATCGGATGTGTCAGGATTGTCCGGAAATGCTGTTTTGCCCGACCAGGTTTTTTTCAGTGATACGGGCAATTATGATCTGAATCAGGACGCCTTGCAACTGACTTTTTTAAGTACCCGAAAAGGACATTTTGTTGTCACAACAGTATCTCCCCTGGCTGAGC
>Ga0190359_1001174_pt1 | contig 16889 bp, 11 predicted proteins | sample 48721823_MG_FD_161269 | JGI IMG/M metagenome (GOLD analysis project Ga0190359, IMG submission 161269) | Hydrothermal vent microbial mat bacterial communities from Southern Trench, Guaymas Basin, Mexico - 4872-18-2-3_MG | ecosystem: Environmental > Aquatic > Marine > Hydrothermal vents >... | reverse complement strand
AAGTTTTTACCTTTAAGAATAAAAACCATGAACAAACTGTTTCAGCTCCGTTACGTTTTTCTGCTGGTTACACTCTTTCTGTCCGGCACCTCCCATACACAACCGGTAAACTTCAGTTTGTCAGAAGTTATGTCGTATCCTTTCCCTTCGGGATTGGTTGGGGCTACGCATAATTCACGAATCGCCTGGATTTTTAACGAATCCGGTTTGCGTAATGTATATGTGGCTGAAGGCCCCGATTTTACAGCCAGAAAACTAACCCGGTTCAACCAGGATGACGGACAGGCTCTTTCTTCTCTGTCTATCTCTTCCGACGGCACCTGGGTAGTTTTCATCCGCGGAGGCGATTTTGGCGGAAACTGGGGTACTTCGCAGCCGGTAAACCCGACTTTCAGTACACTGAAACCAAAAATCCGGATTTGGGCCGTTCCTTTTCGCAATGGCAATCCCCGGGTCATTGGCGACGGTACCAGTCCGGTTATCACTCCCGACAATAAAAATGTAACTTTCATTAAGAACAGCCAGGTCTGGATCGTTCCGATCGACGGTTCGGCAAAACCACACCAACTCTTTTACGCCCGTGGAAGCATTGATTCTCAGGTTTGGTCACCTGACGGCACCCGTCTGGCTTTTCGTTCAAATCGTTCAGATCACTCTTTCATAGGAATTTTTTCAGGAGCCGATCACCCGGTTTTATGGATAGATCCCTCTTTTAACCGGGATCGATTACCCCACTGGTCGCCCGACGGGTCACGCCTGGTTTTTATCCGCCAACCCGGACGGGGAGGAGCTCCCGATTCAATCCTGACCCCCCGGCATCACCCCTGGATGATCATGACAGCTGAAACCACAGGGGGCAAAGCCCGGATGATCTGGAAAGCTCCTGAAACCCTCCGCGGATCCCCCCCTAATACCCAAGGCGGAATCAACCTGCATTGGGCGGCCAAAGGACGAATTGTCTTTCTTTCTTATCAGGATGGATGGCCCCATCTGTACAGCATTTCTGAAAACGGAGGGGACCAGTTGTTACTGACACCCGGTCATTTTATGGCAGAATACATCCGTCTGAGCCCCGACCGCCGCTGGCTGGTTTTCTGTGGAAATACCGGCAGGGATAAACTGGATGTTGACCGCCGCCATGTCATTCGTGTGCCGGTTGACCGGCAAAATATGGAAGTCATGACGCCGGGTGAGGGGCTCGAATGGACCCCTGTCATTACCGGGGGCGGGAAATACCTTGTATATCTCTCAGCTACCGCACAACGCCCCCCGTTGCCGGCAGTTATGGATCTTGAATCCCGCCATATCAAACTATTGGCTACCGGGCGAATACCCGATTCTTTCCCTGTACAAAAACTGGTCACCCCCAAACAGGTTATCTTTAACGCTCCTGACGGCACTACACTGCACGGAACGTTGTTTCTGCCCGAAAACAGGCCGGGCCGTAAACCGGCTATCGTATATATCCACGGCGGACCTCCCCGGCAAATGCTGCTGGGTTGGCATTACTCATCATACTATTCAAATGGTTATGCGGTCAATCAGTATTTAACCAGCTTGGGATATGTGGTTTTGTCAATTAATTATCGCCTGGGTATCGGTTATGGTTATGAATTTCATAATCCACTACATGCCAACTACCGGGGTGCAGCTGAATATCAGGATATTAAAGCTGCCGGCGAATGGCTGGCCCGTCAAACTTATGTGGATCCTCAAAAAATCGGAGTATACGGAGGTTCCTATGGAGGATATCTGACAGCCATGGCCCTGGCACGTAACTCAGATCTTTTTGCTGCCGGAGTAGATATCCACGGAGTACACGACCGCTCTGTCGGGCGGGCGGGTGGTTGGTCGTATCCCGACCGGTATGAAAAAGCACCTGACTGGAAACAGGCAGTTCAGGCAGCCTGGCAATCATCACCGGTTGCTTACGTCAAAAATTGGCGTTCTCCCGTTCTTATTATTCATGGGGATGACGACCGAAATGTCCGTTTCAGTGAAAGTACCGGGCTGGTTCAACGACTGAAAAAAAGAGGCGTTTATGTTGAAACGCTGGTCATCGTGGACGACACCCATCATTTTCTGATGCACCATAACCAATTAACGGTCAACCTGGCAATTGCGGATTTCTTTACCAGAAAATTGCCATTGAAATGATCCGGCAATTTACCGGATTTTTATAATATCGTCCAACGGTGATAACGGGCTGTTTTTAAAAGTCTCCTGTCGGGCTGAACACAAACCGGGTGACCCACGGCACCCAGAAGAGGAAGATCCGTAATAGAGTCGGCATAACAATAGGTCTCGTCAAGATCATACTGATGCTTTTGACAGTATGAAATACATTGCCGTTCCTTCTCCAGGCCAAAGCATAATGACCCCTCGGGTAATCCTGTGAAAATACCCTCTTTCACCTCCATCCGGGAACAAATTACATCATCCAGGTTCAGGTGCCGGGCAACCGGATCGCATACATAATTCAATGCGGCAGAAAGCAACACTACCGATGCTCCTTTTTCGCGATGTTTCCGGATCATCTCTCTCATTGCCGGCCGAATTCTGGGTATCAGTATATTGACGGTCACATCCGCTGCCAGTTCAGCCAGCGTATGCTCAGGCACCCCTTTCAACCAAAGTGCCATTTTCTGTACCACCAGTTCCGGATCCCGAAACCCGCCTTTATATAATATTAAAAACCAGAGCGCATGCGATAAATCCCTGATCGTCATGATCTTTCTGCGAAAAGCCTCTTTAACCAGATACCTACCACTGTTGACTTCCAGCAGGGTATCATCAAGGTCAATTAAAACCACGTAGGATTTTCCGTTGCTATTCTCCGAAGAAATGTGGTCCATAAGGATTATAAATGATTTTCAATGCACCCGGTTGAATCCGCACATTAAAATCCCGGGCAAAATGAAGTTCTCCATCCACATGAAACGGCATTTTCTGATGAAATGACAGATCCAGTTTATCCGTCTGATAATAATGAACTCTTTTATCATGAATATGAACTCCCTTCGGCACCATAGTCAGAATTCTCAATCGTTGCAACAGCCCGAGACGCCTGATACTGCACACATCCATTAATCCGTCATCGGCGATTGCCTTCGGTGTTAGAAAAAAACTTGCGGCAAACCGTCTGCCAATAGCCACCGTATTCATAAAACAATCGTTCTCACTCTCCTGCCCATCCACCAGAACCGTCATCTTTTTCTCGCGGTAAAATAGAAGAGTCTTAAGAATCTGCCAAATGTATTTGCTCTTCCCTCCTTTTTTCACTTCACCGGATTCTGAATAATTTTCTGCAGCCACCTGTGCATCAAATCCCAATCCAATCCCGTTAAGAAAAGGTATTCCGTTACAACTACCCACATCCATCACATGATCGCCAAAATATCAAACAAACTGGCATGGTTAGCCACCAGGATATACCGTTGCTTTTTATCAACATGCTCCCTGCCCAGTACTTTCAATCGCTTTCCCATCAGTAAGAAACTGGCCCTGGCCCAAAAAACAGTCAGCCAAATCAACCAACTCCGTCGTCCCAGATAAGCAAAAGGCAGAGCCAGCATAACCAATACCAGCGTAAAAAGATAAAGAATAAAAAAGACGGGTACTGTAAGTACTATAAACAATCTTGTAATCAACCTGTTATGTTGCTGAATAGGGAACATAGCATCATTTACCGGAATGCAAAATACACATTTTGGTTTACTCTTCGCGACCGATTAAAATTCGTTTTACCGTTTGTCCTTTCGGACAGGTTACCCTGTCCAGATAAATTCCCGGGGGAAATCGCCTTCCGGACTATGCAACATCATTGTGGTTAATGTGTACCCTCTTTCAGCCGGTCAAAATATATCCGGGCTTCCCGAAGCACTTTCGGGGATAATAACAAGGCAGAAATCATCGTTGGGAAAGCCATGCTGGCATAAGCCCCGTCAATCAGGCTGATTACCACTTTTAAAGTGGCCGCAGCACCCACCGGAATAACGATTATATAAAAAATACTGTATATGATTTTATTTTTTGCTCCAAATAAAAATGAGAAGCATTTTCCACCATAATAAGGAAAAGCAAACAGGGTGGTTAATGAAAAGATCATCACGCAGGCAATCAAAATATAGGGGCCGGCTACCGGTATTGCTTCGCGAAATGCCTGAGCTGTTAAAGTAACCCCGTCTGCATCACCCCTCTGCCATACACCGGTAACAATAATAGCCAGAGCGGTCATAGTGCAAACTATAATCGTATCAATCATCGGTTCGAACATCGCCACTAATCCCTCCCGCACCGGTTCAGCGGTTTTAGCAGCACCATGAGCCATTGGAGCAGTGCCGATACCTGCCTCGTTTGAAAAAGCCGCACGCCGGACTCCAACTATGATAATCCCTCCCAATGAACCTCCCAAAACGGCCTCTCCCGAAAAAGCATCTCTGAAAATCAGTTTAAATCCGGGTATAATAGCATCGGCATGTACAAAAAGAATATATAATACGGAACCTATATATAATACCACCATAAACGGAACCAAAAAACCAGCCACTGTACCGATCCTCTTAATCCCGCCGAAAAGTACTAACACGACCAATAACGCAATTCCCAATCCAATCAATAAATTACCCGTAAGGGATTCTCTGACCCCATTCGGAACCAGAATAATATCCCTTATGGCCTGAGTCAGTTGATTGGCCTGAAAAATGGGGGAAACCCCTATCATCCCCATGATGCTGAAAAAAACTGCTAAAAACTTCCAGTTTTTACCCAATCCCTGCATAATAACATACATCGGCCCCCCCTGAAGTTTTCCTTCTGAATCCCTGCCCCGGTACATCACAGAAAGGGTATTGGTAAAAAACTTGGTTGACATCCCGATAAAAGCACTTACCCACATCCAAAAAACCGCCCCGGGTCCGCCTGTGGTTATAGCTACTGCAATACCACTTATATTACCCATCCCTACCGTGGCTGCCAAAGCCGTTGAAACTGCCTGGTAGTGATTGATCTGACCGGGTTCATCCGGATTATCGTATTTCCCCAACAATACTCTGATACCATGCCCGAAATAACGAAAGGGCAACAGTCTCGAATAAACCATGAAATACAATCCCCCACCCAATAACAGGATCAACAGGGGAGGGCCCCACATAAAATTCCCAAAATCTACAATGGCCTGGCTTATCTTTGACACATCCGGATTTTAGATTTGCAAAATAGCAAGAATTATTCCGGATTTTTCTTTCTATTTTTAAAATCTTAATAAAAGTTGCAATGAAACATCTGTTTGTTCTCGGATTACTATCTATACTGACTATCTCACTACCGGCCCAAAAAACAGGTAAAATATTCTGGTATGAAGATTTTTCAACCGGACAATTACCTGCCGGATGGAGCACTAAAGCTCTGAATGACAGTACTGTTAACTGGATTATCACAGATCAACCTTACCCGGGTTCATGGGGCCATACGCAACAAGCTCCCCCAATCGCCTCCTCCAGCCGTGGGTATCACCTCCAGTTTGCCCCGGGAGTAATAGTGGATAAAAACAGCCGCAAATGGCATACTGCAAGTCAATATCCCGATGCTTTCATACAAACTTCAGCCATCAACTGCAAAAGTAAAAAATCGGTTGTACTGAGATTTCAACAGAAATTCTACTGGAACCGGCGCTATGCCTCAGAAAAGTCCGGACTTTTTGTGGGAGTCAGTAACGACGGACATTCCTGGGTCGAATATGACGTGCGTCAGGATATCGGTCCGCGTCAGGAATCACCCAATCCCATGGAAATTGAACTGAACATCACTCGTATTGCCGCCCGTCAGAAAACCGTGTACCTCCGTTTCTACTGGAAAGGTCTCTACCATTGGTATTGGATGATCGATGATATCCGCCTGTCCGAAGCTTTTGAATCGGATATTCAGGCCTATGACCTGATCTCGCATCCTGAAACAGGTAATTCCTTTACCAATCACGATATGATGACCTTCAGGATCATAAACCTCAGTGCAAAAAAACTAACCCGTGATTTTAAATGCTATCTGCAAATTGATCAGCGACAACCACTTGAGGTTGTTGTCCCGGCCAGCAGAAGAACCCCAATTTCAATAATTGATACCGTACAAGTCAGCTTTCGTCCTATTGACCTGACTGATTACGGCATTCATCAAATCCGGTTTTATTCCGCCCTGCCGGGTGACCTGAGAACCTCAAATGACACCCTGACTAAAACACTCTATTCAGGAGCCTACTCATTGGGTGATGTGACCGGTTTTCAGCCCGGAGACCAGGAATTTACATTTTCCTGTCACAATGCCCGGTTAAAAATCCGGTTTCTCCGGGAGGATATCTACCGGGTTCAAATGGCCTATGACGGTCATTTCACCAACCCGGCCGGCAACGACCTGGTGATCCATACTCCCGATGCTCCGGTACTGGTAAAGGAACGTGATCAGGGAGATTATTACCTCTTTCAAACCCGCCAGCTGGCCCTGCGGGTGTACAAACATCCGCTGCGCCTTGCCCAGTACCGGCCGGATAATAAAACTCTGGTGTGGCAAGAGACCAATGGATTAACCTACGGAAAAGAGACCGTACAGTACATCAAACGTGGTAAAAACGAATATTTCTACGGCGGAGGAATGCAAAACGGCCGTTTTTCACACCGTGGTCAAACTATTAAACTCACCATTGATTACAACTGGGAAGACGGAGGAAATCCCAACCCCGCTCCTTTCTTCATGAGTAACAAAGGATGGGGCGCTTTTCGCAACACATACGCTCCCGGTTATTATTCGTTTAAAGATACTGTGCGGCTGGTTCATAAAGAGGCCCGTTTCGACAGCTATTTTTTTACCGGATCCTCATTAAAAGACATTTTGGGAGATTATACCGATCTGACCGGCAAACCTTTTCTGATGCCCCGCTGGGCCCTCAGCATGGGCGATGCCAACTGCTATAACCGGGGTGCCAAATCAAAAACCAAAACCATCGGCAGTACACGTAGCGGATTCAGCGGTACGACGCCCGATGTGATCTGGTTAATCGCCGATGAATATATCAAACACAAAATGCCCCGCGGGTGGATCCTTCCGAACGACGGCTATGGATGCGGCTATACCAAACTGGATTCGGTTGTGAAAGAACTACATAAAAAGGGATTCATGACCGGACTGTGGACTGAAAGCGGTGTGGATAAAATTGCCTATGAAGTGGGTACACTGGGATCACGCCTCTGTAAACTGGATGTTGCCTGGGTAGGTAACGGATACAAATTTGCCATTGACGGAGTTAAAGATGCCTATGAAGGAATCGAAAACAACAGCGAGGCACGCGGTTTCGTCTGGTCGGTTTGCGGATGGGCCGGCACCCAACGGCATTCGGTAGTATGGACCGGCGACCAGAGCGGAAGTTGGGACTATATCCGTTGGCATATCCCAACCGTTATCGGATCAGGCCTTTCAGCACAAAACTGCGCAACCGGAGATGTCGATGGAATTTTCGGAGGTAGTGATTCAACCTATGTGCGTGACCTGCAATGGAAATGTTTTACCCCGGCTTTTATGACCATGTCGGGCTGGGCCACCAACAATAAAAACGGGATTAAAGACAAACAGCCCTGGTTGTTCGGTGAGCCATTTACCAGCATCAACCGTAAATACCTTCAACTGAAGCAACGATTGACACCCTATATGTACACCCTGTGTGCCGAAGCTAATTTTACCGGCGTTCCGGCTGTACGCGCACTCGTACTGGAATACCCGGATGACCCGGTCGCCCTGGGGACCAAAACCCAATACCAGTTTCTGCTCGGTAAAGACCTGCTGGTGGCTCCGGTTTATACCCCTTCCGATGAGCGTGACAGCATCTATTTCCCGGCCGGGACCTGGATCGATTATTGGGACGGAACCCGGTATGAAGGAAATACCTGGCTGAAAAAATACAACGCCCCGCTGGATAAACTCCCCCTTTTCGTGCGGTCGGGAGCCATCATACCCATGTACCAACCGATGTACTATGACTGGGAAAGACCTACCGATACCCTGACCCTTGATATCTATCCCGACGAACATTCGATTTATGATCTTTATGAAGATGACGGACTTACACGCGAACACCGTCAGGGTATTTATGCTTTTACCCGGTTTGAAGTATCCGTTGCGGATGACGATCCAAATGTGGCTGTCATCACAATCTACCCGGCTAAAGGAGATTTTAAAGGACGCCTGAAAGAACGAACCTATCTCATCCGTTTGCATAACCCTGAAAAAGGCAGTATCATTTCGGCAACAACCGGTAAAGTATCTACCGATATAAAAACCACCATCCGGGTGAAGACGGATCTTTGATCCCCAACCGGTTTTATAAACAAACCCTATTGAAAACTATTCCCCATTCTGTACTGAATTTCAGAGGGTTTCATCTGTGTTCACCCTATGAAATGGCCCGGCAAATAAAGAAAATGGGAAAGAAAGTGAATTTCCTCGGTATGTTTGATACCGACAGTTATACCGGGTTGCCTTATTCGGTCAATCCGGAGGCTTCTCCCATGTGGCAGCATATGACTCATATATATCACCGGTTTCGGCAGGTTCTCTTTCTCGGAGGACTGTTCCTGACTGATCCTGTGACCACCGCCCGCTATAAATTTAAATCCCTGAAGCGCCGTCAGGCAGATGCAAAATGGGAACGGGAATATGATAAAGTAGCCGAAGGTCTTGATGCCATGCCCGAATTTCTGAATGATGTAAAAAGGGCTACGTACCATGCACTGCATGAATACGAATTAAAACCGTACGATGGCGACGTGGATGTGTATATGGCTAAAAAGAAAACCTATTACATGGAAGATTTTAAATATTACGGCTGGAAACGTTACATTACAGGTAATCTCCGGATTCATCATATTCCCGGAGATCATTCACATATCTTCCATCCGCCGAATAATAAAATTTTTGCCGATTCGGTACAGAAAAGATTGTTCGAATCGTTCTCCAAGAAATAAACCATTAAAAAAAGAGGTCGGAAGATTAATTTTCCGGCCTCTTTTTTAATACGTTAATTAGGGTCGCTAATACCTGGATTTGTATCCGCCACCTCCGCGACGATCATCACCATAATTACTACGACGCTCACGGCGTTCCTGAGATTCGTTAACCTTCATTGGCCGACCTTTAACTTCAGCACCATTTAATTCTTCAATGGCGCGATTGGCTTCATCAGTATTGGGCATGTCCACAAAACCGAAACCTTTACTTCTTCCGGAATATTTATCGGTGATCACCCTGGCGGATGTTACCTCACCATACTCTTCGAAGAATCCTTTTAACTCATCTTCATTAATTTCATAATGAAGATTTCCTACATAAATGTTCATGAATAAAAATTTGATAATACGGCGCAAAGGTAACGTTTTTAATCAGATAATAAATAAACAGACAAAAAAAGAGGCTGCTCTTTAGAAGCAGCCTCTTTAGAACAAGGGTTTAGGTATTAATCGGATACAATCATCCGTTTGGTTTCAGTAAAGCCATCAGCCTTCAGTGTATAGAAATAGATTCCGGCATCCAGATTACCGACATTCAACACTTTAGTGTGTTTTCCGGCAGGTTTGAATCCTTCATTTACTTCCATCACCTGACGACCCGAAAGATCCATTACTTCAATCATCACGTTAGAGCCGTTCGCCAGCTCATAGCTGATTTCCGTAGTTTGCTTGAACGGGTTCGGATAATTCTGGCCCAGAGAGCTGATTGCCGAGGAGACATCCACATTATCAATAATATTACTGTGGTCATTGATATTCAAACGGCACATCAGGTTCCGTTTTCCGAAGAAATCACCAAGACCGGTTCTGATACCTCCTTCATAAATAGAAACAGAACTGGTTTCAACCTGCTGAACGGTACGGTCGGTACCGATCTGCAGTCCGTAATTTCTCCGAAGCAAATGATTCTCATGCCAGTTCCACTGGGAAATACCTGCATAGACCAGATCTCCTGCTTTCAGGAATTCTGATTCCCCATCCTTATCGAACGGCAGGGTCACCCAGGTATTGAACATACTGGAGTCAAGAGTGATAATATCGGGAGAAACCAGCCATTTGATCGGGGTTTCATCCTCTTCTCCAACCGGTACATAATACAGCTGGAACTGGTATTCGATCAAACCGTCTGCCAGTCCGCCCTGAATATATACAGAAATCGAATTGACTTCGCAGTCACCACGGATCGGGAAAATAGAGCCTGAAAAATAGTCTTCATTGGAGGTATTATCAGTAGCATACGATTCGAATGTCATTGACCAAGCCAGTTCGGAAGTATCGTCAGAGCGTGAATAGATACTATCCGTTACATGAAAGAAGAAATCAACCTCATCATTTTCAGGAGTCTGTTCTTCCTGAGTCTGTTTAAAGTCCATATGAACTTTATAATGTCCGAAATCCTCGGGAACAAATTTATCAGCAATCTGTGCAGTATCAATTTCAAGAATTGGGACTACAAACCAGGGGTCGGTGGTTTTTTCCCAGATCACTTCATTATTTTTGGTAATAGTCAGGTCAAGATACACATCTTCCTGATCCATCTCACCAAAGTTCATGACACTGGCTTCCCAATTGAAGTATCCGCCGGTTCCATCCAGCTGGGATTTCGGAATCATATAGGTAAAGGCCTCCTTTGAATTGGGATCGCCATTATCCCATTCTACTGTGAAATGTTTGATCCTCAGGTCATTATCATAAGCTTCAGCTAGTTCAAAGTCATCTACCAACCAAAAATAGAGGCGGGTATCCAGCCAGTGCAGTTTCATCAACACATTGGGCATTCCGGCAGCTACGTCGGTAATGTTGGCTTCAAAAACAGCCGGTTGGCCGGGGGCGGCGTCATTCGGACGGTCTTTATGACCGGTACCGAAGCTGACATCATAAATAGCGGAGTGTACCCAGTCATCCACAGAAATTTCAAGGTACATGTGTGACACACTATAACACATGAAATGGGTCAGGTAACGAACAATCACCGATGTTTTATCAGAACAGTCGAAAGGCGGAAAAACCACTGTGTTATCGAGGTTCTGTTCGGTACCCGCTTCTGTGTTATACAAGTCCACGAAGTTACACAGGTACCCGTCATCCGGTGTGTTCGACTGAAGAGCCGGTTCATGTGTCCAACTGGCATTCAGGCTGTCTCCCGGAGGCCACCATTCCCAGTTAAATCCAACATCCAGAAAGTCTTCAAAATAGAAGCCATCAGGAGCAGTCCACCCTTTCGGGTCAGCCGGATTACCCCAGTCAAAAGTCTGGAGGTAAAAGGTTTCGCCACTACCTTTGGTAGCGGGGGTTGATTTTGTAGTTTGCGCAAAGGCGCCACCTACAAACAAAACCATTGCAAAGAGCAGTGTAAATTTTCTCATACGCGACAGAGATTTAGGTAAAACATATTGAAATTAACGTTTGTTAATATTTCATGTGAAGGGTAAAGATATAAACCAAAACCATTTTTACAAAAGAAATTGACCCGGATACTGTTTTTTTTTACCCGGATACCGTAATCAGGGGCACAAATTACCCTTCCGTCGGCTCCCGAACCCCGCTAAAAAAGTCATTTTGCAATTGTGTTTCGGGGTCTGACCGGTATCCAGACAGTCATCTCCCCCTTGCCACGATTGGCCCAGGCATAATATGGAATGGCAGTCAAAGTTTCCGGCACCTTTTCAATGGCGCCACTTGCCCCGGTTTTCATTAAATAGCCATTCATGGTGAGGGTTCCCACACCATTCAGCAACCCGGGTTTGAACCGATAGGTAAAACCCGGATCATCAGCCAGCATGGTATTCAGCACCAGACTATCGGGCTGATCGGGCCACTCGAGACAATATACCAGCGGTCCTTTTTCTACGGCCACACGACCACGGTCGGCCTCCACTTGTTCATTGGCACGGATCCTGCGTGGGTTCATAGGCAGGGTCATCTCTACCCGGTCTCCTTTATGCCACCTTCGATGAATCAGGGCATAGCCGTCTTGTTCTGAAAATGTTCGTTTTTTGTCATTTATTTTTATGGTCACCATGCCGTCAGCAGGGTCAATAAACTGATAGAGGTCACTGGGTACCACCTGTTTTCCACTCCATCCGGGAATCCTGATTTTTAAATTAAATGTCTCCGGCTTTTCAGGATCCACAACCAGTTTAACAGTACCCTTCCAGGGATAACCGGTCTCCTGACGGATTCCTATTTTCTGATCTCTGATACTAATTTTTGTTTCGCTTGTAATAAACAGATTGACAAAAAGATCCCGGTCTTTCACAGCATACACATAACCCGGTATCGAAGGTAAAAACCGGGTCAGGTTACTCGGACAACAGGCACAACCGAACCAGGCACTTCGCGCATGCTGCCCCCTGGATTCTAACGGATTCTGATAAAAAAACCGGTCACCGCTCAAGCCGAGTCCGCTTAATAAACCATTATATAAAGTGCGTTCCAGCACATCTATATATTTTGACTCACCGTGAAGTAAAAACATGCGATAATTCCAGAAAACATTGGCTACAGCCGCGCAGGTTTCACAATAAGCCGTCATATTGGGCAGATAATAGTTATCACCATAAGCTTCTCCCGCCCCGTTTGAACCTACTCCGCCCGTGATGTACAATTTTTTTGAAACCACATTTTCCCAGATTTTGCCGATGGCATTCAGATAGGCTTTATCTCCGGTCAGTGCAGCCACATCCGCCATCCCCGAATACATATAATTTGCCCTTACCGCATGACCCACGGCTTCGGTCTGGTCTACCACTTTTTTATGGGCCTGGTTATATTCTTCACCATTAGGCCCCCGTACATCTAAAAAGAATTTTGCCAGGTCGAGGTAGGCCTTCTTTCCGGTAATCCGGTATAATTTCACCAATCCTATTTCTATTTCCTGGTGACCCGGATAATCTTCAATCTTTCCCCATCCAAAATCTTTCACCAGCAGATCCGCACTTTTAGTACATATATCAAGAAAAGAGGTCTTGCCGGTAGCCAGGTAATAAGCCACGCCGGCTTCATACATATGTCCCAGATTATAAAGTTCGTGACTCTGCTTGTGCACATTCACCCAGCGTTTTTTACCCGCCCAGGGATGGGCACTATCCCCCATGATCGTCCGGTTGGTATAAAGATATCCGTCAGGTTCCTGGGCGGAACCGATTTTACGGATTAATTCATCTACATAGGCTTCCAGTGCCGAATCCGGAAAAATCTGTAAAGAATAAGATGCTCCCTCAATAATTTTGTACACATCCGAATCGTCAAATGGATAGATAGAACAAAAAGAGCCCTTTTCCCATCCGGCGGCAATTTCAAAATTTTTAATCCGGCCGGTCTCTTCACTCTGTCTGAAAGCATAAGGAATTGTCAGTTTATGATTCAACCGTATCCTGGGAAGCCAAAAATGATCGTTTAGCTTAACCCGGTTGAAAGCGACCGGTTGAATAGGATAATCTTTTGCTGAAGGGGGTATGGTACTACATCCTGACAAAAAGCCTAAAGCAATGATTATCATTACTATAATGTAAGGTGATTTACCCCAAGTCAGCTTCACCAGTTCATCACGAACCCACGACAGGTTCGCCTTATTAACCCGTTTTTTAAGTACCTCAAACATATCTGTCTTAATTTATATCATACCTCAATACTAAAATAAAACCCCCGCGATACCAGTTCATGGTATTTCTGTTCATTAAACCGGTACAGGAATGCCCCTTTTTTTGAAGTGGATTTATCCTTCAAATTCAATTTATCCAATAGTTCCATCGAAAGAATTTTCTTTCTGAAATTACGTTTATCCAAACTTTTCTGATAGATCGCTTCATACAATTTCTGTAGTTGGGGAAGGGTAAAACGATCCGGCAGCAATTCAAAACCTATGGGTTGGGTTCTGGCTTTCCTACGCAATCTCTTGAGTGCTTTTTCTACCATAATTTCATGATCAAAAACCAATTCCGGTAAGTCATCGATCGGGTACCACCGGGCATCATATTTACTAACCAGATCTTTGTCATAACCGGCAATTTTGATTAATGCATAATAGGCCACCGATACCACTCTGTCACCCGGATCCCGGTCGATATCGCCATAAGTAAACAATTGTTCGAGATATACATTTTTCAATCCGGTGAGCTGGCGCAGGACTCTTGCAGCAGATTTATCCAGGCTTTCTTCTTTACGTAAAAATCCTCCCATCAATGACCAGGAGCCCAGGCCCGGATCCAAAGACCTTTTTACCAATAACAGTTTTAACCCGGTTTCATTAAAACCGAAAATCACACAATCCACAGCTATTAATTGCCGGTTCTCTCCAGAGTAATAGCGATCCATAAGCTTATTTTAAGTGTTAAAGCTACACCTTAAAAATCAGGTTTACAAGTAACCAAATAATAAAAATAGGAATTTTACTTTTACCGGATCACAACAAGCCGGTTATAGTTTTGTGATGGAGTAATTACACGGACGGTATAAACCCCTTTGGAACAGCTTTGAACCGGTATGCGAAGAAGCTGCAGGTTGCCGGGTTGAATCAGGGATTCGTAGCATTTTCGACCGGTAGCAGCAATTAACTCGACACGGATTATCTCACCGGTTAATCCCGAAATCCGGATAAAGAGTTCAGTAGTAGCAGGATTTGGATAAATACTCAGTGAATACCCATCTGTTACAGGATGGGCAGAAAGCAATATGTTTGAAGAACCGGGAGTTGGATCCGCCAATGGCTGCCAGTTGGATCCGCCATCCGGAATTCTGCCGAAACTTACATCGGGCTGCTGGATGCCAAACAGCACCGAATCAATCAGAATGGTATCCGGTTCGAGTAATTGAACCAGACCTATCTCTTCACCGTTACCATCCAGCTTGAAACCCAGATGAAGCGGACCCGATAAAGGTTGATCATCTGCCCATAAAAGTAAAAATCCCTGCGGCGGAATGGTGGTTAATTCGGGAATACCCCTTGGGATCATCGCCTTCAAAGGATTATCCAGATTATCAGTTAGATAAAGCCCACCTACATCATAAGGATTATCCGAAGCATTAAACAGTTCAATCCAGTCTTCATAGAAACCATTTTCGTTGATCAATCCGGATTGATTCTCCGCAAGAAATTCATTGATAAAAATTTCCGGTACCGCTTCATCCCCGGTTTGATTGGCATCGCCGGGTGTAGGAATGCTGAAATGCCGGTATTGATAACTCCCGTCGGGATAACAGCCATAGCTGTTTCCCCTGCTCATTAAAGGATAAACAATTCGATTCAGCCGGTGAAACCTGCCCGACAGATACTGGCTTAAAATAAGGGTTCCCCCTGACGGACCCAATCCGATGAGATTTCCGGTATCCGGGATGGCAATAAATGCACCCGGAGACAAAGTTTGATCATCAGGAATCAGAAAATTCAAACGGATAGGTGAATCGGGAGTTCTACCGTTTGATACGTAGAGATCCCCGGACAGAATTTCGGATGGCCCGTTATTATAAATTTCAAACCAAGTGCCCTGGCCGGCCGTGGAGATTTCATTCACAAACAACCCCGAATAAAGATCTTTATGTCTGAAAAAATACCCTATATCGGCCCGTGTGCCATCCGGGTCTTCGGGTGAATCCGGATCTCCGGAATTGATACAGGGGGATCCCGGCTCCAGCATAAAATCACCGGTTTCAGGTGACTTTAAATGCGGATCACCGGTTAGATTGTGATCACCCGGTAAAAGCGATCGTTGATTCAGGGAATAAGAAACAGACCTGGAGCTGTAAGCATCAGCGGTAACAGCATCCTGACTACTGCCGGCAAAAAGTGAATTGACCACCTTTGCCATTCCTCCTCCACGGCCCGGCACCTTTTCAAAGCAATGTATCCCGGTTGTATTACCAAAAAAAGTGTTCCGGTCAGACAGCACAAAAGAGCCTTCGTCTTTGATTCCGGCACCATTGCCACAATAAATGATCAGGTTATGCTGCATGGTTACCTGGGATCCCAATCCTACTGAAACCGCTTTGTCAGAAATATACTCAAAACGGTTCCCTGAAATGAGAATTTGCGATGAAAAACCCATGTCAATCCCGTCGTTGTTGATCCCTGAAAAATTACCAAAGTAATTATTCCGAATCACCGCACCGGTAACCGAATCCATGTCAATACCATCGGTGTCGGCCGCCCGGCTGCCGGTAAAATGACTCCCTTCAATCTGTACACCCCCTGCACGGGCCACGTTGATCAGATCGCACACACCGCTGCTGTGAAGAGAAGCATCCCTAATCCAAACCCGGCTGCCGGTGCAATAAACCGGATTTGCCTCGCAATCCGTAATTACCAAACCGTTTATGGGAACATAGCTGTCAATTATATTCAGATTGGCCTTATATTTTAACGGGTCATCCAGACTGTAAGAAGCTTGTGATATTTCCAGGTTACTGAGATAACAATATCCGGCAGCCTGATTAATCACCAGTGCTCCCCACCTGCCGTCTTCTCCGGGCCGGTTACGAATCAGTACCTTTTGCTGTGCTGTGCCATCTGCCTGAATAGCTCCTGAAACATACAGGCTTGCTTTTTCAGCCATCCGGATTTCCGTTCCGGCCTCCATACGGAGTACCCCTGAAGCCGTCACAATGACATCACCGGCAGCCACATAAGGAGATTGGTCGGCCCGTAATATCATCAGCGTATCAATCAGGGCAGGTAACACAGACTCGTCCGAATGTTCAAAAACCGCTTCTATCAGGGTATCTGACTGAAAAGTATCGGTTGTTTCCCTCCCCCCGTTCGTTCCAATCCAGCCGGCAAACCGAAATCCCGGAGCAGGTTGTGCAGTCAATCTCAAAGGTAATTCTGAAAAATAAATACCTCCCGTA
>Ga0190359_1001173_pt1 | contig 16890 bp, 18 predicted proteins | sample 48721823_MG_FD_161269 | JGI IMG/M metagenome (GOLD analysis project Ga0190359, IMG submission 161269) | Hydrothermal vent microbial mat bacterial communities from Southern Trench, Guaymas Basin, Mexico - 4872-18-2-3_MG | ecosystem: Environmental > Aquatic > Marine > Hydrothermal vents >... | reverse complement strand
AGGATGTTTGTGGTGAAGAAGGGTTCTTCTCTCTTTCTTGGAAAGGGAGATGGGTATTACTGTGCTTCAAGTGACCTTGCCTCAATCCTTGACCATACAAAACAGATACTCACGCTTTCAGATGGAGAGTTTGTAGAATTTGGCACTGATTATTTCATTGTAAGAGACCTTGATACAGGTGAGATTATTGAAAAGAACCTTGAGGAGATAGACCTGGATATAGGTACTGTAGAGAAGGGCTCATTCCCCCATTTTATGTTGAAGGAGATATACGAATCGTCCCAGAAGGCACATAGTCTTATTGGACTCATGAGCGGAAATGTGGTTTATGACGAAGGAGTGGATTTAATTAATGCCTCTCCTCGTGTATTTATAACAGGTGCTGGAACTTCTTATCATTCAGCGCTTCTTGGTACTTATTATTTTTCAAGAATCTCAGGTAAACTCCTCAATATCTCTTTTGCCTCTGATTTCAGGGAATTCTATGCTCCTGTTCTTGAGGACGATGATCTTCTTATTGCTGTTTCCCAGAGCGGAGAGACAAAGGATGTGAAAAACGTATGCGATGTATTCAGGGAGAAGACCGAAGGGAAGATAATTTCTGTTGTGAATAATCTTGGCTCCACAATTGCACTTTTGAGCGACCTTGTGCTTCCTATTGCATCTGATATTGAGATCTCTGTTCCTGCAACAAAGACCTTTGTAAATCAGACAATACTCTTCCTGAATATGGCAGTATTGAGTGCAAAGAAGAAGATGCTGAATGTTCCAACCATCCCCTTTGAAAAGATACCATGGATACTTGAGAAGAGTATTGAAATATCAGAGGAGTATGTTGATAAGGTTATACAGGCAGTGGATAGGTTCAATGAGTTTTATATACTTGGTTATGGTCTCACCTATCCTGCTGCACTGGAAGGTGCTTTGAAGGTGAAAGAGGTTGTATATGTACATGCAGAGGGGATGTACTCTGGTGAGTTTAAACATGGTCCTCTTTCTATTGTGCATCAGGATTACCCTGTGTTCTTTGTATCCACCATAGAGGACAAGTTCTTTGTCCTCTCCCACATCCAGGAGGTGAAAACCAGACTGGGAAAGGTTATCACGATTGCTCCAGAAGACCCAGAACTTGAAGAGGTGAGTGATATATTCATCCCTCTGCCCACAGACAATCCTTACCTTGTGCCCATATCAGCAACCATATTCTTCCAGTTGCTTGCATACCACCTGGGGGTGAACAGAGGGATTGACCCTGATTTCCCCAAAAACATATCCAAAACAATAACGGTGGATTGATATGTTCTGGATAATCTTTGCCTATTACTGGGAGAATGTTGATACAGGGAATTGTGGAACCTACTCATCCATCACATACTCAGGTGATACCCTCTACGTCTCCTATTATGATGTTGATGATGGTGATTTGAAGTATGCATGGAAGGTCGGGGATACCTGGCACTATCATACCATTGACGCATCAGGGGATGTTGGGCAATTCACATCAATATATGTTTACAGGGGAACGGTCTGGATATCCTATTATGACAACACAAATGGGGATTTGAAGTGCGCAAGTGGAAGTGGAACTGATTTTAATGTTGAAACAGTGGATGCAACAGGAAATGTGGGTCTATATACTTCCATTGTTGTGAAGAACGGCGTTCCTCACATATTCTACTATGATGCAACCAATGGTGATTTTAAGCATGCATACAAGTCAGGTGGCTGGACAAGAGAGGTTATAGATAACAGGGGGGACTCTGGATTGTGGACATCTGCATTCCTTGGTTCTGATGGGAAGATATACGCCACGTATTATTCACAGACATACACAAATCTCCATCTGGCAGTGATTGACGGATCTGTGAACATTTATACTGTGGATAATGGGGGTAAGTACTCCTCTGTTGCAGTTGCAGATAATGGGACAGTGCACATTTCATACATGGGTTATTATGGTGACCTGCTTCATGCATATGGCATACCCCCTGATTTTACCATTGATACAGTTGATAACAACACAGAGGCGGGATACTGGACAGATATAATACTTGACAGGTATGGACAGCCAATAATTTCCTATGTTCAGGGCACTTCTCCTTCTCGTCTCTGTGTGGCGAGGTTCACTGGTGTGTGGAATTACTATCCCGCAGTGGATACGGTTGCGGGTTCTAATGGCACATCAATCATATTGATGGGTGAAGATGGGTATGTGAGTTACTTCAGGGGAAACCCGGTAAATGGATTGAGGGTGATGGTCTTTCCTCAATTGGGTATCAGTGAGTTGCCACCAGAGCCTGTTATAAATACAGGGGTCTTTGATATACTTGGTAGAAAGGGAAGACATGGCAGGATTGTGTTCAGGAATGGTAAGAAGATTATAATCTTAAAATAGGAGGGAAGATGAAAGGAACAGTAAAAGCAAAACTCATAACATGGATTGTCGTGGTGATTCTCTTTTTGATTCTCATTATTCAGAATGCGATTGTCCAGTCAACCCTGTGGTTATTCTTCTGGAAGTTCCAGCCAAGGACCATTGTTGTGATACTTATTTCAGGAATACTCGGGTATCTGATAGGTGTTTTCATGCCCATAAAGATGGGGAGTGAAGAGAAAAAGGATTGAGAAGGTTTCTTATATTAGGAGTTCTTTTTATATCCTGTTACAGGAGTGATACACAGCCTCTTGTTGAAAGGCTTGTAAACAACCAGGATTATTACACTGAGTTTCATAAACTGGTTGAAGGTGCAAATCAATCCATATATATGTGCATGTTTGTTGCCAATTTCAAGAAGGGAAGTCTTGTTGAATACATTTACGAAGACCTTGCCAGTGCAGTGTCCAGAGGGGTTGATGTGCGTGTGCTTCTGGATTCAAGTTATTATGATTCCTCTTTGAATGCTGAAAATACAGCCTTTGCAGAGAGTTTGATGAAGGTTGGGGTTAAGGTCTGTTTTGACACACCCTATCCTACCACCCATGCTAAATTCGGCATTTTTGACCATGCAACAGTCCTGATAGGGTCAACAAACTGGACAGAAAGTGCCCTGGAGAAGAACAATGAGGTGAATGTTGTGATTGAAAACAGGGATATTGCAGGGGAACTTGAGGAATACTTCTTCAAAATATGGAGGAAGGATGATTGATAGATACAGGGTTGATGAGATAAAACAGATATGGGATGAGGAGAGCAGGTTTAGAACATACCTTGATGTTGAGATTGCGGTTATGGAGGCTCAGGAAAGGCTTGGTATAATTCCCAAGGGTATGTCTAAAAAGGTGAAGGAGAGTGCCAGGATTGACATCCGGGGCATAAAAGAGATTGAAGAGGTTACAAGGCATGACATTATTGCGTTTGTGTCTTCAATTGAAAAGCAGACAGGTGATGCAGGCAGGTTTGTCCACTATGGACTTACTTCCTCCGATGTTATTGATACTGCCATTGCCATTTTAATGAAGAGAACCATTGAAACAATCATTGGGATGCTTGACGGGTTGATAAAGGCTTCCTGGGAAAAGGCGGTTGAAGAAAAATATACACCCATTGTGGGAAGAACCCATGGTATCCATGCAGAGCCAACAACACTTGGGCTTAAAATCCTCTCGTGGGTGAGTGAACTGAACAGGGCTAAAAAGAGGTTGAACCAGACCTTGGGATTTGTTACATATGGAAAAATTTCAGGACCTGTTGGAACATACTCCCACCTTCCCTCAAAGGTAGAGAAGATTGCACTTGAAAAATTAGGTTTAAAGCCTGAACCTGTATCCACCCAGATTGTTCCAAGGGACAGATACATTGAGTTTATATATTCCCTTGTGATGGTTGGTGAGGCAATTGAGAGGATGGCAATGGAGATAAGGCATCTCCAGAGGACGGAGATAAGGGAGCTTGAAGAGCCATTCACAAAAGGTCAGAGAGGCTCATCTGCAATGCCCCACAAGAGGAACCCAATAGTCTGTGAAAGATTAACAGGTATGGCAAGGCTTCTCAGGGGATATCTTGTCTCTGTGCTTGAGAACAATGCACTATGGAATGAAAGGGATATAAGCCACTCATCTGTGGAGAGGATTGTTCTTCCTGATGCATCAGAACTCCTTGCATACATGATTAAGAAGGCAACGTTTGTTATTGAGAACCTGACTGTGTATAGAGAGAATATGGAAAGAAACCTTAGCCTGACAAAGGGGCTCATATTTTCAGGTACAGTTCTTCTTTTCCTTGTAAAGAAGGGTCTGACCAGGGATGAGGCATACAAAATTGTCCAGAGGAACGGTATGAAGGCTTGGGAAGGAGAAAACTCATTCCTTGATTACCTGCTTCAGGATGAAGATATTAAGAGGTTATGCAAAGAGGAGGAACTCAGGTCTTTGTTTGATATGGATAAAATCCATTCCAGTGTTGATGAGATTTTTGGCAGGGTGGAGAAGGAATTAAGAAAACACAACCTTTAAGAACTCTGGAATCACATGTTGCAATGTTGACAGAGAATATAAAATTATTATTATATTTTTATGAACAGGATTAATGAAATGCTTGTTTTATATTTATTGAAAAAGGTGCCTGACCAGCATCCTTTCAGGTTGAGCAGGCTACTTTTCCTGATTGATACAGAATGCAGGAGAAGGCACGGGAAGCCCTGCACGGATTTTGATTATGTGATAACCCCTTATGGGTTCTATATAGAGGGATTTCCACCACTCCTGATGTCAATCGATGGTATTGAAAAGATAGAAACAAAGGATGAAGAGGGTAATCCTGTAAGAGGGTTCTTCAGGCTGGTTAAGGATAGGAATGTTGAACTTCCTGATGATATTCTTTCTGTTGCCGATTATGTTATTGATAAATATGCAAACCTTGATGACCAGGAATTAAATTCTGCGGTTGTCAATCTCCCCGAATACCAGGAACACCTCTCCAGGGACGGAGGTTGACAATTTGACATTTTCTTTAACATTTTCATTTTTCAGTTAGTTAGATGGTAATAGATTTAGACTTACCCAGATAGAATAGATAGAATTAGTAATTTAGACCCCAGTTCCTGCCCATATTGACAGAATAAAAAAAATCCCTTATAATTGACTGACGGTCGGTCAGTAGAGGTGATTATGAGAATAGTGAAGAAGCCTGAGGTAAGGAAAAAAGAGATAATTGAAGCGGGTTTGAAGGTTCTGTATTCAAAGGGCTATACACAGACCACAGTACAGGATATTGTTGATACAGCGGGAATAGCCAAGGGAACATTTTACTGGTATTTCAGGTCAAAGGACGAACTTATTGATGCCCTGGCAGAGGATATGAGGGAAAAACTTATGGATATAGCCTGGGGGATTGTGGGTGACAGGGCACTTAACGCCAGTGAAAAGTTCTATCAGGTTTTTAATAAGATTGCCATTGAAAAGATAAGGAGGTTTGGTGAGGGAATCTATGTGATAATTGACTTCCTGATTGATCCCAAAAACGCACAGTTTCAGTACATACTCAATAAAAAATCAATGGAGCATTTTGCATCTGTTCTTGCAGAGATAATTAAACAGGGTGTTGATGAAGGTATTTTTCATGTGTACTCACCATACGGAGCCGCAAGGATTGTTTCTGCCCTTCTAATCCAGGCAAGTGATGAGATTATGGAAAGGCTGAAGGAACTCAGAGAGAATGGTGCTGTTGATATTGATAGAATAAAGGATATTTACAGACTGTACTTTGATGCCATTGAAAGGGTTCTTGGTGCTGATAGGAATAAATTCTCATTATGGAATAACCTCAGTGAATCAATTGAGGCTATTGATGAATTTCTAAAACTTCTAAAAAAGGAGGATAAATGATACTCTTGCTTTTGAGTTTAACACCAGAAGCACTGCTTGAGAAGATTGACCAGTCCCTGAAACCACCTGCTTATTCTGCTGTTATCATTATGAAAAACCATCTATCTGAAAGGAATACAGTGGACTATAAGTTTTTAATAAAATCTCAGAAGGACAGAGGCACCATTATAGAAGTGCTTTCACCAGCAAGAGAGGCAGGAAGGAAGATGCTTCTAATTGAAAGAAATATATGGCTATATGCACCGGAGATAAACCGCACAATCAGGCTTTCCCTGAGGGACAGATTCTTTGGAAGTGAATTCACCAATGGAGACCTGCTTGCCTCACAGTACAGGGATAATTACAGGGCTGTATCCCTTGATTCAACGGGCAAATTCTATCATCTTGTTCTACTGGCAAAAGACAAAAAGGCACCCTACAGCAGGATAGAGATGGATGTGAGAAAGGATATACTTGTTCCTGTTTCTATGAATTTGTATGCCCTCTCTGGAAGGCTGTTGAGAAGAATGGAGATGAAGGATATAAGGGTGTTTGATGGATATCATATTGCAACCTATATGGTTGTTAAGAACCAGATAACCCCTGAAAAATACACAGAGGTGTGGGTAGAAAGGTTTCAACCAATCACCACATTTCCTGAAGGAACATTCAGGCCATGGAGGCTTGAGTGATTGTCCTTTTCAAACTTTGAAATTTAAGGGGGTGATATGCTTATTGAACTTAAGGGAGTGAAAAAGGACTATCCACTTGGCAGGACTGTTGTTCATGCAATAAGAGGGGTTGACCTGGAGATCTCAGAGGGAGATTTCACAGTGATTGCTGGGCCATCAGGGAGTGGTAAAACCACTCTCCTGAATCTTATGGGGCTTCTTGACCATCCCACAGAAGGCAAACTCTTTTTTGAAGGAAGGGATGTCTCAAGGATAAGTGACAGAGATGCAACATTTATCAGGAGGAGCAGGATAGGGTTTATATTCCAGACCTTTAATCTAATTCCAGTACTCACGGCAATTGAGAATGTAGAACTCCCCCTTCTCTTGAAGAGAATGAAGGGAAAAGAGAGGAGAAAAAGGGCAGAAGAGGCACTTGCTGCTGTTGGGCTCGGGGATAAGTTGTATCATAAACCTGATGAACTTTCGGGTGGAGAAAGGCAGAGGGTTGCCATTGCAAGGGCCATTGCGGGAATGCCTGACATAATCCTTGCAGATGAGCCCACAGCAAATCTTGATTCAGAAACAGGTCTTTCAATTATAAAACTCATGAAGGAAATGAACAGGGAACAGGGTGTAACATTCGTATTCTCAACACACGACGCGAGAATTATTGAAATAGCGAGAAGAAAGATAGAACTCCTGGATGGAAAGGTGGTGAGTGATGTTGTTCAAAACAGCAATTCGTAACATATTTAAATATTTAAGAAGAAGTCTTGTGATATTTTTCTGCCTGATAGTTTCCATTGTTGCGCTCCAGGTGAGTGATTCCATAAGTGAAGGATTCAAGAGACAATCAAAAATCTTGATGCTTGAAAGTGCGGGTATGATTCTTATAGAAAGAAAGGGGAATGACCCATTTGACCTTATCCAGGAGGGAATAAAGAATTTTGACGAAGTTGAGAGGAGAATAAAAAGTGTGATTCCTGATGCCCGTGTGATTCCTGAAATAGTGGCTCCAGCCATCGTCGTGCATGATACATTCTCCGTTAACACCCTTGCTATTGGAACAAGGAGGGAAAGTTTAATTTCCACTAAACTTGCAAAAAAACTCAAAGCAGATGCTGGGGATACCATTGTAATACTCAGTACCAACAGGGCAGGTGGTTTAAGTATAAAGGAGGTTAAAATAGAAAGTGTATTGACCAATGGATTGTTTACTGGTGGGGTTGATCTATGCATTCCAATCGATAAGATGGAGGAGTTCCTTCTATGGGATACTGGAGAGGTGAAACAGATAAGGGTAAATTTTAATCAATATGAAAAGGCGGATAGCCTTTCAAAACTTCTTTCAGGCATGTTCCCTGATCTAAACATAAGCCCCTGGAATGAGAGACTGAAGAATCTTGAGTCTCTTTTCAGGATAAGTGATATAAAAATGTATCTGTTCTCCTTCATTGTACTGCTTTTGACATCAGGTATTATTATGAATTCAGTCCTATCAAGTGTAATGGAGAGGAAGAAAGACCTGGGCACAATAAGGGCGATTGGTTCCTCAAGGAGATTCATTATTTTTCTCATCCTTACAGAGGTTGTTATTATCACATTCTTTTCGTGTCTGGCAGGAACTTTCTTTTCTTATATTATCACCAGAAAATTGATGCAGGTTGGGTTTCACTATGAATCTGTTGCAGAGATGACTCAGTATATCCCGCCTGTATTGTATCCAGCCATAAACCCACTAAGGTGGATTGTTGATGTTATATTCCTTTTTGTTTGGGCAATTATATGGAGCATATACCCAGCAGTTCTGATTGCAAGGATGCCACCTGTAAAGGCGCTGAGGGAGGAGATATGAGATTTCAAATGGGAATCAAGAATATAAGAAGAAATATTAGAAGAAGCCTGATAAACATTTCAACGGTTGCTATTGCCATTTTTTGTATGGTGGTTTTTGAAAGCCTGATGCTTGGTGAATGGATTGATATTGTGGAGAATTATTCAAGTATGGGTATAGGTCAGGTGATTATAACCAGAAAAGAATACAATGAAGGAGAAACAAACCAGTTGAATAAATTGATTGAAGAACCTGAAAATGTTATAAAAAGAATAGAAACAATTAGAGGAATAAGGAAGGTTTCTATCTATCTGAAAACAGGGTGTCTTTTTTCTTTCAAGGGCAAACAGCTCCCTGTTCTTGTTCAGGGTGTGGATTTTACAAGAGAAAAAAATCCTATAATTAATTCAGCAGGTTTGCCTCTGCCCGACAGGTATGAGTACAAAATCCTGATAGGAAGAAGACTTGCAGAGGAAATCGGATTAAGAAAAGGGGATGTAATCTTTCTATATGGAAGAACTGCCTTTGGAACATTTAATCTTATTGACCTTGAGGTTAGCGGATTCTTTAAAGCCCCTCTTGCAACTTTTGAAAAGAGAACTGTTTATATACCCATTGATGTGTTGAAGGAGTTCCTGGGTGTGGAGGGGGTGAGTGAAATATCGCTTTCATTGAGAAGAGATATTGAGCCATCTGAAATGGTTAACATGCTTAAGCAAAAAATAGGGGATGATTACAAAGTTCAGTCAATCATGGACTACATCCCCCAGTTGAAGGATATTCGTGCACTCCAGACAGGCTTTCTTGGTCTTTTCTGGTTCATCCTTTTACTCATCACTGTGTTTGGCATTATAAATGTTATGCTCATCTCTGTTTGGGAGAGAAAGAAAGAGATTGGGACACTCCGTGCAATTGGGTATTCAAAACTTGATATTATAGGAATATTCCTTGCAGAGGCATCTGGCATAGGGTTTATTGGAGGTTTGATAGGCATTCTGGCAGGTGGAATTGTTGCTTACCTCATGCAGAGATACGGGATACCTATGCCATCAGAAGTATTAGAAGGGATAGATTTCCCGATTCAAACAAGAATATATGGCATTTTTTCAGGATTGGTGCTTGTAAAGTCTCTTGTTCTTGCAATAGTTGCTACCACCGGGGGTGCAATAATCCCTGCATTAAGGGCAGCTGGCATGAAGATAATAGATGCTATAAGGGAATACTGATGCTCACATAAAACTGCGAGTCTTATCTCCCCTGCATCATCTTCTTCATTAAGTCTTCCATACTTCCTGTTTTTACATTCGCAGGATTGAAGAGCTCATCAGATAATCCAACATTGTATTGGATTGATTTAACCATATAGGTTGCGGCAAGTTTACCATTGTCATAGAACTCAATTTTGTAAGGCACCTTTCCACCCTGAGGAGTGGTTTTGAATTCCAGAAATTTAATTACTGATTTATGTTCACCCTCAATGTTTTCAACCTTAACAGGAACATAGTTGTTTTTGTCAATCCATATTTTTGTGACTGCATTCTCTTCCTGTGCCTGAACCACATAGCATGTCTTTCCATCAACCTTTTCTGTTCCCTTTATAACTGCATTTATGGGCAGGTCTGTCCACCAGTCAACAGGTGGTTCGTATTGGTTAGTTTCATAGTCCTTGAGTTCTCTTTTTTCTCCCATTGGAGAAAATACATATCCCTTTTTGCCATCATAAACAACAATCTGCTTCATTCCTCCTTCCATCCCAGGAACTTTTATCTCAATTTCCTGCCTGAACTTTTTATCCTTTCTGTAATAGGTAAAGTTTGTTTCCATATCCTTGCCTTCAGGGGTCTTCATCAGCATTACTCCCTGAAATTTCATATCCTGCACTTTTGTCTGAAGGGTTGAATAATTGGTTTTCATCTTCCCAAGAATTCCTTTCCAGGAAGCGCCCTCAATAAACATGGGTGTGAAAATTAGCCCCACCAGAATTGTGATTATAAAGAACCTTCTCATATTACACCTCCTTTTCCAGTAAATTACTGGAAATTTTTTAAGGTTCATCAACTTCAGATTCTACATTTTCTTCAATCTCCACATCACCTAATTTTAACACCTTCAGGGTTAAAAATCCACCCACAATTGCAGTGATATAGGATGTGAAAAATCTCCATATCAATGTATAAACACCCAGTATGTGTCTTGGTGCGATTGTTGTGAACAGGACTGCAAAACCTCCTTCAACAGCACCTGTACCACCGGGTGTTGGAAAGAAGAAGGTGAAGAGTATAAGAAAAACCTGGAGGAAAAACACGTGGTAGTAATTAACATCAATACCAAGCCCTTTCAATATCAAAGGGGCGATTGAGTAGTATGGAATATATGAAAGAAAACTGAGGATGTATGCTCCAAGTGTATGCCACCATTTTTTCTTTGTGAATGCCCAGAATTCTTGTTTCATATCAATTATTTCATCAAAGGTTTTTCGTATCACCCTTTTTAATTTATTTTCACGATGGCCTGTGAGCTTTAGAAGTCCGTTTTTTATTTTTTCAGGTATTGTAATCACAAGTATGAAGGCAATGATAACAAAGATATATACAAACTTGGAGTAGTTAAGAATTGTTGAAAGTTTTGAACCTTCCATGGAACGATAGAGAGGGAGTAAAAATGGAATCAGGGTGAATATAAAAAGGGCATAAAATATGCCCCTTAAAAGGAGTGCAAGTGTGCCCTTTCCAATGGATAGTTTATTCTTGTGCAGGATGTAGAGTTGAACAGGTAAACCACCTGTCTGGAAGGGTGTTACTGCTGCCATGAATGAGCCTGTGAGTATTATATCAAATGATACAGAGAGTTTTAGCCATCTCCCTGTTATTCCATGTATGATGACCAGCAGTCTCAATGCGTCAAAGAGAATGTATATGCCCCAGAAGAGGAGGGCGATAAGAAAATAATAGATGGGCAGACGCTTTAATGCATGCCATGTTTCTCCTGTAACTGTGAGGGATAGGAGCAGGACAATTGTAATCACAAGGAGTATCAAAAAAAGCCTTATTCCTCTTTTAACACTTGTTCTTACCGAGGCCAAGAGAGAAACTCCTTTACTATACCCAGTGTTTTATCAACATTTTTATCAAGGGTAACAACATGAGCCACACCTGGAATCAGAACGAGTCTTGCCCTCTCTCCAAGCCTCTTCTTTACAAAATATGCTGATTCTATCTTCACCATCTCGTCTGAAAGCCCTTGAATAACAAGTGTTGGGGAAACTATTCCTTCAATTGACCTTGCAAAAATCCTGACGACCCTCCATAGTTCCTTAACAGAACTCAATGGTACATAAATATTTGATTCTGGATTCAAACTTTCATCTGCTATCTTGACAAGTTTTCCCCTGATGAATCCTGCAAAGGGCGCAAGGAGGAATGCTGACCTCTTGGGATATACACCTGGTGCAAGGAGAATAAGTTTTTCAGGCCGTTTTTCCTTTGCAAGAATGCCTGCAAGGAGTGCACCAAGGGAAAGGCCACATACTGAAATCCAGTCAAAATCCGCCTCAATCAAACTGTAGAGCCCAACAAGGTATTCTATCCAGTCCTCTGCTTTTATTCCTTCCAGTTCAAAGGGATTACCACCATGGCCTGGAAGTTTTGCATATATAGGTTTTATACCCAGTTTTTCAGCGAGCCTTCCTACTGGTTGCATTTCATAAGGGGTTCCTCCAAAACCGTGTATCAGAAGGATTGCCTTTTTCATGCTTTTCTTATTCGTATGTATTCCCCTGTAATTGCTACAATCCTTCCATTCACAGGGGAATGGACTGGTGTTCCAAGTTTACCATCTTCTATATCAGCAATCTTTTCACCCTTTTTAACGGTTTCACCAGGCTTTTTTATGGGTGAAGCAGGTGTTCCAATGTGCTGTTTGAGCAATAAGGTGAATTCACGGGGCTCTGTCTTTATCTCAGTAAGGGGTGCATCAGTTAGATATTTGATTATGCCTATCCTTTGGATAAGTCTCTTCACAGGAACTCTGCGGGATTTTTTTTCTATATCCGGTTCTGGATTTTTACCCTTTTCTGGTTTCACACCCTGTGAAATCAGGAATTGCTTCATCTCCATTATTGTGCTCATGGGAGAGAGCATAACAGGACAGGAGAAGTACTCACACAATCCACACTGGCAACAATTGAATACATCCATTACAACATCTGTATCAGTCAATTTGTAACCAATATTCCTTATTACCCTGTGAGGCCTGATTGTATGACCGAGGAGATGCCTTGGGCACAGGTCGGTGCAACGAGTACACTGGGTACAGTACTGTGTTATCTTCAGGATAGATTTTGATGGGATGGTTTTTCTTTTGATGAGATAATGGTCTTCAGGAAGGATTATAATTCCTGATGTTGTCTTTGTAACAAAGGCATTTTCATGGTCAACAACAGTTCCAGTCATTGGGCCACCTTCAATCACCCTGTAGTACTTTGTTACGGGCTTTGCCATCTCAATCAAAGGCAAAAATGGTGATCCAATTTTAACCCTGGCAGTGTATGGATTTTCAACAGCCCCTGCAACAGTGATAAATTTTTCAGTTACGGGTATGCCTGAAATCGCATTGTTCAGGTTGTAAATGGTTTCCACATTGTTAACAACGCATCCAACATCAAGGGGAATTCCCCCAGCGGGAATTACTTTACCTGTAATCTCATACACCAGTTCAAACTCATCACCAGCAGGATAAAAATCACCAAGGGGAAATATTTTAATTTTGTCTGTGTCCAGTACCTTATCAATTGCAGCAATCACATCAGAATATTTCTCTTTAACAGCAATGAAGCCCATTTCTGCACCAGTCAAATTTATGGCAATCTTCATCCCTGAGATAACATCCCCTGCAAAATATCTGATGATTTCTTTGTCTTTATGGAGAAGGGGTTCACATTCTGCAGCATTCAGGATAAATGTTTTTACAGTGGACTGCATTTTGACGTATGTGGGGAAGCCAGCCCCCCCTGCTCCAACCACACCAGCCTGTTTTATTGCATCTATCTCATTCATCTTTCTTCTTCACTCTCAGCCCTGCTTTCTCAAGTTCCCTTTGAAGGAGGTCAAAGGCCTCAACACCCTTCTTTATTGAGACTTCATTTATGTCAATAGAATCAACAATACCAATTACTGCTGCTTCTATAGTCAGGTCTTCATTTCCACATGCAAGCCTTGCAGCCCTGCCAAAGGAGACAAGAACCATTTCACCTGGCCCTGCACCAATTGGGTCTGCAGCAACAACCACACTTTTTGTTGCCTCCCTCTCTATATCAACAGGCTGGATCAGGAGGAAACGCAGATTACTCAACGATTCCACCTTTCTGGTGGCCCATACAGTGCCTATGACCTTACCTATAAACATGGAAATATATTACACCACCCCAAAAATAAATCAACCCCCCCATTTCCGGGGACGGAGGATGACAATTTGACAGTTTCTCAAATTTGTTTATAATCCTCTCTATGAGGCATGCCCGTGTAACTTATGAAGGTGCATATCATCATATTGTCTCCCGTGGATTAAGGGGAGAACCTGTTTTTCTGTCTTCAAAACTCAAAAACTATTTCCTCATCCTGTTGGCAGAGGCAAAGAATAAATACCGTATAAAAATATTTGCATATTGCCTTATGGATAATCATTATCATCTTGTTTTGCAGAATTCCTCTGGAAGGCTTGGTGATTTTATGAGGTATCTGAATGGTACTTTTGGAAAATATTATAGATATCTTGAGGGTGGGAAAGGGTATGTTTTTCAAGATAGGTACAAATCCACTCTGATTCAGGATGAGACCTACATGATTATGGTACTCACATATGTTTTACTGAATCCTGTTCGTGCAGGAATTGTTAAGAATCCATACGAATACATATGGTCAAGTATATCAGATTACTTTTCTGAAAAAACATCTGGCCTTGTGGACCATGAATTTGTTGAAGGTGTCATTGGAGGGAAGGATAAACTTGACGCACTTTTCATGGATTGGATTTCAAGGGACAAGTCTCCAGTTGTGAAGAGGACACGGTTTGGAGACGTGATTGGGAATACTGAGTTTGTTGGGGAGATTGAAAGACGTTTTAACAGGAGAAAATCTACCGGGGAAAATCTTCGGAGAAGAAAGAAGGATTATCCATTTGTTGAACCTTCCGAAGTTATCAGGGATTTTGAAAAAGAGTCTGGTGTAAAGGTTGAAAAGATTGATACCTCAAAAAGAAATGGAAAAAGGCTTCGTGGTGAATTGCTGGTGAGGTTGAGGGATGAAGCAGGATTAAAGTATAGTGATATTATCAGGATGCCCATCTTTAAAAATCTAAGATATTCATCACTTGGAAAGATTTATAAAAGGGCAAAGGAACGTATTAAAAAGGAGAAGGAACGAGGAGATAAAAATGTCAAAAAGTCAACCTCCGTCCCCAGAAGGGGGGAGGGAGTGAAAAGAGGGAGGGGAAATGGATATAAGAAAAATCTTTCCTGAGGTTGAGGAGATTAAGGATAGTGAACTGAAGGAAAAAACCATTAAGACCATTGAGGAGGCCATCCAGCTTGGGGGCTGGAAGGAGGAAGACCTTGAGAATATACCGTTTACCATGCTCATCAAGGGAACAAAAATCTCCCTTATCAAGCACACAAGGGCAGTAACAAGGACTGCTATTGCCATCTTTGATACATTAAAAGAGGAATATGGGGATGCTCTTCCCATGGACAGGGATATACTTGTTTCTGGTGCAATCCTGCATGATGTAGGTAAGTTCCTTGAGTATGTAAAAGAAGATACAATCCACGTTGGTGAATTTGGAAAGAGAATAAGGCATCCTGTTTCAGGTGCTGCACTTGCATACAAGAATGGTCTTCCATACCAGGTTGTCCACATAATTGCTGCACACTCAAAGGAGGGTGATTTTGTCAAAAGGATTCCCGAAGGCTGGATTGTTCACTTTGCAGACTTTGTGAATTTCCATCCGTTCAAGGAGGAGTAAATGGGGAAGAGCTTTGTTGAGAAACTCTTTTCAGAAAGGCTGGGTGAGGATTTGAAACCTGGTGACATTGTGATGGTCAGGCCTGATTTTGTAATGTCCCATGATAACTCCTATGCAATCATTAAGACATTCAAAGATATGTGTGGTGAAAAGGTCTTTGACCATGAAAGGATTGTGATTGTCCTTGACCATGTTGTGCCACCAGCATCAGAAAAATATGCAAAGAATCACCAGATAATAAGAAGATTTGTTGATGAACAGGGTATAAAATACTTTTTTGACATCAATACTGAAGGCGGTATCTGCCACCAGGTTCTATCTGAAAAGGGGTTTGCCCTGCCTGGGAAGATTATATTCGGTGCAGATTCACATACAACAACCTATGGTGCATTCGGTGCATTCTCTGCTGGTATTGGAAGGAGCGAGGTTGCCTCCATATGGGCAACAGGTGAAATCTGGATAAAGATACCTGACAGCATGAAGATTGTTATTGAGGGTAATCCAGGAAAGGGCATCACCCCCAAGGACATTGTTCTTTACATCATTGGGTCTATTGGTGCAGATGGTGCACTTTACAGGTCAGTGGAGTTTACAGGAAGTGTTGTTGAAAATATGAGCATTTCTGGAAGGATGGTACTCTCAAATATGGCAGCAGAGATGGGCGCAAAGAATGGTGTTTGCCTCCCTGACAAAAAGACATTTGAATTTGTTGACAGGGTGAAGAAGGAGGACTACTCCCCTGTTTATCCAGATGAGGATGCTGAGTATATAGAGGTGAAGGAGTTTGACATAACCAATATTGAGCCCCAGGTTGCCTTTCCTCATACGGTTGATAATGTAAAACCGGTGTCAGAGGCAGATGGTATAGAGGTACATGAGGCACTTATTGGCACATGCACAAATGGAAGGCTTGAAGACCTGAAGGCAGCCGCTGAGATATTAAAGGGGAGAAAGGTTGCAAAGGGGGTAAGGCTTTTGATTCTTCCCGCATCCTGGGAGGTTTACAGAGAGGCACTTCAGGATGGGGTATTGCAGATTCTGATTGATGCAGGTGGAGTGGTTTTGAACCCTGGATGTGGTCCATGCCTTGGTGCCCACGAGGGTGTGCTTGCGCCTGGAGAAAATGCCATTTCCACTGCCAACAGGAACTTTAAGGGCAGGATGGGCTCACCAGAGGGATTTATATACCTTGCCTCCCCTTATACTGTTGCTGCAAGTGCAGTAACAGGTAGAATCACAGACCCGAGAGAATTTTTATAAAAACTCTCTTTAAAGGGGCAGGTTTACCCCAAGCGATAACACCTCTTTTATCTGAAGATTAGGGCTTTCTTCCCTTTCGTAAATGAACCTTGTTCTGTAAGGTAACCTATTCCATCCAGCGTCAAACAGGAAACCAATAAAATGCTCCTGGAGAAAGAAAATAAATCGCTATTTTCCCCTTTTTCTGTCAATCAGACTGAACACAATCACAGAAGCAGTCGCAAGGATAAATGAAACAAGCCTTACGGTCAGGAAGTTATTAAGCACAGGTATGTTTGCCCATACAATGGTGGAAACAGCACC
>Ga0190359_1001171_pt1 | contig 16894 bp, 14 predicted proteins | sample 48721823_MG_FD_161269 | JGI IMG/M metagenome (GOLD analysis project Ga0190359, IMG submission 161269) | Hydrothermal vent microbial mat bacterial communities from Southern Trench, Guaymas Basin, Mexico - 4872-18-2-3_MG | ecosystem: Environmental > Aquatic > Marine > Hydrothermal vents >... | reverse complement strand
GTTAGACGTACTTGAAAAATCGTTAAATCAAAAACTTTCGTTACTCTTAAAGGATGGAAGAGTGATAGAAGGGAAACTCACAGGATACGATGAGTATATGAATATGGTGCTAGTAGATGTCGAAGAAACATATGAGGATAACAAACGGCGTCTTGGTACTATTATTCTGAGAGGCAACAATGTTGTGAGTATATCTATTATATGAGTTTTTTGGCGAAAAACATATATATATGGTAGTTATTTGTATAAGTGGAAGGAATCGGGCTGGTAGTTTTTGTTAGAGTGCATCCCATCCCCTCCTAGTGAGGCCAGCCGTCCTTCCTTTTTAGTTTTTGATTAATTTTAAAAAAAGTTTTAAGTAATATTTTATAATATTAAGGGTTGATTTTTATGGGGAAACTAATAAAAGCTACAACAGGTATGAAACTTAGATGTAAAGGATGGAAACAAGAAGCGATTCTGAGGATGTTAGAGAATAATCTAGAAAACGCTGAAATCCCAGAAGAGCTTATAGTTTATGGTGGTACGGGTAAAGCAGCTCGTAACTGGGAATGCTATGAGAAAATAGTTGAAACCTTGAAAAACCTTGAAAACGATGAAACAATGGTTATTCAATCTGGTAAACCTGTAGCTGTTTTTAAAACATGGAGTAACTCTCCACGAGTGATCATGGCTAATTCTAACATTGTGCCTCATTGGAGTACCTGGGAGAAATTCTATGAACTTGAACAACTTGGGCTTATAATGTATGGTCAGATGACAGCAGGAAGCTGGTGTTACATAGGGACACAGGGAATTATCCAGGGGACATACGAAACATTTTCTGCGTTAGCTAAAAAACATTTCAAAAGCAATTTGAAAGGCAAAATTGTTTTAACAGGAGGACTTGGTGGCATGGGCGGTGCTCAGCCTCTTGCTGTTAAAATGGCAGGCGGTGTCTGCATAGCTGTTGAATGTGATGAAAAACGAATTGATAGACGATTAAAATCTGGTTTCTGCGATGTTAAAATAAAAAACATGGATGAAGCTGTTAGTATGGCTGAGGAGGCAAAGGAAAAAAAAGATCCTTTAGCCATAGGAGTTCTTGGTAACTGTGCAGATACACATCCCTCTCTTGTAAAACAAGGTTTTAAACCAGATGTTGTAACTGATCAAACATCTGCTCATGATGAACTCAATGGATATGTCCCAGCAGGGTACTATGGTGATTCTTTAAAAGAAGCCTTTGAACTTAGAAATGAGAAACCAGACGAGTATATTAAACAATCTATAAATAGTATGAAAAAACATTGTAAGGCAATGCTTGATTTCCAGAAAAAGGGTTCCATTGTTTTTGATTATGGTAATAATCTCCGAGGACAGGCATTAAAAGCAGGTTTAGAAAATGCTTTTGATTATCCTGGTTTTGTCCCAGCATATGTGCGCCCTATGCTAGCGATAGGACGTGGGCCATTCCGTTGGCTTGCGCTCTCCGGCAACCCTGATGATATTCTTAAAACTGATAAAAAAGTAGTTGAAATGTTTCCCGAGGATGAAGTTCTGATTAACTGGATTAATCTTGCAGAGAAGTATCTTCCCTGGGAAGGTCTTCCTGCGAGAGTCTGCTGGCTTGGATATGGTGAAAGAGACAAATTTGCTTTGGAGATAAACAAAATGGTACGAGACGGTGAAATTGGGCCTATAGCTATTACAAGAGATCATCTTGACAGTGGTAGTGTTGCTTCTCCATATAGAGAAACTGAGAATATGAAGGATGGAAGTGATGTAATCGCTGATTGGCCTCTTTTGAATGCTTTACTTAACTGTGCAGCTGGTGCTGATAGTGTACAGATACACAACGGAGGGGGCGTAGGTATTGGTCTCTCAACTCATGCGGGTATGGTTGTAATCTGCGATGGAACCAAGGAGACCGATGAACGAATCAAACGAGTTTTCAAAACAGACCCAGGTCTAGGTGTTATCCGTCATGCTGATGCTGGATACAAAGAAGCAATAGATATAATCAATAAAACAGATCTAAAGGCACCAATGGTAAAATAATTTTATTTTTATCCAAGACTTCCTACGGTTTTTTCTACTTCTTTCAATATCTCACAGCTTTTTACCAATTCTTTCATCTTTGTATGATCTGGATACAATGGTCTATCCTCATCTAAAAACTTGACATATTTTCTTATTACTTCTTTTGCTTTGGAGACTCCTTTCCCAAACGTGTAATCTCGAAAATCAAGAGCCTGAGCTGCTGCCATGAACTCTATACCAAGTATCCCATATGCATTATCAAGTATCTGCATGTTTTTGATAGCTGTGTTCATACCCATGGAAACAAAATCTTCTTGATCAGCTGCAGCTGGGATGGACTGTATCGATGCAGGAGTTGAAAGAATACGTTGCTCTACAACAAGGCTATCTGCTGTGTATTGGCTTAACATAAGACCTGAAAACATCCCCGCTCCTTTTGTCAGAAAAGCTGGTAACCCTGCATTAAGAGCAGGATTGTTTAACCTGTTTAGTCTTCGTTCACTCATCACACAAACCATTGTTATAGCCGCACCAGCCATATCCATTGGAAGAGAAACAGGTGTACCTTGGAAATTAGCACCAGATAGCTGCAGATTTTCATCTGGGAAAAACACAGGATTATCACCAACACCATTAAGCTCTATTTCTACCTGTGAACGAGCATACTCAAGTGCATCATGAGCTGCTCCTATAACTTGTGGAGTTGAACGCATAGAATACGCGTCTTGAACTTTACATTTTATTTTTCCCTTCTGCAGATCTCCACCTTGAATCAATTTCTGAATAGCCTTGGCACTTCTAACAGCTCCTTTAAAACCACGCGCCTCATGAAGCTTTGGGGTATACGGTTTCATATTAGCTTTTAACGCTTCAAGTGACATAGCTGCTGCTATCTCAGCTTGTTTCAAAAAATTATTAGCGTCGTAAAGAAAAATAGCGCTCATAGCAGTTAGAAGATTTGAACCATTAATCAACGCAAGACCATCTCTTGCTTGCAACCCTGGTATTTTAATACCTGCTTTTTTCATGGCTGTTTTTCCATCTAAGAGCTCTCCCTTGTAATATGCTTTTCCCTCACCAAGCATAAGAAGAGCGATCTGTGCCATAGGAGCAAGATCACCACAGGCACCTACAGATCCCTTTTGACACACATATGGTGTTACACCCTTGTTAAGCATTTCAACAAGTGTTTGAGTCACCTCGAGTCTACAACCAGACTGCCCATGAGCATGAACATTAACACGAGACGCCATAGCCCCTCTTACATATTCAATTGGTGCAGGATCACCTATCCCAGCAGCATGATTATAGATGAGATATTTCTGAAACTGTTTAACCTGCTCATCTGTTAGAACTATCTCAGAAAACTCTCCTATACCTGTGTTCACTCCATACATTATTTCACGTGCTTTTATCTTTTTCTCAAGCATCTCTCGGCAGATTTTAATTCGTTTAACCGCATCTCGATGAAGCTTTACTTTCTCATTGTACCTAGCAATTGCTACAAGTCTTTCAATCGTAAGATTTGATCCATCAAGAATAACTGTCATAAATCATTCCTCCCATTCTTCAAAGAACGAATGAACCCGTATCATATGATAATGTATTAATTTTTTCCAAAAAATTGATTTAACTAAAGCTTAAATACAAGTTGTTTTTTTAGGTTGTACGATTACCATGGACATAGAAAAAATATCAACATCTATAAGTCAATACATAAACAACATGTTTGGTTTCCAAGATCCACTCTATGGTGAACTGATATGGTCAATTATTCTTTTCATAGGTTTCTTCATCTTAGGATGGATTATTAATCATATTTTCGAACATTATTTCAAAAGATGGGCTGAAAAAACCAAAACAACAATCGATGATGAAATACTCAGAAACGTTAAAAAACCTATTTATGTACTAGTCATTTTCCTTGGCATATATTTTTTTATCAAAAACCTAAGTGTTCTAGATAAATACAATAATATCATAGATCCCACATTTTTACTAATTGAGATATTACTAATTGCTTTTATATTCACCAGAATTACAAATGTATTAATAGCATGGTATGCTGAAAGACAGGAGAAAAGAAAAAAAGTAAGTCAGCATATTTTATATGTTTTCAGAGCTGTTTTTAACGGAATTGTTTACTTAATTGCCTTTTTTGTGTTTATGGCATTAGCGGGCATAGACCTAACAGGACTTGCAATAGGTGGAGCCGCTACAGCGATTGTTATCGGTTTCGCTCTGCAACATGTGCTCAGTGACTTCTTCAGTGCTTTCTCTATATATTTTGATCGTCCCTTTGAAATAGGTGATTTCATAATTGTTGGAGACTACGCTGGGACCGTTAAAAAAATTGGTATGAAATCCACTCGGATGCAGCTACTCCAAGGTGAGGAACTAGTTCTTTCTAATAAGGAACTTACCACTGCTAGTATACGTAATTTCAAAAAAATGAACCGGCGAAGAATATCTTTCACCTTTGGAGTAACATATGATACTCCTCTTAAAAAACTGAAAAAAATACCAGATATAATAAAGAATATTATTGATCCTAAAAAACTAGAATATGTTTACAAACTTGAACGTGTCCACTTCACAGAATTCGGTGATTTCAGTTTGAATTTTGAAGTTGTATATTATATGAATACAAAAGATTATACAAAATACAGGGATACTCAGCAGGAGATAAACTTCAAAATCATGGAGGCTTTTGAGAAAGAAGGTATTGAGTTCGCTTATCCGACTCAGACTATTTTCTTAAACCAATAATTCTACTCTTTTTCTCTATAAATGGTTTTAATATGAAATGATTTAAATAACATTTTATATTTCTCTTCTCCTGATCTTCTATGGAGGAGGTACAAAATGAATATACAGGATATTGAAACGTTCATTAATCATAAGATCCCGTTTACAGATGTAACAATTGGTAATGTACTTCTTGCAGCAGCTGTCATAATAATCGGTTATTTTGTAGCCGTTATTGTTAGCAAGTATATCCAAAAAGTAATGTTAAAAGCTAAAATGGCTAAAATACTAGCTGAGTTTACAAGTAAAGTAGTTAAAATTCTCATCATTATTTTTGCTCTTTCTCTGGGTATTAGCCTCCTCGGTGTTGATGTCGGATCAGCAGTACTAGGCTTCTCCGTTGTGTCTGGTTTTATACTTGGTTTTGCATTCCAAGAAACACTTGGTAACTTAGCAGCCGGTTTTATGATAGCTATTACAAAACCTTTTCGCGATGGTGACTATGTTGATATAGGTGGTAAAGCTGGAACTATTAATAGTGTTGGAGCTAGTATCACTACGTTGACAACAGTTGATAATAAACGCATAATTATTCCAAATAATAAGATATGGGGTGAACCAATTATCAACTATACTGCTCTTGATAAAAGAATGATTGATATGCGCATTGGCATCAGCTACAAGGATAACATGGATAAAGCAATAAAGGTAACATTGGATGTTATAAAGAAAAACAAGAATGTTCTAGATGACCCTGCTCCAACAGTAGCTATCGCTGAATTAGGTGATTCAAGTGTTAATCTGCTGATACGGCCATGGGTTAATACTTCAGACTATTGGAAGACAAAATGGGAGCTTACAAAACAGATAAAAGAAGCTTTTGATAAAAATGGTATATCTATTCCGTTTCCACAACATGATGTACATTTATTTAAAAAATAGAACAACTTTAATAGCCCCGTGGTGTAGAGGTCAATCATCAGAGACTCTGGATCTCTGGACCCCAGTTCGAATCTGGGCGGGGCTACTCTTTTTTATTCTATCATTTCAACAGTGATTTCTTTATCTATTTCGATAATTGCGCCTTCTCCACGTTTTCCCATGCTGCAATTAACAATTATGCTTCCATTGTTTTCTGTGTAACCCGGATCTTCATGGATATGGCCACATAGTACCAGCCGCGGGTGATATTTATCTATTATTTCTCTTAGTTCTTTGCTACCGCCATGTAGCCCTATAAAGATTTTATCCTGGAATCCATATGGCGGTACATGTGATACAATTACTGTTTTGTTGCCTACCATTTTTTTATCCTCTAAAAATTTAAACTCATCTGTTTTTGTTCCACTGGCTCCGACAAAAGGTATTCCTTTTTTTATTATTTTTTTCATCTCAATATTAATTGCCTTGCTATCATCTATACCTTTTTTCACGTCGTCACTATCAATGTTTCCAGTTACTGTAAGGGTTTCAATAGGTATCTGATCTAGTAATGTTTTAGCTAGCTCACCTGGTCCAAATTGGGTGATATCCCCACAGATTACAATTAGATCTGGTGAATATCTATCTATGTTTTTTAATATTAGATTAAGCCTGTATTGTGATCCATGTATATCTGCTACTGCAAGTATTCTCATTGACTCACCTATGCGACATTACATCTTTGTTATTAAAAATTCTCTTTTATTGTTTTTAAATGAAGATTTTTCTTTTTTTAAAAAATTTATGTAGTTTAATCATATTAATGGAATGACATGAAGCATTCTTTAGAGGTTGGATTCAGCTTTGGTTTAACATCAGGGATTATTACAACACTTGGTTTATTAATCGGTTTAAACTCTAGTACTAGCTCAAAGATTGTAGTTATCGGTGGAATTCTGACAATAGCAATAGCTGATGCTTTCTCTGATGCATTAGGTATTCATATATCAGAAGAATCAGAAAATAAACATACATCAAGAGAGATATGGGAGTCAACGTTTTCTACGTTTTTCTGTAAGTTTTTTATTGCTCTGTCCTTCTTGATACCTGTTTTATTGTTTGAGCTCGGAACTGCTGTTTTAATTAGCGCGATTTGGGGTTTGTTATTGTTGTCAGGTCTTAGCTTTAAAATCGCTCAAAATCAGAAAGTAAAAACATGGCAGGTAGTGGCAGAGCATTTAATCATCGCAGTAGTTGTTATAATAGCAGCACATTATGTAGGTCATTGGATATCTATTGTATTCAGTTAGCTGGTCTTATAAAAAGAAATGTAACAGATACTTAGTAAATAGATCGCAGGTAGTCAAATTTTTCCTCGAATATTTCTGCCTGTTTTTGTATAACTATTTCTGCTTCATTCATGTCCATATTTTTTACTTCTTCTGCGTAGCTTACAAATCGCCCGATCCATAATGTTTTTAGGGAATCTATTAAGATATATTTTTCTGGCTCTGTTTTCATGTTTTTCCAAGCAGATGCATAGTTGTAAACAATTTCTGCCCATAACTCCGGGTCAAAACCATTTTTATTTTGAACTATTTTCTCGAGTTCTTCTATTATGCTTTCAGGGAGGAATTGTTTCATTATGTTTTTTGATGATAAAAATTCATCTTTGAATTGTTTTTTCATGGCAGGGAGATCTATTTTTACAGGGATGGGTTTCCGGCTGAAGCATTCTCTGTAGAATTTTGTACGCCATCTTGGTTTACGTTCCCTCCAATATCCTTCGTAATATTTTGTTAATTCAAACATTTCACCTATTACTTTTCTGAACATTGGTATGAGGAATTTTTCAGGTTCTAGGTATCTTGTTGTTGATTCATGTATTTTTAAAGAGAATAATCCTTCTTTGACGTACATGCCCTCTGCTGCGGCTACTGTTAAAATAAATATGTCTATACCGAAATCTGGTGGGAATAATGGATGATTACGTAGTAGCTCATATAGGTTTTTTGAAAGAGCATATTCCCCAGCTATTGGCTGTCTGATGTCTATTCCATATACTGCTCTTGTAAATGGGTATACGAGGTTATTTGTTATTACTGCATCGTATTTATGACGGATGTAATATGGAACTGTTAGATCTGCTCTTCCAAATACAATCGGGTTCGCAATTGTTTGTATCCAACCTGGTTTTATACTTAGTAAGTCTCCGTCGATTAATACAACTGATTTAGCCTGTGCAATGTGTGCTATTTCAAAAATTGTCATTACACCTGCGCCTTTTCCACCTGTTGTTATATCCGGTGTTACGATTTTTTGTATGCTGTTGTATGGCTGGAAAAGGTTTATCACTTCAAGGGTGTTATCTGTTGATTCAGCTATGCTTATTACTATTGCTCTGCTGAAATCTGGGAAATAACGGTAGAGTCCTTCGTTTATCACGTTTAAAACATTCAGAACTGTTGCTTCAACATTTTTACATAGTACACCGACCATTATGTCAACAGGTCCTATTTTCTTGCTTTCTTTAACTATCTCTGGTTTAAGTTTAACGTTTTTATTCCAATCCTGATTCATCCCGCTTCTCACCATTTTTTAATATTTGTTATCCTCAATTACGATTTCTAAAAGATTTTCACGTATTTTTCTACGTGCTGAAAGTGTTCTCAGCCAATCTGGTATACGTGTTCCAACTGGTTTCCTGAGGTAGCTTGTACCTGCATTCATTATTTGTTGACTGAATTTTTCTACAATAGTTTCCTCACGGTGTCTATCATATCTTAAGTTATTGTAATGTGCATCTGCATGATATTTTCGGATGACATCTCTGGCGTATTTAACATATAAAACGCGTAGGGCTATTAGAGTTGATTTTGATATTTCTATGTTTCCCTCTTCTATTAGAACTCTCAGAAGGGTTTTTAGTATATCTCCAGACATTTTTGTGAGGCCCTTATCCCATGATGTTCCAACCGGTTGATGTTTATGATCATAGAAACCCAGATCTGTTTGACATATTGTTTTTCTTGCTACATTACGGTACATCTCAGCCATTATACCTATTTCAAGCCCCCAATCCCCTGGTAGATCGACATCTCTAGCTAGGTCACTTGTTAATGCGAACTCTCCAGAGATTGGGTATCTAAATGATCGTAGGAATCTTATGAATTCTGTTTCTTCATCCATGAGATCTATAAAGGCTCGGAGTAGAGGATGTAAGAATAATCTAAAAACACGGCCATATATTATTCCTTTCTTAAGGTTTACCCTGGCGTAGTATCCCTTGTTGAATTTAAAATCAAGCTCTGGTTCGACAATAGGATACAACAATTTTGTTGGTATCATCTCAGTGTAGTTTAGTATATCGGCATCATGTAGAGCAATTGCGTATGAATCTATACTGGCTATACCCATGGCTAGCCATACATCACGGCCTTTTCCACGGTATTTTAAAAGATTAAGTCCTTCGCTTTTTAATTCTTTTAATAGTCTTTCTATGCGGGGGCCGTTACACCACATAATCAGGTGTGGTATTTCTAGTTTTGAAAAAAAACGTTTTACCTCATGGAATTCTTTTTCATCATTGGCTGCAAGTGGTATTACTACTTGTTTCAGGTAATCGCACTTGTTTAACCCTTTTATGATATTTGATAATGCTTGGTTTTTGATTTCTTGGTAGATCATTGGTAAGATAACAGATGCTGGTCTTTCAGTTGTGATGTCACTGACTGATCGTAGTAGTTTGTTGGTATCGATGCATATATCATGAAGCGTTGCTATCTCTTCTTGTTTTATATCCATTTATATCACTCTCCAGAGATGTACTTTAAGACATCTCTTAAATCATTGGTAACAATATCTGCATGTTTCTGTACTTCGGGTGATGCTTTGAATGCTATACCAAGTCCTGCTTTTTTTATCATACCGATATCAACTATTCCATCACCAACAGCAACTGCCTTGTTCACAGTTATACCAAGATCGTTGCATAGTTTTTCAAGCACACAGCTTTTACATATTGAGTATATTCTTTCACTGCAAAAATCCTTTTTAAGATTAGTGTTATGAATCTCTAATTCACCCGTGATAATGCCATTTTTTATTATAAGATTATTGGCAAATGCATAGTCAAAACCAAGTCTTTCTTTTAAATCATCGGCTAGTATCTGATAGCTATCTGTTACAATACCTGTAATAATATTTTGTTTTTTTAATTCTTTTATGACTTCTTCGACATGATCCTGATAGGGTATTTCATGGAATATATCAAGGAATTCTTTTTTACTGTATCCTTTTGTTAATTTTGCTATTTCAATGCTTTTTTTATAGAAATCGTTTCTATCATATTTGAATAGTTTTATTAGTTGATCATAGAAACCTAGTTTTTCTGCGATTACAAATATCCCTCTGCCTTTTAAGAGGGTTCCATCCATGTCAAATACTGCTAGTTTGTATCTCCTCATCCTTTATTTTCCTCAAGAATTGAAATAGAAGTTTTTCTAATAATCTTTTTGACTAAAATTAGGATTTTTAGATCTTCTTTTTGGCGTTAGAGCAAAATTACAAAAAACAAACATCCCCATATTCTTGCAGGGAAAGTCCAATCAAAATCATGTGTTTGACTATACTCCCATAGACGTATGCTTAGTTTCCCTATTCCAAATCCATAATTATTCAGTTTTAATGACATCTCATTTTTGCTTCCTGATACTTATAGGTATTTTTTCCCCTCTTTGGAGTACAGGGTTTTACTTCTGTTTGTGTACGATATATCTATGTTTACAAAAGAAATTGTTTCATCGTTAGAATAAACTCTGAATGTTATCACACATCATGGTAATGGTATTGATCATGATCGAATTCAACTCTAACAGGGAGATCTAATATGGTGGATGGTGGACATTTTTTGTTTTTCTGATAGTATTTTCTTTGTTGATGTTGCATTAGAGAATGCAGAGATACTAAGAATACACGCTACCAGCACTGTTTTTTAAAGATGTCTTTTATATCTTTTCTTTGTGGTCTTTGTAGTAGAGAAGTATATTAGCTTTTTATATAATTAAACTGCTAAACTAAGTTAATTATAATTATATACCAAAAACATATTCCAATTCTTATATGCCTGTTGTTACATTTGACTATAACGATTTCATAAGCATTCTTGGATACAAAATACCAAAGAAAGAGCTAGTTGAAAAACTACCTATGATTGGCGGTGATTTGGATAAAGTGGAGGATAATGAAATCAGCATCGAGTTTTTCCCAGATCGCCCAGATCTAGCCTCTGTGGAGGGGATAGCCCGAGCTTCACGAGCATTTTTTGAATTTGAAACAGGTCTTAAAAAATATGATATCAAAAAATCAGATGTGGAAATAATTGTAGACCCATCTGTAAAAAAAGTAAGACCCTATGTAGTTACAGCCCTCATTAAAAATATAACAATGACTGATGAACTAATTGCATCTCTAATGGAACTCCAGGAAAAACTACATCTTGGTCTTGGACGAAACAGAAGAAAAGTAGCTATTGGTGTACATAACTATGAACCAGTTGAACCACCATTCACATATAAAGCAGTAGACCCCAACTCTGTACAGTTTGTACCATTAAACAAGGTAGAATCAATGACAATGGCAGAAATACTACAGAAACACGAAAAAGGAGTAGATTACGCTTTTATCCTAGAAGGTTTTGATAAACATCCTCTCATCGTTGACAAAAACAACAATGTGCTCTCATACCCTCCTATAATAAATGGTTCATTAACCGAGGTCACACCATTCACAACGGAAATATTTATCGATGTAACTGGAACAGATCAAAAAGCAGTAAATTACGCACTAAACATCATAGTAACTGCTCTTGCAGAAAGAGGTGGACAAATTTATACAACCAAGGTAAAAGATCAAAAACAGACATACATAACACCTAATCTAACACCAACTATAAGAAAATTGAGAATAAATTATGTAAACAAAATACTGGGAACCCAGCTAAACGAAAAACAGATCATAAAATGTCTTCATAGAATGGGATACAACGCTTCATCCTCTGAAAAAAATGATGTAATAACTGTTGAAATACCCGCATGGAGATCAGATATATTACATGAAATAGACCTAGTTGAAGATGTAGCAGTTGGATATGGTTTTGATAAATTTGAAATAGATTTCCCAAAAAATCTCACCTTCGGAAAAGCATTGCCACAGCAAAAAACTTATGACGCGCTTAGAAACATAATGGTAGGGCTTGGATTCAACGAAGTTACGACATTTACAATTTCAAATGAAAAAGATGAATTCACAAAAATAGGATTAAAAATAGGTGAAAGAGTACAAATAGAAAATCCGATCGGGGAAGAATATACCTGTTTAAGAGTGGAATTAATACCTTCTTTACTTAAAATCCTAAGTGAAAATCGGCATCATTCTCTTCCACAGCAGATATTTGAATTGGGAATAATAGTAGATAAATCCTTTAAAAACAGATATCATCTGGGTTTTGTAAAAATAGATTCAAAGGCAAACTTCACAGAGTGTAAATCATACGCTGAAGCGGTAATGAGAGACATAGGAAAAACAAAATATACTCTTAAGAAAAAAGAACACCCTGGGTTTATCAAAGGACGATGCGCAGCGATAAATATAAACAATAAAGAAATAGGATACTTTGGTGAACTCCACCCAGAAACTATAACAAATTTTGAGCTTGAACACCCAATTATTGCATTTGAACTTCAAGCAGATCAGCTTTAAAAACAATAAGTATTTTACCAGTTATTTATTCTATTTTTTTAGAAATGACAAAAACCTGCAGCAAATGTAAAAAACCAGCAGTAACATTTATCAGATACAACGGCACTCATCTATGCCACGATCATTTCATAGAATATTTTGAGAAAAGAGTAAAAAAAGATCTCAAAAAACAGGGAAAAATCAAACATCCAACAAGGATTGGAATTGGAATATCTGGTGGGAAAGATAGCATAGTAACATTACATATCTTACATGATATTTTTTCAAAAAGAAAAGATGTTACACTGATAGGTATAACTGTAGATGAAGGGATAAAAAACTACAGGGATAAAAGCATAAAATATGCAATAAAAAACTGCGAAGAGCTAGATGTTGAGTATCATATTGTTTCTTTTAAAGACATAGTGGATACAACAATGGATGACATTGCAAAAAGAAAAGATGAGTTAGGTGAATGCAGTTACTGTGGAGTATTTAGAAGATTATGTTTAAACACCAAAGCAAAAGAGTTAAAGATTAATAAACTAGCAACAGGTCATAACCTCGATGACATGGCTCAATCAATCCTGATGAATTTTGTAAACGGTGATCTTAAAAAACTAGCTAGACTTGGCCCTCATCAAAAAGTTCAACCTGGATTGATACCTAGAATTCTTCCCTTAAGAACCATCCCTGAGAAGGAAAATATGCTATATGCTATATTACGAGGAATAGAGTTCTATGATGGAGAATGCCCATATTCAACTCGTGCTTTAAGAGGTATATTCAGAGATATAATAGATAACTTGGAATACAAAAACCCTGGAACAAGGCATAGTATTCTAAACAGTTATGATAGCATTAAGGATATCCTGCTAGAAAAATTTCCACCGGCTGAACTAAATAAATGCAAAATATGCGGTGAGCCAACTTCTCAGAAGCTATGCAAAGCATGCATTCTTAAACAAAGAATTCAATAATACCTTTTTATAGTAGTTTTATATTTTAAGTTAACGGGTTTTAATTTTATGAGAAAAACAATAGTTGTAATATTGTTCATAGCAGTTCTATTGCCTTTTAATGCAACGATTATTAAATCAAAAAATATGAGCATTACTTCAGAATATGTAGGAGATTTTGATCCACTAGTTGACATCCAAGTAACTGTGAATATACAAGCAATCCGTTACTTAGAAGATGATCAAACAAACAATGCTAAATCTGCTCATTCTATGTTCAAAGATCTATTTTTCAAAGCAAAAAACACGGATAATAAACAACATGGTTTTTATGTGAAAATCTTCATCAATGATGAGGAATACACAAGTGAGATTTTCAGTGACTCCTTATACATGTATAATCTTAATTGGACTGCTACATTGAATGTCCCAGATGATAAAGAAACCGTGAATATCAAAATCCAACTGTGGGATACAGGAGATGGTAAAACAGGAGATGTTCTATGTGATATCAGCGGGGACTCAGGTGATTCAGAGGATAGCTACGACGCTGAGATGGAATATAACATCAAAACAGGTCATTGGTCAGGTGACGACAACTTGGGTAATGACCTCAGTGGATACGGGCGGTTATGTGGAACGGATGATGGAACAATATACAAAAAAGATAGAGACAGCGAGTTGTGGTTCAATATCTATCAAAATGATTATGATGGAGATGGTATTCCATACTGGGCAGAAGTAAATGAATACGGAACAGACCCTAAACAGAAAAACACAGGTGATCCAGATGAGGACAAAATCCCTGTGCAATGGGAATATAAATGGGGATATGACCCATTCAGCTGGGAAAACCATGAAAAACTTGATCCTGATGGAGACAGCATCAATAACTATGAAGAATACTTAACTCAGCAATGGTTTTCAGATCCAAACCGGAAGGATGTATTTGTTGAGCTGGACATAATGGATGAAGGACCAAATGGTGAAAAAACCTATTTTCCAGAGATAGCAGAGGAACTCATCCAAACAGCATTTGATCGGCAGAACATAGTATTCCACCTTGACTATGGGGACATGGGTGGAACAGATATAATCCCCTTTGATAGTTTATCAACTGGCAGTGAAATAAGAGCTATATATCAGAAATATTTCTTAAACGGAGCAGAATGGAGAAGAGGAGTGTTTCATTATGGAGTAGTAGTATACCAGGTTGATGGGCCAAATGGTTATACTTTTAACCCTAATGCTTTTCAGATTTCAAGCAATGGCCTTGAGAAGAAATCAAAAAATCCAGCGCTTCACAGAAACATAGTCTACGCCAGTTGTTATATGCATGAGCTAGGACACACTTTTAATTTTCATCCAATACCTGGTCATAATGACAACAGTAAGTACCCCTGGCAGATAGGCTGGTGGATTAATCAGCCGTACAAAAGCTGTATGAATTATGCATGGGTATTCCGCATTGTTGACTACTCTGATGGTTCAAGACCTCCACCTGATATAGATGACTGGAGCAGAATAGATTATTCTTTCTTCGAACGAGAATGGAGATAAAAAACATCTTTGTTTCTATTTCATAAAATTTTTATAAAAGAGAACACTGCATAACTATGGAAATGAAACGTTTAAAACTAGGATGTCCACCGTTAGATAACATGCTTGGGGGAGGAATTGAATACCAGGCGATAACTGAGATATACGGTGAAGCAGGAACTGGAAAAACAAATATTTGTCTACAGGCAGCAAGGGAATGCTCTTTACTTGGGAAAAAAACAGCATACATCGACAGTGAAGGTGTATCCATAGAAAGACTTCAGCAGATATGCGATGGTTATAATTTTAAAAAAATATTTTCAAAAATAATATTTCTAAACCCTGTATCTCTCAAAAACCAGGAAAAAATAGTCAAAAACACAGAAAAAATAAACAACCTGGGTTTAGTAATACTTGATACTTTTAACATGTTTCACAGGTTAGAAATGGAGGAAGATGAAAAAATAGCGAATCGTTCATTAAATCGTCAGATAACTAATTTACAGCTTTTGGCAAGAAAAAAAGACATCCCTGTTCTCATAGCCGGACAGGTTTACACATCAGAAACAGGTGAAATTAAACCCTTTGCAGGTCGAGGAATAGAACATATGGCTAAAACCGTTATCCGACTTGACAAAATAGGCATAGGGCGTAGACAGGCGATAATAATTAAACATCGTTCGATTCCTGAGGGAACAAAAACTATTTTTTCAATAACACAAAAAGGTTTAGAATAAAAATGAAAAAAATTGTTAAATGGTTAAAAGAAAGTATTTATACAAGACCTTTGTCACCAGGATGTAAACAATGTGCAACTGGCTCAAAGATGGTACTATTAATAACAGGTTTATGTCCATCAAACTGTTTTTACTGTCCACTCAGTAAAGAAAAACTTCAGAGGGATAGAATTTTTGCTGATGAATGGGAGTTAAAAGATGAAAATGATACAGAAAAACTAATTCTTGAAGCAAAATACATAGAGGCAGATGGAGCTGGAATAACCGGCGGTGATCCACTTGTTGTTTGGGAACGCACAAGACGATACATCAAGCTGCTAAAAGAAAGATTCGGAGATGATTTTCATATTCATCTTTACACATCTGGACTGCAGGATAGTGAGCACATAGAAGATCTTATAGCTGCAGGTCTTGATGAGATACGATTTCATCCCCTCCTTAGGTTTTGGGATGATATGGATAACAGTCCTATAAGATATTCAATAAAAAAAACGGTTGAAACCAATATTGACACGGCGATAGAAATACCCGCCATACCGGGAATGGAAAAACATATTTTTAAGCTGGTGGAATGGGCTGATCAAACTGGTATAAACTGGGTTAACTTAAACGAGCTTGAATTCTCTGAAACCAATGCTGATGAACTACTTAGAAGAGGTTTTGATGTTAAAGATGATATTTCTTCTGCTGTGAAAGGAAGCCAGGAAACTGCAGTTAAAATAGTTGAGTTTGCGAAGGATTTACGTATCGGTGTCCATTATTGTTCATCCTCTTTTAAAGATGGAATACAACTAAGGAATAGAATAATGAGACGAGCGAAAAACACAGCTAAAGAATATGAAATAATAACAGAGGAGGGTACTATCCTCAAAGGAATTATTGTTTCTTCTGTGTCTACGCTAAATGAGATTAAAAAAACTTTAGTAGAAAACTTTGGAATAGATGAAAAAAAAGTGTGTCTTGATTCAAATAAAAAACGAGTTGAACTTCCTCTTTTTATTTTAGAAAAAATTGCAAACAATTTAAATAAGCTAGGATATAAATGTTATATGGTTGAGGAGTATCCAACTGCTGATCGATTAGAGGTTGAAAAGATACCCTTACCATTCTAACTTCTTCATTATATCTTATCCTAAAAAAATATTTATATACCACCTACATTCCCAGTTTTACATTTCCACTGTGGAAATGTATCGATGAAAGCTTCAAAAGGAGGCTAAAAATCTATGG
>Ga0190359_1001168_pt1 | contig 16904 bp, 15 predicted proteins | sample 48721823_MG_FD_161269 | JGI IMG/M metagenome (GOLD analysis project Ga0190359, IMG submission 161269) | Hydrothermal vent microbial mat bacterial communities from Southern Trench, Guaymas Basin, Mexico - 4872-18-2-3_MG | ecosystem: Environmental > Aquatic > Marine > Hydrothermal vents >... | reverse complement strand
CACTCACTGATTTGCTCACTTTTTCATCATCTTTGAGCTGTCTGGTCATTGTGATGACCCAGACTCGACCTTTGTGATCCACAGCTACCCCCTCGCTGCATTTGTTCATCTGAGGGAGCTGGATCATCCGGTTGCCTCCCTTTGCTTCCATTTTCCCTTTGTTTTTAGGAGGATCCATGCTGTAATTAAGGGTCCGGTCAGCTCTCCATAAAAGCTCTCCTTTGGGAGAATACTTTTCAATTCTGTTCTGGTGTAGGAACGTGACATAAATACAGTCATCTTCATCCACGGCGAATTCATACTGGTTTCCCATTCGGTTCATGAGTATGTTTTTGAAATCGAGCTGCTCTCCAAATTCATTGATGAGATTTCCCTCAGTATCAAAGACTTTGATCAGTTTGGGTAGCTCTTTTTCCTGAGAGAAAGCGATCATCATAAGAACTCCTGTCGGATTCATGATGATGTTTCCTGAGTCAAGCAGTTTTATAGATCCCACACTCTCATTGAGAAACTTGATGGTCTTGTATTCCGTGCCGTCCGGCTTGAGTATCTGGATTCTTTTGTTCTGAGGGTCTGAGACATAGAGATAATCGTCCGGCCCTATATCCAGAGAAGAGGGAAGATAAAATTCTCCGGGTCCCTGGCCCTGCCTTCCTATGGTGGCGAGGTATTGGTAATCAGAAGTGAATTTCTGAATTCTGTGGTTTCCTGCATCAAGGATATACACATTTCCTTTTGAGTCTACAACAATATCTTCGGGAAGATAGAAAGCCAGATTCTCATCCGCGGTATTGATATCTCCCAGAGTATTGACAAGCTCTAAGGAAATATGGGCCATATTTTTCTTCAGGCTTTTCTCTGTATTGTGGATGAATTTCACTCCGTCTTTGGTCTCGATCTCCTGTGAGAGGGAGAAAGAAAAGGCAAGTGAAACAAACAGCAAAACACAAAGGGCGCCTCTATATTTTCTCATCATACCAAATAGCTCCTTTAATAATTTTTTTATGAATAGGATAAATCAATTATATAACTTTTTCTTTATTCATAAAGTTGCATAAGGGCGAACCATTGGGAAAACGCTTTTGTAAAAAATATCCTCAGGCCCATCCCAAGCTTAAAATTAAAGGGGTGATTTCACTTCGTCAATAGTAAAGTAACCTGTGGGGTCCATTCATAGATAGGAGATTGAGATCCTCCTTGAGCCCAAGGGAAAAGAGCAGAAAAAGAGCAGTTACAAAGGCCTTAAAAAGGCCATCTGTATGTGGATCGGTCTGAATCCACAAAACCATTATATCTGAGAATTGGATCCATAAGTTCGACAGCAAAGGAACGCATATAAGCGCATTCGGCCGTCTATGCAAAGGCCCTAGATAAATAGTCCGTACATGCCTAGAACAAACAAGAAGAATGAAATACTCGTTTCTGAAAGGACAAGATCTCGACTGATTATCTATAATTCCAATGGAGGTTTCATAAAAGAGATTCCGCTCGCACCCAGTCATGAAATGGCCACCTTGGGAATACCTTTTTGATATTTTCGATCCGGATGGCATTTTTGTGGGAAGAACAAGGCTGGCAAATTCCGGAAATGAGATAACAGCAAAATGGGGAGGTCCTTTTCAAGTGAGAGTTAGAAACGATTGTATATACTCATTAAGAAAAAAAGAAAGCGGATATCAGGAGATGATTGTCCACAAGCTTTCAAAAGATTAGTTTTTTACAATCCCAATACCCCTGGCAGTTTTGCGAACATTCTTGTTTCTTCAATATGTGAAAGACCGCATATATACCGCGTTAATCTCTCAATGCCTATCCCGAATCCTGCTGAGGGAAACAAGCCTTTCTCCGCAAATTTAAGGTATATTTCATAAGCCTTTAATCCTATTTCTTTCATCTCAATTCTCTTTTTTATTTTTTCATATTGATATTCTCTTTCTCCACCCGATAGAGCTTCCCCATAACCTTCCGGATATATTAAATCCATATCCACAAGGATTCCTGATTGATCTGAATATTCCCGGTCATAAAACTCCCTCCCTTCAATCGGGAAATCGAGAATCCAGATTGGTTCTGCGGCTCTTTTTGAGAGCTCGATCTCATAATCAGTGCCATATCTTCTTAAGGCTTCCTGATAAGATATCTTCTTAAAGGGTTGCTCCGGGATTTTCAAATCTCTATGAAAAAATTCCAGGTCCGGCTCACAGTTGGCTTTTATGTTTTCAACAATATGGGCCAGAAGCCCCTCGCCAAGCTGCATGATCTCATCTCTACCTGCTTCTTTCATTTCGATATCCAACTGTACAAACTCAATCAAATGTCTGCCGCTTCTTTCTCTGGAGGCGGGCTCGATTCTTACATTAGGCGAAAAGGAAAAAATACGGGGGACTGAAAGAAGAGAAATCTGTTTGTGGAAGATCATGCTTTTGGTAATCTGGTACTTAAAGCCGTAGCATTCGATCTCACCTCTTATCCTGTAATCGGTCAAAGGGTCAGTTATAGGAGAAATAATCACCGGCAGAATTTCAATAAATCCCTTCTGCTTCAAAAAATTCCGAGAATGTCGAATGATTTCACTCTGAATCCTAACAGCCCTTTTTAGTTTTTCTGACCTCAGTAAACTCAAATATTCATCTATTTTAAACATAAGAAACTCCTTTTTTTATTTAGTAAAATGGATTAAAAAAAAGACTGCGGCTATTTAAGTCAGACGTCCCCCAAAGGGGACATTATTGTTGTTAGTGAAGAAAAAATGTGGTGATAGAATAAGAGAAGCTTGCTCGATCTTTATTTTAATACTGAGTTTGTGCATCTTCTTCTCTTTGTGATTTTTTACAATTCTCTTTAATAAAAGTCAAGTCATTTTGACTGAAATTCTTTGGCGTCTTTTTTAAAATCAATAAGATTACCATAGATATCCACAGTTTTTCTTGCTTTAAATGATGATTTGGTTCATCACGGAAATGGATACCTGTGATTGAAAAAAGGGGGACACCGTATTAAATTCCTCATAGTAAAAAACATTTTACGAAAAGGAGAAATAACGATATCCCTATTAATATTTTATCATGCTTTGGGCCTTTATGGATTTCATCAGCTGAGGTCCTGGCAAAAAGGCGGCGCTTTGTACTTGGAGGTGGTTCGACCCAAGAAGCGCTGCGGGCTCTGCAGCACATGGAATGTGAAGAGGAAAGGCTATCGATGGAGGGTGATTCGACTCTTACCCATAGGAAAGAGACCCGTATTTGCTTGAGTGAAGATGAGGCGGTTTTACTGTAACCGCTGCGGGAAGATCCGGTATGAAAATATCTCATGTGCGGATCCGAAAAAGCATTACACTCATACTTTGGAGGAATATGTGATGGATCTCTGCGCATATATGACCATAAGGGATGTTGCTGAGCATAGAGGTCTTCCCCTTGTCTATGATCCTTTTCACATCCTTGCGGATTACTCCCGAACTCTCAATGAGATCCGGGTTGATGAGGCCAATAGACTCGAAGGCACTCCAGAGGGAGAGGTGATCAAACGAAGAGCTTATGGCTATCGAGACCTTGTTTATTTTAAGCTGAAAATCTACAACTTACATGCCACCAGGTACTCATTATTGTGATGAACCATTATTCAAATTCAACCGGTCGCTTCTCTCTGCTCTCTGTGTCTGCGGCAAAGAAGCTCTTCTAAAATACCTAAAGGCAACTACAGAAAAAGATATCACCCCGGGCATCATTGCTGTGATCCAGTCGTTTGGAAGCCGGATAAACTTTCATCCTCACCTCCATTTTCTGGTTACAGAGGGAGGCACAGATAAAAAAGAACAATTCCACAAAGTCTCTCAATTCAATGGTCCCCTGCTCTGCAGGTTTTTCATCCGTGAGGTCTTCTTGCTTCTTCTTCACAAACAGTTGAGAAAAAAAGGGGCCGATCCTTTGTGTCCCCTTATTATTGAAGATGAAGATCCCTTTACACCTTCCAAAGGATGGGCTGAGATGATAAAGAAGGTCTATGAGTCTGATACTTTCTCTTTTCTGGGGTTTCTTGTTGACCGGACGTGTTTTTTGTGTGTATCATTAATGGTGAAGTTGCTTTGAGGGCGGAAACTTGAGGAACGGAGGAAAAATCACCATCAATAGAAAAACGAATTTCCTATCCTCCATCATCATGTTGCCTATCCTTAACTCATCAAATCCATATATTCGGAAATAAAGGAGCAACTGTAAGTGGAAATCATCATTTTACCTTCATATGATCAGGTAAGCCAAGAAATCTCCGGCAGAATTATCTCTGCTGTTAACAAGAAACCGGATAGTGTCCTGGGGCTCGCTACGGGAAAGACCATGCTCGGCATCTACCAAATTTTAATCAGGGCCTATAAGAAGGGAGCGGTTGACTTCCGGAAAGTCAAAACATTCAACCTTGACGAATACATCGGATTCGACAGCAGCGATCCCGTAACGTTTCGTTCCTATATGAACAAAAACTTTTTCTCACAGGTGAACATCCCTCCGGAAAATATATTCATACTCCCCTCCAGGCCCACAAACATTGACGCGGCCTGTCAGAAATTCGAAGAAGCGATAAAAAAAGCTGGAGGGATTGACCTCCAGATACTCGGTATCGGGAGAGAAGGGCACATCGGATTCAACGAACCCTCATCATCCCTTCAGGCCAGAACCCGGGTCAAAACTCTGACCAAAGCCACCCTGAAGGATAATTTCGGTCTAAAAACAGGGCCCCGATTCGTCCTGACCATGGGAATCGGCACGATAATGGATTCCAAAGAAATCATCCTTGCTGCGTCCGGCAAACAAAAGGCAGAGGCTGTGGCTGGAGCCGTAGAAGGCCCTGTCTCTTCTTCCTGTCCCGCCTCCATACTGCAGTTTCACAGACAAGCCAGAATCATCATAGACAAAAAAGCCGCTTCTCTTCTCAAAAGAAAAGACTATTACAAATGGGTGTGGAAACACAAAAATGAGGTCGATGATGTTCTCAAAGGCTGAAAACAGGCTTGCTGTTTTTCTTTCATTCATAGGGATTCTTTTTTTTTGCGGAAAAGGCTTATACGGAGAAGAGAAAGTCAAAATCTGGGAAGAGGATATCAGCAGTCGCGCTTTTCTCCGGAGAAAATGGACCGGAAAGAGCCAAAGAAGTCCTTAAACAACTGGAAAAACTCATGCGCCGTTCTGTTCAATCCTATCTCGAACTCGCCCTTGATTACGGCAACAGCGGCTTTTATGATGAAGCCATTGATGTTCTGTCAAGATATACAAAAGGGTGTGAACCGCACCCCCTGCCCTTTTATTATTAGGAAAAGATCTGCCCCAAAAAGCAAAGGCGGAGTTTCAAAAAGCCGTGGGACTGGACATCAATCACTACTGGGCTGCCTTTTACCTAAAAAACACGTGATTCCTTCCCCGCTTATGTCTCTTCTTTTCCGGCTCACTCAAACGAAATTGAATAAAAAACAAATAGCTCAGGCAGCTGGCTTTAAATCCCAAAGCAGTACAGAATCCCGATCCCGAATCCCAGTCCTCCCAGATTCACTTTAATGTCATTGACCTTAGCAACAGCTCTGGAAAACCGGAGAAACGCTTTTATTTTAAGCAACTCAAACAGTGGAGGCTGATAATAAACCCCTCCTTCCACATGAATCCCTACGGTTCCTCCGGAACAATCCCCCATAGAGCTTGTTTCCTTATACAGGATATAGTCGGCCCCGGCACCCAAGTATGGATTGAAATCCCCTTTTGCCAGCACATATTTGCCTGTCAGCGTAACAGGAGTCATTGAGAAGCTGGTATGTGTTCCAGTCTCAGTGGACCGCCCGGATTCTGCGAATCTTCTCAGTTCGAGAGATAATCCTAAAAACGCACGTTTGTTCAATGAAAAAATATAGGACCCTTCAATTCCGGTTACAGCTGCTGAATTTCCGAATATTTGTTTGTATCTGTCTGAAGCCACCCTATAGTTCCCTAAGGAAAATCCTATCATGGTGTTCGCATTATAGGAAATATTTTTATCTTCGCGGGAATCATCCTCTTTTGTTTGAGCCAATCCTGCTGCAGCGGAAAAAAAGATAAAACAAACGGTCAGCACGATCATAAAAAGCAGAAAAGCGCTTCTTTTCATTTTACAGAACCCACACCCACCATGTTGGAACACGGCCCTTCGACCTCATCATCCCTCACCAGAGAAACAATATAATGGTAACTCTCTCCTGGATCTATATTCTTATCAAAATATCTTAGATGGTCAACCATCATGTTGATCGGAAGAAAGGCAACTTCATGAAAACTGCTGACAGGTTCAGAATAGGTTTTTCTGTACACTTTATACCCTTTGAAAATATCTTCCTGAGACAATTTTGCGCTTTCCCGCCATACAATCAGATTCACCGGCTCTGAATCAAAAAGAATCTCATCATAGGCCCTTCTTCCTTCTATTATGGTCGGGGGGAAGGGAAAGACCTCAATCTCCTCAAACCACTTTTCAGACATAAATTCATATCCCTTCTCATTCGGATGAAGCCTGTCATTGCTCAGAAGGGATCTCCAAGTTTCTCCCCCTTCCTCATAGCACCAAAACTCATCAAACATATCTATAAAAGGAATACGCAGCCGGCCGGGGATTTCTCTTATACTGTCATTCAAGGTGTATTCCCTCTGTCTAAAAAAAGGAAAGTACCACCACAGATCATCCCTCGGAAGAATAGTTGAGATTAAGGGCATCACTCCGAATTCCAGGCAGGTCTTTGCCATCTCTTCCAGGTTAAAAGCAGAGGTATCCATGGTAATGCTGTTTGTCACCACGTCGTTTGTCCCCTCCATCAATAAAAGATATCTTCCATCGCTCCCGGATAAGGTATCACTGATTCTAATCAATCCTTCCAGGGTTTTTTCTCCCGGGTCTCCCTCATTCAGGACTTGTGAATCTCCGTAGGCTGCATCCAATATTCCTTCCAGCCTTGGAACATAACCCTTTTCAGGGACCGGAGATGAGTCGATATATCCGTACGTGATGCTGTCTCCGAATCCTATGTACACATTATCCTTTCGGGCCGGATTTATCGTGATCTCCCTCTCTGTTTTTTCTCTAACTTTTTCCTCATTTTCCTTTAAGTCACTAAAATACAGCATCTGAGAGTTCAAGATTTGATCTGACTCCCAGACCAATCCTATCTTTCCCTGTTCAGTGGCGATCTTTGGAGAAAGGATAAAACCTTTGTTTCCCGTGACCAAACCGATTTCTTCAGTCCATTTGTTTTGATCCCTGTATTTGCAGATAATTCCGTTTTCTTCCCTTGAAGACCGGCTCCAGACAACAAGGGGGATATGGTCCCATACCATACTTATTTGCGGATAGACATCAGTGCACAGGTTGTCTGTTAATGGTTCCTCCTCGCTCCAGCCCGAAGGGGTCAAATGACATGAGAAAATCTCATAATCTCTTCCGTCATATGCTGACCATACCAGCCACGGCAGCCCGTCAGGTCCTGTTTCCGCATCAACATGTATATGAGGATATTCGTTGTTCTGGTTTATCCCCCTTGGTTCTGACCAAAAGACGCCATCAAAAAAACTGTAAAATATCTCTTCTCTCCCTGTTTGGACTTGTGTCCAGAACACCCATATTCGGTTCCATGCATCCACGAGTATTTTAGGATTCTGGACTTCGGAATAATCAGAAGTAGTTATGATCCAATACCGGTCAGATCTTTTGTTTTTTACGATCAGCATATTTTGAGACTCTGAATAAAGGACCCAAAGAGCCCATAGGTTATTGGCTCTGTCAAAACAAAAATCAGGAGAATAGATATACCCTCTTTCCCTGAATAAAAGGCTGTGTTCCGACAATCTGGAGTTTCTTAGATTCCCTGAATACACATCTGAATTTTCATACCCGCTCACGGCCCAGAGCAGATGAACCCGGTTGGTTCTGTCCTTTTTTGCTATCAGAGAACAAATCCCATCGCACTGGAGAAGATTCTGCGCTTCCCTGTCTCCCGAAACCATTCCATGGACAGCAAAGCTGACTCTTCCTGCGTCCTCCCTGAAAAAAAACCGAAGCTCTCCCTGGTCATTCATGACCGGGGAAGCCATTTGACCCTTTATAACGGGATTTTCCTCTTCCCCATTAAGGAGGCCGTTAAACAAACAGACACAAAGAATCAAAGGAATAATAAAGCGTTTCTTTTTCATGCTTTCTTTATATCAATCTATGATGATTCATTCAACCTGATTTACTCAAGTCAATATGCTTTTTCTGAAATCAATTCCAATCCGGATACACATCATTTCCGGGTGAATCGAAAAGAAAAAACACTTCTCCGGTTTTGACGTCGACGATACAAAGCTTTCCGATATGATTGTGCTTTAAAGAAGAATTAAACACAATAAATTTGCCGTCAGGAGACCAGGAGGGGAAATAGTCGTAGGTGTCGTCTCTTTTCGTTAACCTGGTCTTCTGGCTCCCGTCCGCATTCATAAGCCACACATCCCCTTTTCCGTCAGCCAAAGAACACACATACGCGATTTTTTTTCCATCAGGTGAGAAACGTCCCCGGCAGCTTTTTCCGCTCTGTTCAAGAAATTCAACCTCTTTTTTCTTCATGTCATAGACAGCAACGTCCCAACCCAAGGTTCTTTTTCCGGTAAACGTAAGGAGGGAAGCATCCGGAGAGACCCATGGTACGATATTCTTTCTGTTGAAGTCCTGAATGATCTGTTGGGTTTTTTTCGTATGTATATCTATTTTAAAAATAAAATCTTTGTTTCTAAAGGCACTGCCCATATTTTTTGCGTAAGCTATGGTCTCATTGTCGGGAAACCACGCCGGTGTCATCTCTTTTCTTGAGGATGTGGTTATCTGCCGGATATCCGAACCATCCGCTTTCATAGTGAAAATATCATAATTCCCATTCGGATTGGCTGAAAAGGCAATCTTTTTTCCATCAGGGGACCATACCGGGTATTCATCCTGCCAGTCATTATCCGTTAATTTTTCCAGTCCCTTCATGGAAATCATATAAATCTCATTATTTCCTTCAAAGTCTGACTGGAAGATTATCTTCCCCTTGAAATTGATTTCAGGATGAAAAAACCTCTGGGCTGCTTTTTCTTTAAAGACATCGTCGGCATTTTTGTTTTCCCCGGAGCACATACACAAAAGAGATAAACAAACGAGAAAAATAAAAACGAATTTTCCGTTCCTGCGCATAGTATTGAAATCCTATCACTGCCGTTTATCCAAGTCAATCATCACCCGTTCCTCCAGCTCTCTATTCAAACGGCTCTCTCTCTGTTTTTTCTGGTCCCTTCCTTTTCATTTGCAGCAGATCATCCAGACTTTTTCTTCTTTCTTCCCATAAGGCATAGGAATCCTTTAACTCCTTATCGATTTCACCCAGCTCTTTTTGGAGAGAAACAATGGTTTTAACATCTCTATGGGTGTCTTCAAGGCAAAATATGTTTTCTATCTCCTTTTTGCGGTTCTCCAGATATTCGATCCTTTGCTCTAGGCCGGAGATCTCTGTTTCAAGTTTATTCCTTTCTTTGCTTATTCTCTGCCTTTTCTCAGCTTCCATTCTTTTCTGCTGTTTTGTTTTCCTCTTCTTTCCATTCTCTTGTCCTTTTGTATTGACGCGGCCGGCATTGAGATCGCGTTCTCTCTCAAATGTCCTTTTTCCCAAATAATACGAGTAATTCCCCGCATATTCATTAAGGCTCTTATTTTTTAACTCGACGACACGGCTCACAATCTTATCCAGAAAAAACCGATCATGAGAAATAACCATAAGGCTTCCTTCATAGACTTTTAATGCTTCCTCCAACGCCTCCAGTGACATCAAATCCAAATGATTGGTCGGTTCGTCCATGATCAAAAAATTCATTTCAGACAGGAGTATTTTTACAAGAGAAACCCTTGCTTTTTCTCCTCCTGAGAGGACACTGATTTTCTTGTACACGTCATCACCGCTGAACTGGAAAATCCCCAGGGCTTCCCTGATCCGAGGCATGCTGCTTGTTGAAACCGAGTGCGCCACTTCATCAAATACGCTTGAGTCAAGGTTCAAATCAAAGGCCTGATGCTGGGCATAATAACCTGTCTTCGTTCGCCTCCCTAATTCAATGGTTCCTTTTTGAGGTTTTAATTTTCCTGCAATCAAACGGATCAAGGTGGTTTTCCCAGCCCCGTTCTCTCCGACCAGAGCGATTTTTTCTCCCCGGCACAGATGTAAATTTATACCCTCAAGCACCCATTCTTTTTCGTATTTGAAGTAAAGGTCTTGGATCTTTAAAACATCTTTATAACTTTTTACCCCTGCTTCCAAGTTGAAACTTAATTTTTTTTCCAAGGGAGGCCTTTCAAGACGTTCTGTTTTTTCCAACGCTTTGATCCGGCTCTGGACTTGAGCAGCCCTTTTCTTCTCGTATCGATACCTCCGGATGAAGTCTTCCTGCCTTTTTATTTCTGATACTTGGGTTTTCCATCTCTTTCTCAGCAGCCGGTCTCTCTTTTTCTTTTCTTCCTCATAATACCTGTAATTTCCTGGATAATGCTCAAGTTGACCATGATTCAGTTCCCAGATACTCTGAGCCAAGCGGTCAATAAAAAAACGGTCATGAGAAACAATGATCATGGTTCCTGGAAAATCAAATAAATACTGTTCCAGCCACTCCAAAGAGGCAAGGTCCAAATGGTTCGTAGGTTCGTCCAGCAGCAGCAGATCCGGTTCTTGAAGAAGCATACGGGCAAGATGCACTCTCATGCGCCATCCTCCGCTGAACTCGTCTATATCTCTGTTGAAATCCTCTTTTTTAAATCCGAGACCGGACAGCACGGCTTGGGTCCGGGCTTCGAGACCGTATCCCCCCAACGACTCATACCGCTGCTCATATTCTCCTAACTGCTGCAGCCATCTTTGGTTCTGTTCGGGATTGGAATCCAGGACATTGTGCAAATCTGTGATCTTCTTTTCCAGGGAATATATCTCTGTGCATGCTTTCATAACTGAATCCAGAAGGACTCCTCCCTCAATATTTATTTCTTCTTGAGGAAGATACCCTATTTTATAATTTTTAGGCTTTGAAATACGTCCCTTATCAGGCTGCAGTTCCCCGGCTATGATGCGAAACAAAGTCGTTTTTCCGGCTCCATTAGGACCTATAAGCGCGCTCCTCTTCCCCTTTGGAACAGACCACTCCACTCCTTTTAAAATCTCCAAACTGCCAATGGAATAATAAAGATCTTTTATCTGCAGCACTTAGGACCCCTCCCTTTCTTTCAATAAAGCAATTCAGTCAAGCTCCAGATCATCTCTGATTTCCATAAGAGCCTTCACATCATTGATTATTCTCTGTTCACACAACTCAGGCCATTTCCCTCTTTCGACCACACTCAGTTCCTTATTATCCAGGCGGTTCTCTGTTCTTTCCACCAGCCCCATCAGATCTACAAACTCGCTAAGGGTGATATCCGGAAATCCTTTCAGGAACGTCTTGTCAAAAACAGGTATGATAAAGCTTCCTCCGTGGTCTTCAATCGACAGATGGACTCTATGAGGAAGTGAGGCCAAAAGAGAGATGATTTTTTTTAAATCAATGACTCCTTTTCCTATTTCACAGGGAAAAGACAACAGCCCCTCAGGATTCAAAATGATGCCTCCGTCCTTTATATGCGTGGCAACTACCCAGGGAAGGACCCTTTCCACTGCCTGTACCGGTTCTTCGAGCATGGTAAGCAGATTCATGGTGTCAAGACAAATCCCTAAATAGCCTCCCGGCTTCACTTCACACATCTCAAACAGCCGGAGGAGCTCAAATGTAGTAAACTCAAAGTGTGTTTCAACGGCCAGTGTTACTTCAAAATCCTCACACAGGCTTCTTTGTTTTTTCAAGGCTTCTGCTGTGGAAGAGAGAAGAAACTCTGTATCAGGACTTTTTTGATCCCACCTCATCAAGCCTCCGGAACAGGACCTGACAACATGCGTTCCAAGCACAGAAGCTTCCTGAACCGCTTTTTTATTGATGGAATAAATATCCTTTCTTTCCCACGACTCCATATCAAAGGGGATATGCTGGGCTCCTCCCCATTCAATATAAAGGTTTTTTTCCGAAGCATAATCCGAAAGCCTTCTCAAATAGGAAGGGTCTTTTCCAGCGGCTTCGTCTGAAGAGAATCCGGAAAACTGGACACCCTGGGCATGGTTCTTTTCAGCCCACTGCAAAGTCTCCAGGGGGGTCAATCCAAGAGGATGAAGCCCGTAGTTGTCTATTCCTACTTTCATATCTCTCATGAGACTTATCTTTTCTGATATCCTTATCTTATTTTGCCACCTGCAATTGAATTATATATACAATTTTTTTTATAACAAATGATTATTTATTATAAGGACAAATTGTGGAAAAGCAAAACGGTGAGCCATTCATATGCGAGATAAGTACTATAGTAATAATTTGACAACTCTCTTTTATTAAAATAAACTTTTTAAGATATTTCTGGCAGATCAAACGATTTCACCAGACTATCCCGCATCAATTGCGGCAAAAAAAGTATTAAAAAAGCGAGGGAGAAACAAATGATAAAAAAAAGCTTCAACCTCCTAACCTCTTTTTGTATTGCCGTCACATTACTCTCCGTTTCTTATGGAAAATCACAGACTATTAAGATTGAAGTCATTGTCAACACAGCAATAATAAGGCTTAAACCTTCGGACAATTCACTGATTGTTGCTGAAGTTCATTTAGGAACAGTCCTGGAATACCAGGAAGAAAAAGACGGCTGGATAAGAGTTAACCTCCCCCCTAATGAAAAAGGTTATGTGCTTTCCGGATATATTCATAAAAACCAAGTCGAGAAAATTGACTTGGCAAAAGAGTCTCCTGAAAAAATTCCTTTCTCTGAAGAAAAAATTGACAAAAGCACGATTTCCGCAGAAAAAAGAGAAAAAATCAAGACATCAGACTACACCATGTTCAGTATTGGTCTGGGCTATGGAATCCCTTATGGAATCCTTGGCATGAACTGTGAGTTCAATACTATATTTCCTACGGAAGAAAAAGTATTTGATTACATTGCTGTAACCGGTGGTTTTGGATACTTCACAGGTGGCGTGAAATACGTATTCGGACTTCGTGTCTATCCTCTCGGGAGAAAACAGGATTGGCAACCCCGATTGTCTGCCTACTACGGCACTACAGGATTTTATAAGACATATGGAGGCACTGCTAAAAACTACTCTGGTCCTGCTTTTGGAGCCGGAATTCTGTGGATGAGCCGGCATAAAATTTCAGTAGACCTGGAACTTCAATACAGATTCATCACAGCTCCCTCAGGATATATCAAAGAAGAAGGAGTGGGTATCACTCTTTCCGCCGGAGTTCAATATCATTTTTAAAGCAGGATCTATCTCCTTCTTGAAATTAATGAGGACTTAAAGTTGAGGATTGATCTTTATTACTTATAAGGCTGAGAAGTCACTCCTGTTATTTTCCATCCGCTGTCCTGTTTTATCATGCTCCAGTTATATATTCCCTCGAACAATAGTTTTCTGCTTCCTCCCGCTCTTGGCAACCCTGTTATAATTAAAGAAATGCTGACATCCGCACCTCTCCCATTAACAAACACAATGGAAATATCAGACACACAAGAGTTGACACGGTCATAAGTCCTGGTTATCCAATCCGCATCTTCCCGGACCTGAGGAAAAAATCCTGAAACACAGTTCCGCTCATAGAACAAAACAAGGCTGTTTTCCTGTAATGCCGTTGCATATTCTTTGACTACAGCTCTGATCTCCTCTTCTTCGGATTCCTGTCCGGCCAAAGGGACCTCAGAAATTACAGGCTCTTTTCCAGGTTCAACTCCGGCTTTTTCCGTTTCTTTCTCTTTCTCTTTGGAATCAACCGTTTTCTTTTCCTCCTTATCCTTTACAGGTTTTTCTCTTTCCTGTACTTCCTCAACAAACATCTTATTCAAATATCCTTCAGCGAGACCATACTGGTCCGCATTGAGTTTTATCTTATACCAGATATCACCCTTTTCAATGACCTCAAAAACAGCCCCCAAAGGAGGAGAGGCTATGACCTTGCTCTGCATGTTGGGTTCAGCTCTTATACTGGATTTTTTCACAATGACCCGCACTTTTTCAACCTGTGCTTGAGAAACATTCGAGGAGAACACACAGAACATAATGAAAAGCACTAACATAGTTTTTGTACCGGGATTACCTTTCATAGTACCTCCTTTTTTTATTCAATCGGCCTGCTGGATGATTGGGAGCTCACTCCTGATATTTTCCAGCCTTTGTCCTGCTTTATCATATTCCATTTGTAAATCCCTTCAAAAAGCGCCTGTTTGCTCCCGTCCCACTTAGAGGTCCCGGTGATGACTAGGGAGATGCTGACTTCAGCTTTGGTTTCAGCTTCAAATCGAATGGATATATCCGAGATAAGACACTTCAATTCATCGTAAGTCCTGATGATCCATTCCGCATCTTCTCTTATCTCGGGAAAAAATTCCGGGGTGCAGTTCCTCTTATAAAACGAAATCAGTTTATTGTTTTGTAAAGAATCACTGTATTCATTGACTAAAGTCTTGATATAGCTTTCTTCGATTTTTTGTTTGGACAGAAGTGTGTATTCCTGTGCTTTGGGATTCTCAGGATCACTTTCCAGGACTTCTGCCATAGCCTCAAGGCTTTTTTCAAAATTCTCTTTTTCAAATTCCTTGATACCTTTATTGACCATTTCCTCAATTCGGGCTTTCTGCTTCTTCTCTGCCTCCGCTTTTGACTCAAGGTCTCTTTTTATCACAGGTTTCTTGACCTCTTCTTTCGGCTTAGAATCAACCTTTTTGGTCTCTCCTTCCTGAGTTTTCTCATCAGGTATAGTCTTTGCGGGTTTCTTCGAACCGGTTTCGGAAATTATTATCTCTTTTTCAGGCATCTCCTTTGTTTTTCCTGCTTCAGGCACAGCCGCTTCCATGCTCTTTTCTCCAGGCTGGTCAGCTCTCATACCTGCTTTCAATTCTTTTAAACGCTCCTGGACACGGCTGTATTTTTCATCTTTCGGAGCAATTTCTAGGTATTTTCCATAATAGGAACACGCCTCTTCAAAATCATTTCTCTGTTCGAACAACACCGCAAGGCTCTCATATGGCCTGGGATCCAGGGGATTTGTTTCAATGACTTTGTTGTATTCGGAAACAGCTTCATCTGTTTTCCCTTCAATTTCTAAAATCTCAGCGATTTTTATCCGAGCCTCCAGGTCATTGGGCTCCTCATCCAGGACTTTTCTGAACTGGATAAGAGCCTGTTCAAATTCATTCTCATTGAAAAATTTCACTCCGGATGCAAAAGAGTCTTCTTTCACTGAAGACGTTTCTTCCGACATTACTGTATCCGGCGGCACTCCTTTGCCAGCCCCTTTGGAAACGCTGATCTTCCACACAGCCAGACCGAGCAGACAGACTATTAAGACGATGGAAACCACGGCCAGGACTTTCTTAACGCTGAACTTTACAGTGATCTCCTTTGATGTAAACGGCCTGCTTTTCGGCATCACTCTCTCAGTAGTGGGAATACCTTTTTCTATATTCTTTAATTCATCAAGAAGTTCGCTTACGCTCTGGTATCTTCTCTGTTTGTCTTTTTCCAAACATTTGATAATCAACCTGTTCAGTTCATCAGGGATCTGGTCATTGAGCTCCTTTGGTTCCTTCGGCTGTTCGGTTTTATGCTTGATCGCCACACTGAGAGCTGTTTCCCCGGAAAAAGGTGTGGTTCCCGTGACCATTTCATAAAGAATGACCCCTAACGAATAAATATCCGAACGCCTGTCCACATCCTTTGCTGAAGCCTGTTCAGGAGACATGTATTCAGGAGTCCCAATCACTGTACCTACATCAGTGATGCCTTTGCTTCTGACAAACCGCGCAACCCCGAAATCCATGATCCGCACATTCCCCTCTTTATCGATCATGATATTCTGGGGTTTTAAATCCCGGTGTATGATGCCTATGCCGTGAGCTTCTGAAAGCCCTTCACATATCTGCTTGGCTATGAAAATCGCCTTTCCCGCGCTTAATGGCCCCACCCTTTTCATAGTGCTCTTCAGATCCTCTCCAAGCACATACTCCATGATTATGTAGTAGAGCCCTTTTTCGTCACCAAAATGATACATCCGGCAGACATTTCTGTGTGAAATCCTGCGGGCCAGCTTTATCTCATTGCTGAACCGTTCGATATTTTTCCGGTCAATAGATATTTCCGGCTTCAGCAGCTTGAGAGCCACTTCCTCTTTGATCTTAATGTCTTCGACCCTGTAGACCTTCCCCATGCCCCCTCTGCCTAATTCTTCAATCACTTCATACCTGTTTGCGAACTTCACCCCTCTCCTCAGCTCATACACAGGCGTCTCAAGAGTAGCGGTCTGAGAATCAGGAAAATCCCGTGAATCGTGGTCTGATTTGTCGCTGTTTCTCTTTTTCTCCCCTGACATAACAGGCTCTCCCAAATGGATTTGTACTAATGATAATACAGAATGAATTTACAGGTCAATAAAAATCACCATTAATAGGAATGCCTTGTTATTTAGAAACTCTTTTCTGTCAAGAGGATTTTAAGGGAAATCTTTTTCTTCTTTTTAATATGAAAATCCGCATAAAGGCTTTTCTCCACTGTAGTTTCTTTATAATCAAGAACATGCCCGTCCGCCTCTACGGCTTTTATCTTTCTTTTTTCCGGAAGGAGAACATGAAAAAAAACCTCTCCTCCGGCGCAAAGGACATCCATTGAAATCCGGTCTTTCCCCTGTGTGTAGGTGTATCCGACTGACTTCCCTGAGGCAGCATACGATGCGCGCACCACTGCCTTATCCACTCCGGCAGCCGCCCAACGCGGGGAGATC
>Ga0190359_1001167_pt1 | contig 16907 bp, 13 predicted proteins | sample 48721823_MG_FD_161269 | JGI IMG/M metagenome (GOLD analysis project Ga0190359, IMG submission 161269) | Hydrothermal vent microbial mat bacterial communities from Southern Trench, Guaymas Basin, Mexico - 4872-18-2-3_MG | ecosystem: Environmental > Aquatic > Marine > Hydrothermal vents >... | reverse complement strand
CGGGCGCGTCCGGCCGGCAATCGCTTCGGCGAGCCTGACGCCGAAAGCCTCGCCGTCAACCGTCGTGTGGCCCGGTACTACGAAGAAAGACGGCAGCAACACGAGGCGGAGCAGCTGCGGACCAGGCTGGCGGGGGCCCTGGGACGAGTCCGCAAAAAGACGCAACGCCTGGTTGCCAACCTGGAAGGAGACCTGGAGCGGGCAGAGGCAGCCGGGCGCCTGCGCCGCCAGGCGGAGTTGCTCAAGACCCACCTGCCGCGCCTGCAGCGGGGACAGGCACGGGTCGATCTGCCGGATGTGTTCGCCGACGGACAACCGATCGAGGTCGAACTCGACCCGGCACTGTCGCCGGCCGAGAACATGCAGCGCATGTTTACCCGGGCCCGGCGGCTGGAGCGGGCCGCCGCCAGTGCCCGCCAGCGCCTGGACGAGGCCCGCCGCCGGCTGGGTGAGATCGAGACATTGCTCGAGCGGGTACGCCAGACCGACGACGGCGCCGGCCTGGCGGAACTGCTGCCGCAGGTGGAGCGGTTTACACCGCCGCTCCGCGATGGCCGGCGCTCGGCCGACCGGGGCCCGGCCCGGCGCCTTCCCTACCGCTCCTTCCGGTCGGCCTCCGGCAAGACCATCCTGGTTGGCCGCTCCGCTCGTGACAATCACCGGCTCACCTTCGCGCTGGCCCACGGTTCCGACCTCTGGTTGCACGCCCGCGGGCGCCCCGGAGCCCACGTCGTCGTGCGCCTGGGCCGCAACGACGACATCGACGAGTCCACCCTTCTCGACGCCGCCACCCTGGCGGCGCAGTACTCCGGGGAGAAGGATCCCGGCGAGCTGGACATCACCTACACCCGCGTAAAGAACCTCCGCCCCGTGAAGGGCAAGCCCGGACAGGTCTGGGTCTCCCGCGAAAAGACCATTCGCATCCGCATCGAGCCCGATCGCCTGGCCAGGCTGAAAAAATCCAATATAACAAATAGTTAGCCCCAAAAACCCACTGGGCCTGTCCCCGCGGGTTTTACGACAATAACCCTGTAATGACAGCGTCTTACACCAAACACACCCCTGGGCCTGTCCCCCGGGGTATTCTGGTGTCCATGTAGGATAATGTAGTCATTTTTTTGACACCTGATTACATGTAGTACATAATGGATACGGCGGGAAAAGGAGGGAAGGACACCATGGCCAGGAAAAACCGCAAGATAGTCAGGAAAGAACCCCGGCAGCGTCCACAGGTGGAACTGGCGGTGGTTCAGCACCAGCGGGAGGTCACCGGTATCGTCTTCTGCCTGGCGGCGGCGGTGGTGCTGCTGTCGCTGGTGTCGTTCAGTCCGGCCGACCCCATCTTCAGCGGTACCGGCAACCGCTCGGTAAACCTGGTGGGCCTGGTGGGAGCCTACCTGGCCGACAGCCTGCTGGCCGGCCTGGGAATCATGTCCTTCCTGCTGGCCGTGGCCCTGGCCTGGGCAGCCCTGTTCACCTTCGGCTCCACGGCCGCCCGGCCCACCGCCAGGAAGGTCCTGGGAGGGCTGGCCCTGCTGGTGCTGGGAGCCTCTCTGTGCCACCTGGTCCGCGACGGCCAGCCGTTGTGGGGACATCCCCCCGGCGGGCTGCTGGGTGAAGTGTCCGCCGGGCTGCTGGTATCGCTGTTCGCCCGGACCGGCTCCTACCTGGTGCTGTCGGCCGGGGTGCTGGTGGCGCTCATCGAGGTGGCCGGCTTCAGCCCTCGCAACACCGCCCTGGCCGCCGCCCGCCTCGGCTGGCGCGGCCTGCGGGCCTCCGGGCGCCTTTCGCGACAGGGTGCGAGTACGGTCGCGCGCTTCGTTGCCAGCCAGAGCGCGCGTGCCGGCCGGGCCCTGGTCCGCGAAACCCGCGAGCTGGTGGCCAGCTGGCGGGAGCGGGAGGAAGCGGCTTCAACCGACAGCAGCGCGGAGGTTGCCAGCGAACGGGCCGTGGAGGTGGTGCGCCCTCCCCGGCCGGCACCGGCCCGGGAGGAGGCCGATTTCCCCGCGGCCGACGAGATCCCGACCCCCCCGGCCAGCCTGCCCCCGGCCGCTTCGACGGGAAGGGAGCCCGAGGCCGTACCCGGCGCCGACGCCGAGGCACCGGCGGAGGACAAGGGCACCGGCAAGAAAAAGAGCTTCCGGCAGATCAACCGCGACCAGGAGCCGGAAATCGTCATTCCCCGGGTGGAACAGGCCCCCCTGCGCGACGAGCCCCCGGCCCGCGGCAACCGCGGTGGTCACGCTCCCGGAACCCTGGACCTGAGCGATTACCAGCTTCCCAGCATCGAGTTGCTGCAAGTGGAGGAGCAGGGCCAGGCCGAGATAGAGAAGGAGATGCTCCAGGAGTACGCCCGCCGGCTGGAAGAGAAGCTCTCCAACTACGGCGTGGAGGGACGGGTCACCAAGATCATGCCCGGACCGGTGGTCACCATGTACGAGTACGAGCCGGCCGCGGGTGTCAAGGTGGCCAAGATAGCCGGCCTGTCCAACGACCTGGCCCTGGCCCTGGGAGCCATGAGCGTGCGCATCATCGCCCCCATCCCCGGTCGCTCGGTGGTGGGCATCGAGGTGGCCAACAAGGCCCGCCAGACGGTCTACGCCAAGGAGATAATCGGCCACCCCGTCTTCCAGCGCTCCAGGTCCAAGTTGACCCTGGCCCTGGGCAAGAACATCGAGGGCGCTCCCTTCGTAACCGACCTCAACAAGATGCCCCACCTGCTGGTGGCCGGGGCCACCGGTACCGGCAAGAGCGTGGCACTGAACGCCATGATCACCAGCATCCTCTACCGGGCCACCCCGGAAGACGTGCGCTTCATCATGGTGGATCCCAAGGTCCTGGAACTGAGCCTCTACGACGAGATCCCCCACCTGCTGCTGCCGGTGGTGATCGATCCCCGCAAGGCCCAGGCGGCTCTGAACTGGGCCGTCAACGAGATGGAACGGCGCATCCAGCTGCTGCACGCAGCCGGAGTGCGCAACCTCGATGCCTACAACCGCAAGGTCGAACGACTCCGGGGCGGTGTAGCCGACGAGGCCGGCAGTCCAGCCAGCCGGCGCAAGAAGGTCATCGTCATCGACAAGACCGTAGAGGAGCAGCAGGAGTCGTCACCCCCGGTCGAGGCGGACGCCGAGAACGCCGGGGAAGAAGAAAACGACACCCCGGCTTTCGAAAAACTGCCCCACATCGTCATCGTCATCGACGAGCTGGCCGACCTGATGATGACCTCGGGCCGCGAGGTGGAGACGGCCATCGCCCGTATCGCCCAGAAGGCCCGTGCCGCCGGCATCCACCTCATCGTGGCCACCCAGCGGCCCTCGGTCAACGTCATCACCGGTCTCATCAAGGCCAACCTGCCCGCGCGCATATCCTTCCGGGTGGCCTCCAAGACCGATTCCCGCACCATCCTCGACGCCAACGGCGCCGAGACCCTGCTGGGCAATGGCGACATGCTCTTTCACCCGCCCACCAGCTCGCAACTGCTGCGCATCCACGGGGCCCTGATAACCGAAGAGGAGATTACCCGGGTGGTGGAACACCTCAAGGCCCAGGCCCGCCCCGTCTACGACGAGTCCATCCTCTCCGCCGCCGAGGACGACGAACCGGAAGCCGGGGTGGAGGACGAGGAACAGGACGAGCTGTACGACCTGGCGGTGGCCCTGGTGGCGGAAGCCGGCCAGGCCTCGACCTCCATGGTGCAGCGCAAGCTGCGCATCGGCTACAACCGGGCGGCCCGGCTCATCGAACGCATGGAGCGCGAGGGCATCGTCGGTCCTCCCGACGGTTCCCGCCCCCGCCAGGTGCTGGTACAGAACCACGGCGGCCCCTAGGCGACCGGTCGTAGTACATTCCTGCAGGGATTTCCTCGAACCGCAGCGACGACGCCGCAGCGGCAGGGAGGGGGCGCTCCGCCTCCTACTCCCGGGGCGTCAGCCGGTAGCTGACCCCGGCCGCCGCCGGGCAGGACAGGGTCATCGCCCCTTCCAGATCCAGGGCGGCCCGGCAGATGAAGGTGTCGTCGGGGCCGGGCCCGGTGGACAGCTCCAGCTCCAGCCTGGGACTGCTGCCCCGGGAATCGGCGATGCGGATGGCCTTGATGCCCAGTTCCTTGATGGCCGGGGTGACGGGCACCTGGCAGCTTCTGCTCAGGTCGAAGCGCAGGGTACGCTCCTCGCCCACCCCCTGGCGCAGGCGCTCGAGCCGGTAGAGCCTGCCGCGCAGGTCGTCGTAGGCATAGCCCTCGCAACTGTCCAGGCTCTTTTCTCCCAGCATCAGCAGGGGACCGCAGCCGGACAGCAGCCCGGAGAACCCGGCCAGCAGCAGCGGCAGCAGGTTGCGAATCACCGTTCACTCCTCGTCGTAGGAAGCCTCCACCGGTTCCTCCGGCGGAGGGTTGATCATCCGGTCCACCTCGTCGAGGGCCTTGCGGTTACCGGCCAGGCGGTAACCCTCGCGGGCGAATTCCAGCTTGCCCAGCCGGCGGGCGTTGTCGGCCAGTCGTTGCCACTGCTCGTCATCGGCCTCCTCGGCACCGGCACGCAGGATCTTGCGCAGGAGAAAGACATCGCCTTCCTCGATGGCCACCCGGCGCACCTGCTCCAGCCCTTCCCGGTACTCCGCCCGGGCGAAGAAGTCGATGGCGTCCGAGTACCAGCCGGCGGCCAGCTGGCGCTTGCCCACCTCGACGAGCTGCTCGGGGCGGATTTCCTTGCCATGCAACATGGCCTGCTTTTCCTTGTAATGTGGCAGCTCTTCCTTGCCAGCCATGACCTCACCTCCAGGGAGCCATTAACACCTTTTTGGGGATGTCGCGCAAGGGAGTAAAAACACATGACCGGGGCCAGCGCCTGCGCTAGGATTCCCGGCACCATGACAGAACTGGCCATCAGCACCAGCAACCTGGGCAAGAACTTCGGCCGCCGCCGGGCCGTGCAGCAGCTCGGCCTGCGGGTGGCAGCGGGTACCTTCTACGGGCTGGTCGGCCCCAACGGCGCCGGCAAGACCACCACCATCGGCATGCTCACCGGAGTGCTGCGCCCCAGCAGCGGCCAGGTGCACCTGCTGGGCCGGCCGCTCGATCCCGACGATCCCTGGTTCAAGCGCCAGACCGGGGTGGTGGCCGAGCAACCGGCACTGTTCAGCCGCCTGCGCGGCCAGGAACAGCTCATGCTCAGTGCCCGCCTGTTCGGCCTGCCGGCCGACGAGGCGGCCCGTCGCACCCGGCAGCTGCTGCAGCTGGTGGGGCTGGAGGCGGACGCCCGCACCCTGGTGGCCGACTACTCGCGGGGCATGCGCAAGAAGCTGGCCATGGCCTGCGCCCTGGTACATGCCCCGCGCCTGCTGTTCCTCGACGAGCCTTTCGAGGGAGTGGACGCGCTCAGTTCCCAGACCCTGCGCCGGGTACTGGGCGCCCTGTGCGGTCGCGGGGCCACGGTACTGCTGACCACCCACATCCTCGAGGTGGCCGAGAAGCTGTGCCAGCGGGTGGGCATCATCGCCGCCGGCCGGCTGGTGGCCGAACACGACATGGCCGAGCTGCGCGCCCGGGGCTCCAGCCTGCAGCAGGAGTTCGTGCGGGCCGTGGGCGCCGAACCAGATGACCTGGAACTGCCCGCCTGGCTGTGCGGGGAGAACCGCTGACATGAGCCCGGCACCGGGACGACTGGAAACCGCCGGCCTGCTGCTGCGCTTGCGCTTCACCCTGTTTCTGCGGGGCCGGCGTGGCCGTGGTTGGCTGGGAGCGGGGCTGGCCGCGCTGCTGGCCCTGGCCCTGTCGCTGCTCCTGGCCGCGGCCGTTTACCAGCTGCTTACCCGCGTCCCGGGCATTCGCACGGAACCCCTGTGGACGGCCTTTTCCCTGGCATTGCTGAGCTTCCTGCTGGGCGTCTTCTGGATCCTCTGGCCGGTGGTGGCCGCCCACATCGACGAATCCAGCGAACTGCGCCGCTTCCAGCCCTTCCCCGTGCGCCCGGGGCGGCTGTACCTGGTGCACACCCTGGTGGCCCTGGTGGAGCCGGCGGCCTTGTTCTTCTACCCGCTGCTGGCCGGCCTGGGCCTGGGGGTGTACACGCTGCTGGGAGGGACGGCGCCCTTGCTGGTCGTCTGCCTGCTGGCCTTTGCCTGGATGAACGTGGCCGGGGGCCGCTTCATGCAGAACCTGTTTCTCAACCTGATGTCGTCGCGGCGCTCGGGGGAGATGCTGGCCGGCGGGTTCCTGCTGCTGCTGGGACTGGCGGCGCTGTTGCCACCGGTGGACGTATCCTGGTTGACCGACCGCCTGCAGGGCATCTCCTCCTCGCCCCGTGATTTGAACCTGCTGCTGCATACCACCCGGGCCCTGGCCCGCACCCCGCCGGGTTGGCTGGCGGTGGGACTGACGGCGGCAGCCGCCGGCCTGACCGGCCGGGCGCTGGCGGCCGCGGCCCTGATGGTGGTGGCCGGGGCGCTGGCCTGGGTGCTGGGGCTGCTGCTGCTCAAGCGCTACAGCCGGGGCGGGCGCGGCTGGCAACTGTTACCCGCCCGGCGGCCTTCCACCCGCCTGCGGCCCGGCCGCTTCGCCGGGCCCATCACCCTGTTGTTGATGCGCCTGGAGCTGGGCCGGCTGCTGGGCAACCCCAAGGCCCGGCTCACCTTCGCGGTGCCCTTTTTCCTGCTCATCCTGCTCAAGATCCTGGGCGGGGTGGAGCTGGCCCGCTACCTGTGGGGTTCATCCTGGGCCGCCCTGCTGTGGACGGTGCTGGGTGCCTACCAGTTGGCGGTTTTCGCCGGCCAGTTCCTGGTCAACGGCTTCGGCTACGACGGCCCGGCGGTGCGCCTGCTGTTGCTGCAGCCGCTGCCGCTCCGCCGCTGGCTGTGCGGGCGCAACCTGGCCCAGGCAGCCTTCGCCCTGTTGCAGTTTGCCGGCCTGGGGATACTGGTGCTGCTCATGCCCGGCGCCGGTGGCCGGGCGCTGGTCCTGCCGCTGGCCGGTTTTCCCTTCGCCCTGTTTCTCTGCCTGGCCGCCGGCAACCGCCTGTCGATTCTCCACCCGCGCCGCTTCCACTTCGACCTGTCCCGGCGTGACCGGCCCCCGGCCGGCGCCAGCGCCGCCATGCTGGCGCTGCTGGCCGGCTGCGGCCTGGTGGTGGCGGCCATGCTGGTACTGGCCGGGGGCAGCTGGACGCGGGCCGGGCTGCTGCTGGCACCCCTGCCCGTGCTGGGCCTGGGCCTGTGGCTGGCCAGCCTGCCCGCCTCGGCCCGGCTGCTTCACCGGCAGCGGGAACGCCTCCTTCACGAACTGGTCAGCGACTAGAACACCGGCAAGGAGCGGCGCGCCTGCTCGTACTCGGCCATCATGCGTTCGATGACCTCGGCACAGCTGGGCAGGTCTTCGATCATGGCCGTCACCTGGCCGATCTCCAGCACCCCCTCGGTGAGGTCACCCTCGAACATGCCCCGCCGCGGCCGGCCCTCGCCGAGGATCTCCAGCAGCTCTTCGCCGCTGGCACCGCGCGCCTCGGCGGCGATGATGCGCTCGCGGAAGGGATTGTTCATCATGCGCACGGGGATCTTCTTCTTGAGCACCACCAGGGTGGCATCGGAGCCGGCCTGCAGGCAGAAGTTCTTGAAGTTCTCGTGGGCCGAGCTTTCCCGGGTGAGCGCGAAACGGGTGCCCAGCTGCACCCCCTCCGCCCCCAGGGCGAAGGCGGCCGCCAGCTGCCGGCCGGTGGCGATACCGCCGGCGGCCAGCACCGGGACGTCGACCAGGCGGGCGGCGTGGGCGGTCAACACCATGGTGGTCAGCTCCTCCCGGCCGTTGTGTCCGCCGGCCTCGAACCCCTCGGCTACCACGCCGTCCACACCGGCCTGCTGGCACTTGACCGCCTGCTCGGGAGTGCTCACCACGTGGAAGACCCGGGCGCCGTTGTCCTTGAAGGTGGCGGTGTGGCGCTTGGGGGAACCGGCCGAGATGAACACCGCCGGTACTCGCTCCTCCAGCGCCACCTGGATCAGGCCCGGGGCCTGGCGGAAGGTGAGCGGGATGTTCACCCCCACCGGCCTGTCGGTGAGCGTGCGCGCCTTGCGGATGTGTTGCCGGAACAGCTCCGGTTCCATGGAGCCACCGCCCACCAGGCCCAGCCCGCCGGCCGCGCTCACCGCCGCCGCCAGCCTGGCCCCGGAACACCAGGCCATGCCGCCCTGGATGATGGGGTAGTCGATTCCCAGGAGTTCGCAAACCCGGTTCATCACAAGCCCTCTCTCCCCCCGGGTCTGCTGGCATTCTACGCAGGCCGGGGGGTGCTTGTCACCCCCTTGTTTGACAATGCCGATCCCCGACCATACCTTGGAGGCGACATGGAAGCCCACCCGCAAGCCGGCCTGCTGCAGGTTCTCTCGCATGCCACCTGGCACGGTCTGGCCATCGGCCTGTTCGTCTTCCTGATGATGATGGTGGTGGACTACCTCAACGTGCTCAGCCGGGGACGGCTGGGTGCCCTGCTGCGGGGCGGCAGCAACCGCCAGGTGGTAACCGCATCGCTGCTGGGCGCGCTTCCCGGCTGCCTGGGAGCGTTCCTGGTGGTCACCCTCTACATGCGCGGGCTGGTGGGGCTGGGCGCCACGGTGGGTTGTTTCCTGGCCTCCTCGGGAGACGCCGCCTTCGTCATGCTCTCGCTGTTTCCGGGCACGGCGCTGGCGCTGACGGGGGTCATGCTGGTGTTGGGAATCGCCTTCGGCATCTTCAGCGAGTGGTTTTCGCGGCGCCTGGGCCTCGAACCCTGTCCCGGCTGCCGCTACGCGGTGCGCCATCTCGACGAACCGGACTGTCGCACCTGGCCCGGGGGAGGCCTGGCCGCCAACTTCCGCTCCCGGCAGCCACTGCGCCTGGTGCTGGTGGTAGGGTTGCTGGCGGCGGCCGGGGTGGTGATACAGGGCTGGCTGGGCCCGCCGGTGTGGAACTGGCAACGGGTGGCCATCCTGGTTCTGCTGGCGGCGGGACTGTTCGTGGTGGTGACGGTTCCCGATCACTACCTGGTGGAACACGTGGGTCACCACATCCTGGCCCGTCACCTGCCCGGGGTGCTGGCCTGGACCATCGGCACCCTGTGGGTGCTGGGACTGGCCAACCATTACTTCGATCTGGGCTCGCTGGTCTCGGAGTACCCCGCCTTGCTGATCCTGCTGGCCGGGCTGGTGGGACTGCTGCCCGATTCCGGGCCCCACCTGATCTTCGTCTTTCTCTACGCCCAGGGGGCGGCACCACTTTCGGTGCTGCTCACCAGTTCGCTGGTGCAGGACGGCCACGGCCTGCTGCCCTTGCTGGCGATAAGCGTGCGCGACGCCCTGGTGGTGAAGCTGTTCAACCTGGCCATCGGCCTGGCGGCAGGCTACGCCGCCCTGGCCGTGGGGCTGTGAAAGCACCAGGCCGGGTAACGGCCACGGCAGTTTCACTTGCGCCGCGGCCGCGGCTTGGCCTTGTCAGCCGTGGGCGGGCGCACGTGAACGGCGGCCTGTTCGGCCCGGGCGATGACGTCGGCCGCTTCTTCAACCATTTCCCGGCCGAAGATACGCGAGAGGATACCGGGGCGATTGCGCGGCAGGCGGCGGATCTTCTGCTCGGCACCGGCACCCAGGATGATGGTATCCTGGCCGAAGACCGCCTGCTTGCCCACGGGAACCACCCTCCGGTCGGACAGCGACAGCTCGCTGAGCTTCCAGCCGTCGTCCACTTCCACGTCCACCAGGGAGCCGATGATCTTGCCGCGGCGGGTGGTCACCGGCATGCCCATCATGTCGCGCAGGCTGCGTCCCACCGGCATCTTGGCCTTGCAGGAAGCGGCCCGGGAGACGAACACCACGTCCTCGCCCACCTGGGTGACATCGCGGACGTCCACCCAGCCCTCGGCGCTGCCCAGGCCGGCACCGCGCACCGTCAGTCCGCTGACCTTCTTCCTGGTGGAGTTGACGAACACCTTCTGCACCACCCCCAGGATGCGACCCTCCGCCAGGGAAACCACGTGCATGCCCCGTATCTGCTGTAGCTGCCTTTGCATCATCGGCCTCCAGTGCGCCGGCCGGCGGACCCTCAGGACTTGCGGCGCGTGCTCTTGCGCTTGCTGCTCTTGCGAGCCGTCTTCTTCTTCTTGGCCGCCGGGCGCTCGCTGCTGAAGACCCGGTCCAGGAAGCCCTTGCCGCCGGTGGTTTTCTTCCTGCGCAACTGCTCCTGGGCGCCTTTCTGCAGCAGCAGGGTATCTTCGCCCAGCACCGCCTCGCCGGCCAGGTCCACCTCGGCGCCGCCCTCGATCACCACGCTGGCCACCTTCCAGGTATCGTCGGCGAAGACCAGGTCGTCCAGGATACCCAGGCGCTTGCCGTCCAGCGAGGTCACCGGCAGGCCCAGCATGTCGCGCACGTCACGGCCGCGGGGGGGACCGTCACGCACGGCCGCCAGCGCGGACAGGAACACCACGTCACGGCCGATACGCTTGACGTCGGTCACCTTGGCCCACTTCTCCCCCGCCACCCCGCGACCCTTGAACACCAGGGCCTTGGCCTGCTTGCGCTTGGAATCGATCACCACCCAGCGCACGCTGCCCAGCAGCGCTCCCTCTTGCTCGGCCAGTACCTCCATGCCCTTCAACTTCGTGTAGTAGATGGTCACCACCCGCCTCCTTTACGCGAAGACATTTATCAATGTGTACCCCGATGACGGCAACCACGTCAACACCGGCCTCGTTGCTGGAAAATGTTCCTAGGGCAGGTGGCCGCTGCCCAGCCGGCGCCGGACCTCGGCGATGCGGCGGGCCCGGGCCAGGTAGGGATGCCCGTCGGCACCGGCCCGTTGCAGCCGGCACAGCTCCCAGCGCACCGCCCAGCTCACCAGCCACAGCCCCAGCCCCAGGCACACGCCCGCCTTCAGCCACAGCACCGTGGCCCCGGACATGCCCCCGGGCGCCAGCAGCGGACCCAGCCAGTGACAGGCGCCGAAGACGGCCACCGCCGCACCCACGGCCACCAGCCAGGAATAGGGCCAGCGGCAGCGGGGCCAGCGCCCTTCGATGGCGATGGGACTCAGCCGGTCGATGCGCACCTTCAGCCGCGCCACCGCCGGCAGGACGAGGCCCAGCAGCAAGGCCGTCAGCCCCAGGTGCCGGGCCACTTCCTCGGCCGCTACCGATCGGCCCAGCAACAGGGGCTGGCGAAACCGTGCCCAGGCGGCCAGCACCCCCACCGCCGTGCTTACCGGCAGGTAGGGAACAATGGCGTGCAGCCACAGGTAACGACTCATGGGAATGGTCAGTTGCTCCTCGACCCGGCGTGCCAGGATGAAGCGTTCGGCTCCCAGCCGGGCCGAGTGCAGGGCCACCAGGGCGAGGACCAGCGCCGGCACCAGGGCGGTGTAGAACAGGTAGGGTGCCCGCTGGTAGTCCATTTTTTCACCCAGCTGGCTCAGGGCCAGCATGAAGCCGCCGGCCGCGAGCGCGCCCAGCCCACCCCAGCCCCAGGCCGGGGCCCAGAAGGAAAAGGCCAGGCTGCGTCCCGGCACCCGTTCCAGCCGTTGCCATTCCCGCGGCTCCGGTTCCACCAGGCCCAGCAGCAGGGCCCGGCGGGCCTGCAGGCCGGCCGAGTAGAAACCCACCAGGCCGGCGAAGAAGCCCGCCCAGGCGGCCAGGGCGGCGGTGAGCCAGTAGCCCAGCCAACCACGCGGTGCCGCCCAGTAAAAGAGCGCCCCGCAGAAGAGCCAGAACAGCAGCAGCCAGACGACGAAGTCGACCACTGCCAGGCGCGCGGCGTAGCCGGAGATGCTCACCGCCTGCCACCAGCGCCGCCGCTGTCGCGGTGCCTGTTCGCCTGCCCGGGCCGTGGTGCCTTTCGCGCTCATCGGGTAGCGTACATGTTAGGACAGGCGCAGGTGCATTTCCAGGAAGGTGTTCAGCCCGCCTTCCCCGACCCGGTGCCGGGGAAGCTCCTGGTTCAGGCGCGCCGGAACTCCAGCTCTCCGCCGGCTCCCACGCTGACCATGATGTGATCGCCCGCGGAGAACTCGCCGCCCAGGATCTTCAAGGAGAGCGGATCCTGGAGCAGCTTCTGGATGACGCGCTTGAGCGGCCGGGCGCCGAACTGCGGGTCGTAACCCCGCTCGGCCAGCAGTTGCTTGGCCGCCTGGTCCAGCTCCAGGGTCATCTTGCGCTCGCCGAGCAGCTCCCGCAGGCGCTCGAGCTGGATGTCGACGATACGCTGCAGGTGCTCGCGCTCCAGGCTGCCGAACACCAGCACGTCGTCGACACGGTTGAGGAACTCGGGCCGGAAGTGCCGCCGCAGGGCCTCCAGCACCGCCTGGCGATCGGACTCGGCGATGCGGCCGGCCCGTTCCGCCAGCAGCTCCGAGCCGATGTTGGAGGTCATGATCACCACGGTGTTGCGGAAGTCGACGGTGCGGCCGTGGCCGTCGGTGAGGCGGCCGTCGTCGAGCAACTGCAGCAGCACGTTGAAAACCTCCGGGTGGGCCTTCTCGATCTCGTCGAAGAGCACCACCGAGTAGGGCCGGCGCCGGACCGCCTCGGTGAGCGCGCCGCCTTCCTCGTAGCCCACGTACCCGGGAGGAGCCCCGATGAGGCGGGCCACGGCGTGCTTTTCCATGTACTCGGACATGTCGATGCGGATCATGGCCCGCTCGTCGTCGAAGAGAAACTCCGCCAGGGCGCGGGCCAGCTCGGTCTTGCCCACCCCGGTGGGACCCATGAAGATGAACGAACCGATGGGCCGGTGGGGATCGGCCAGCCCGCTGCGGGCGCGGCGCACGGCGTTGGCGATCGCCTCGATGGCGGCATCCTGGCCCACCACCCGCTGCCGCAGGCGCTGCTCCATGTGCAGCAGCTTCTCCCGCTCCCCCTCGAGCAGCCGGTCCATGGGAATGCCCGTCCACTTGGCCACTACCGCGGCCACGTCGTCGGCCTCCACTTCCTCCTTGAGCATCTTGCAGTCGGCCTGTATCTCGGCCAGCTGCTGTTGCTGCCGGCCCAGCTCCTGCTCCAGCTGCACCAGGGTGCCGAACTTGATCTCCGAGGCACGGGCCAGGTCTCCCCGGCGCATGGCGTCTTCCTCCTCCACCCGGGCCTGCTCGATGGCCGACTTGATGTCGCGTATCTTCTGGATGACGCCCACCTCGTTCTGCCAGTGGGCCTTCTTCTGCTCGAGCTGTTCCTGCAGGTTGGCCAGCTCCTCCTCCAGCTTCTCTAGCCGTTCCCGGCTGGCCTGGTCCTTTTCCTTGCGCAGGGCCTCGCGTTCGATCTCGAGTTGAGTGATGCGCCGGGAGATCTCGTCGATCTCGGTGGGCAGGGAGTCGATCTCCATGCGCAGGCGGCTGGCCGCCTCGTCGATGAGATCGATGGCCTTGTCGGGCAGGAAGCGATCACTGATGTAACGGGCCGAGAGCGTGGCCGCCGCCACCAGGGCCGAATCCTGGATGCGCACCCCGTGGTGCACCTCGTACTTTTCCTTCAGGCCGCGCAGGATGCTGATGGTGTCCTCGGTGCTCGGCTCCGTAACCAGCACCGGCTGGAAGCGCCTTTCCAGGGCGGCGTCCTTCTCGATGTACTTGCGGTACTCGTCCAGGGTGGTGGCGCCCACGCAGTGCAGCTCGCCCCGGGCCAGGGCCGGCTTGAGCATGTTGGAGGCGTCCATGGCCCCCTCGGCCTTGCCCGCCCCCACCAGGGTGTGCAGCTCGTCGATGAAGAGGATGATCTGTCCCTCGGCGGCGGTGATCTCCTTGAGCACCGCCTTGAGCCGGTCCTCGAACTCGCCGCGGTACTTGGCCCCGGCCACCAGCGCTCCCAGGTCGAGCGCCACCAGGCGCTTGTCCAGCAGCGGCTTGGGCACGTCCCGGTCGACGATGCGCCGGGCCAGCCCCTCGACGATGGCCGTCTTGCCGGTGCCGGGTTCGCCGATGAGCACCGGGTTGTTCTTGGTGCGCCGGGAAAGCACCTGCATGAGGCGGCGGATCTCCTCGTCGCGGCCGATGACCGGGTCGAGCTTGCCGCGCCGGGCCAGCTCGGTGAGATCGCGGCCGTAGCGTTCCAGCGCCTGGTAGCGGCTCTCGGGGTTGTCGTCGGTGACTCGCTGGTTGCCCCGCACCTCGGCCAGGGCCTTGAGCAGGGTGCCCGGATCGGCTCCCTGCGCGGCCAGCAGCTTGGCAGCCGGGCCCTTGCCGTCGCCGGCGATGGCCAGCAGCAGGTGCTCGGTGGACAGGTACTCGTCGCGCAGCCGGTCGGCCTGTTGCTGGGCGTGGTCGAGTACCTTGCGCAGGCGCGTGCCCACGTAGGGTTCCGCGCCCGACACCTGGGGCAACTTCTCCACCTCGGCCCGCAGCGGCTCCATGAGCCCGCGGGGATCGACCCCCAGCTTCTGCAGGATGGGAGCGACTATGCCACCTTCCTGGTCCAGCAGCGCCAGCAGCAGGTGCTCCGGGGTCAGCTCCTGGTGTCCCAGGCTGCGGGCCAGGCGTTCGGCCTGCGCCAGCGCCTCCTGCGACTTGACGGTCAGTTTATCCAGTCTCAATTTTCATCCCTCCATGGTCCCGCGCTCTTTCATCCTTACAAGAAAAAGATGTGCACTGGATGCGCCGTGTCAACCGCGATGGCGGGGTCGTCACCACCAACCAGCGGGAGCGGCGGGGGGCCTTCAGTTCTCCGGCAGCGGGCGGGTAACTAGTGCGACTGTGCCGGCTGGCAGGGGGGACAGCCTGCCGGACGCTGTTTTTTCTGCTTCTGCTTTTGCTGCTGGCGCAGCTTTTCTTCCGGCAGCTGGCGCACCCGGTAGTGCTGGCCGCGTTCCTTGACGATGCGCCGGTACCAGGCTTCCGGGTAACCGGGGTGGGTGACCTTGCCCAGCTCGTCGCGCACGTTGCCATCGAGGTACTTCACGAACAACTCCTGCCAGAGCCGGCGCCAGCGCTCCAGCACCAGCCCGGCCTGCTCGTCGAGGTAGCGGGTGAGGTAGTCGCGGGCCAGGCCCGGGGCCTGGCGGTGAAGTGCCAGGGCCGCCCGCTCCACCTCGGCCTGGCGGGCCAGCAGGCCGCCTTCCAGCTGCCGCTGCACCACGCGGATGTCCTCGATCATGTCTCGGTAGCGGCCGTAGGCCAGGTTGGCCACGGCGTTGAACACCCAGAAGGCCGAGTCCCAGCTGAAGTGCTCGAAGTCGGCGGTGCCGGGGGCAAAGGGTCGCGGGGCGTGGCGGATGCCGGCGTACATGGGCAGGTAGACGGTGCTCGCGGTATCGTCGACCCCGAACCAGAGCACCCCGCCGATGTCGCCGGGCATCTGGGCACGCATCTGGGCGATGAAGGAAAAGCCCGTCTGCTGGGTGGAGGTGGCCCGCTCGTTGAAGTACTCCTGGCCGTCGACCTTCCAGGTCAGCGGCCGCCAGCGGTAGGGCAGCTGGTAGGGACCCGCCCCCACGCCCCGGTGGAGATCCATGGGGGAGTCCTCGAAGTGATCGCGCATCAGCTGCATCATCTCCTGCACGGTGAGCTTGTGCTCGGGCCGGATCCACGGCGGCAGGCGCGGTGCCTGCGAGTCGCCCATCACGTACTTCAGGTAGCGGCCGGCCCGCCGGGGGGCCACCCGGCGGAAGAAGCTCCATACCCGGGCCTCGCAGATGCGCAGGGCGGTGAAGTCGAGCGGGGCGTAGGCGTCGGCGAAGCTGAACTCCGAGTCCCGGCCCTGGAAGTAGCCCTGCCGGCGGGCGAAGGAGATCACGTCTTTCGACCACCGGCAGGTGGTGTCGCGCCGCTTGAGAAACCTGCGGATGCGGGCCTGGTTGGCGTGGGCGGAGACGTAGCCGTCGGGGACCCGGCAGGCCACCCATACCGCGCCGGGATCCTGCTTGCCCTTGCCGATGATCTCCAGCAGCCAGGCCTCGCGGGGATCGGCCACCGACAGGGTCTCGCCGCTGCTGGCGTAGCCGTACTTGTCCACCAGCGAGGTTATCACCCCGATCGCCTCCCGGGCGGTGCGGGCCCGCTGCAGGGCCAGGAACATCAGGCTGCCGTAGTCGATCTTGCCGCTGCCCTGCAGCTCCTTGCGCCCCCCCCAGGTGGTCTCGCCGATGGACACCTGGTGCTCGTTGATGTGCCCCACCACCCGCCAGGTGTGGCGCACCTGGGGAATCTCGCTCAGGCGCTTGCCGGTGTCCCACTCGTACACGGTCACCATGGTCCCGGGGGGATAATCGGCCGCCGGCAGGATCACCAGCTCTCCGTACAGCTCGTGCGAATCGGCCGCGTAGGAGATCATCGTCGAGCCGTCGGCGCTGGCGCCGCGGCTGACCAGGAAATTGGTGCAGGCCGCGGCCGGCCGGGACCCCGTTGCCGGGACTACAACTAGCGCCGCCACCACCATTCCGATAAGCCTGTTCATGTCTCGCCCTTTCCCGGGCCCTTCCTGGCCCGGAAAGGCGCCAATAACATGGCCCCCGCGTGCTGGCAAGCAGATCGGAACCCCCCGGGCAGCCGTTGCGCCAACTGCTGGACACAGGTGCGGGGACAGGCACCGATGAAAAAGCATAAATATCAAAAGGCTGCACGCCAGGAGGCCCGCTCGTTTTACGCAACCATACGATATTGTTCGCAAAGACAAGACGACCAGGACATCGCACCAGGCAACTGGCGGGAATATAAGATCTTTATGGTGGGCCTGTCCCCGCCGTTTCGCCGTTTCGGAGCCTATGTTGACAGCGACGGCTTCCGGTGATACATTGTATTTACGAAAAACGCCGATAACGAAGGAGTTCTCATGGTCAAGCGTCTGACGAAACACGGCAACAGCCTGGCGCTCGTCATCGACAGGCCGATACTGGAGTTGCTCAAGATCGATGCGTACACTCCGCTCGAGATCTCCACCGACGGGCAGGTTCTGGTCGTCTCCCCGGTC
>Ga0190359_1001166_pt1 | contig 16955 bp, 9 predicted proteins | sample 48721823_MG_FD_161269 | JGI IMG/M metagenome (GOLD analysis project Ga0190359, IMG submission 161269) | Hydrothermal vent microbial mat bacterial communities from Southern Trench, Guaymas Basin, Mexico - 4872-18-2-3_MG | ecosystem: Environmental > Aquatic > Marine > Hydrothermal vents > Microbial... | reverse complement strand
GGCGCCGCTGCTGCCACCTGCCGCGTCGCCGGCCGCCACCGCCTGCTGCAGTTGCCCGCCGTTGTTGGCCGCGTAGAGCAAGCGGCCACGCCGGCGATCATGGTATGCCAGGGCCAGGTTGCTGGACTCGTCCAGCGCCGCGGTCACCCAGGTGGCTCGTTCCTGTCCTGAGGCCACCTGCACCACCGCCCAGCCCGGCTGCTGGCGGCTGGCCACCTTGATGCCGCCGTCGCGGGGGTCCCAGAATGCCAGCCACTCGACCTGTCGCTGGTCGAGCAACAGCTGCAGGGGACGAACGTTGTCGTCCAGCTGTTGCCAGTCACCCGGCTCCGCCACCGGCTCCAGCTGCACCACCTCGCTGATCCAGCTCCCGTCGGGGCGCCGGCGGCTTATCTCGGGCAGACCGCTGGACAGGTTCAGGTAGGCGATGTGCGGCTGGCCTTGCTCGTCGAGCACCAGCGAGCAGCCCCATCCCACCACCTCGTCCTGCTGCCAGGTTCCCGGCACGGTGATCACCTGCCAGCCCTGCCCGCTGGAGCTGGCCAGCTTGAGGCGACCGTGGCTGCGGTCGAAGTAGGCCACCCGGGGCCTTTCCAGTTCGTCGAGAGCCAGGGATGCAAACAGCCCCACGTCGTCTCCCGGGTCCTGCGGCCCCGGGCCCTGGCCGTCGACGTACTGGCAAACGGGTTCCTGTCCCTGGCGCCAGGTGGCAACCACCAGGTCTCCGAAGCACTGGTCGTAGAAGGCCAGGTGCAGGGTTCCGGAACTATCCGCCGCCATGCTCAGGTGGCGGCCCATGTCCAGGGGACAACCCTCGGGACGGGTGGGTACGCAGCTGCCGGAAGAGAAATCGCACACCTGTCCGGCGGGGCAACCACCCGGACACAACTCCACTCCCGGGCCCTCCCCCTGGCAGCCGATGCTCGGCAACGACAGCAGCAGCAGGATTGCGACGATACCTCGGCTCAACTAACCGAACTCCCTTCCTTCCCCGACAACGGTACCATACCGGGACGGTTATCACAAAGTTACTAACTTGTTGACCTCGGCATCGGATTTGTGGTTCTTCTTGCGTATGCCCAGATATGCACGACCCCACGTTACCGGCGGGCTTTTCCACGTGATCAGCCGTTTTCACAACCATGAGTACCTCATGGACGTGGAGGGAGCACGGGATCGTTATCTGCAGTGCCTAAAAACTGGACTGGCGCGAACAGATGCAAGGTTGATTGCATATTGCCTCATGTCTTCGCATGTTCACCTGGTACTGCAACTAGGCAACCGCACCCTTGGTTCATTCACACGTTCGGTTAACGTTGGTTGGGCCAACTGGCTCAACAAGAAGAAAAAGCGCATCGGAACGGTGATGGCCGACCGTCCCCACAGCGTCCTGTGCGATTCGGACACCTATGCGCTTGAACTTGTTCGCTATGTACACAACAACCCTGTGCGTGCCGGAGTCGTATCGAGGGCTGCGGAGTGTTCATGGTCGAGTCATAGAGCCTATATTGGTTTGGAAGATCCCCCCGAGTGGTTGGATTACAAGCCGGTACTGCTGCGATTGGCAGATGACGTAAAGCACGCGAGGAAGATCTTCGCAAGGCATGTTGATGGGCATCGTCAGGAACCCAGGCGTCCCGAATTTTCCGGGCAGGTATCAAGGAAAATGGCTGCGCATATCCGCGAACTTATCAAGGGACCTGTCGAGATTAGCTATCCGGTTCTGGGGCCGGATGAATTCGTGCTTCGGGCTTTCGGGGAACAGGAGAGGGCCAACGAGGACTCGGCGCAGTTCTATCATGCATCCATCGGAGTGGCTGATGTACTGCGTGCGGTGTGCGAGGAGACAGGTATAGAACGTAGTCTTCTGCTGGGCAGGTCGAGAATTGCCCAGGCAACTCGAGGAAGGAAGCTGGTGGCATGGGTATGGTGCGAACGATTGGGCCGACCCCAGATGCCGGTTGCCGATTTATTCGGCCTTCGAGCGAATGCCATATGCCAGATGTTGCGACGGATGAGAATAGAGGGTGTGACACAGAAAGAAGCCGGTGTAATCGAGAAAGTCGTCAGGGGAATCAGAAGGCGTCTGATTCGAAACCTGGAGAAGGAAAGAAAGCAAACAGGCAACCACAACCCCAGGGCAACACGGTCGCTTCTTTTACAAAGGCTACGGGAAGTTGATGAACGTCTATCCGATGACCGGGCAGGCGAAACCGACGGGGAGAATTTGTAACTTTGTGATAACCGTCCCCTAGTGTACCCGCAGGTCTATCTGGGAACTCCAGGGATCGGTGCGCAGGTTGTGCTTGAAGTTGCTCACGTGGGCGAGATCTCCGGCGGCGTTCATGACCTGATCGACGAAGAACCCGTAGGCCCCCTCGAAGGCGTCTCCGGCCAGCTTGCGGGCCAGGATCTCCACCGTCCATACCCCGGCGGAGTTGCGTATGGCGTAGTCGAGATCCAGCGAGGTGCCATCCTGGTAGGCCAGGCGCACCTGCCCGCCGTCATCCACCGCCAGGGCGGCGAAGTTGCCCACCCAGTGCAGGTCTCCAACGGCGCTGGCCGGATCGGTGGGATCGCCGTTGGCATCGCGGGCGCCCGCGTCGACCAGTTCCACGGTGGCGCTGGCCGGCTGCCGATCCGTGAAAGTCATGTAGTAGAGATCCCCCAGGTCGGCGTCCTGGTAGGCCAGGTGGACGGTGTTGTCGGGCAGGGTCACCGCCATGGTTACATCGATACCCAGGTTACCGGTATCGTTGCCGGCATCGTCCTCGCCTGCCAGGATGACCGGGGCATCGAAGTCGTCGGCACCTGGGTTCCACCAAACTATCATCAGGTTGCCGCGCAGCGAATCGTAGTAGGCCACCACCGGGCTGCCATCCGCGAACAAACCCAGGCTGGCAAACAGCCCCACTCCCAGGGGCAGGTCTTCCACCGCGGCTTCCGTACCCTCGGCCAGGCACTGGCCTCCCACGCACGCCTCGCCGTCGGGGCAGCCGTTGCCACCGTCGCAGTCGGCCGGATCGTCCGGGACCACGCAACTGCCGCTGTCGGCCAGGCAAACCTCGCCGGCAGCGCAATCGGCAGGCTCGCAGGGCACCGGGGAGGCATCGGCAATGGTTATCTGCCAGTCGCCGGCGCTGGCGGGGCTGGGATTCTGTGCCCGGGCCACCTTGAGATAGGAGGTGAGATCCTGCTTCACCGTCATGTAGGCGATCACCGGCCGGCCCCCGGCATCGAGAAGCATGGAGGTGAACCGTCCGGTGACTCCCTCGCTGTCGACGACATGCACCTGCCAGCTGCCGTCGGGCTGCTGGGCGGCGTACTTCAGGTCTCCATTGGTGCGGTCGAAGTAGGAGATGCGAGCCCGGCCGGCGGAATCGATCACGATGTCGGTATCCCAGCCGACGTCGTCGCCCGGCTCGGCGATGCCGCCGCGGGGACCGTCGGCGGCACCGGTGCAGGGAGCGTCTGCAGGCACACCGTCGACGAACTCCCAGGTCACCGCGGCGCCGGCCGCCGCGGAGTCGGCCACCCCGAAGATGAGGTCGCCGTAGGGCTGACCGTAGTAGCCCGACAACACCGGGATACCGTCCCGGTTCAGGGCCAGGGCCGAGTGCTGTCCGGCAAAAGCCGGCTCCAGCGGCGGCAGGGGCACGCAGGTGCAATCGGCCCCGGTGATAACGCAGTTGTCGTCGTCCAGGGTGCCGCCGGCATCGGGATTGACCTGCTGGCAGGGCGGGCACTCCAGCCCGGGGCAGGGATCGGGCAGGTCCTCGCACATCTGGCGCGACTTGCAGCAGTACTGCGGCTCGGTGCAGGGCGCTCCGCAGGGATGGGAACAGACGCACTGGCCCTGCTTGCACTTGGGCAGGTAGTCTTCCTCGGTGCACTCGACGTAGAGCGGGAAGGAGGGATCCAGGCATTCCTCATCGCTGCTGCAGCGGATGAAGTCGCAGCGACGGCAGCCCAGCTCGGGATCGAACTCGGCGCAGTAGCGGGGCAGGTCGTTTTCCGGGGGACAGTCGTCGTCCGATTCGCAGGCGAAGCTGGTGCAACACTTGTTCACGCAGGCCAGGCACACTCCCAGCTCGGCGCAGTCGGAGTCGCGGCCGCAGGGGTTGTCGCAGCCGCAATCGGTGGTGCAGACGTTGTCACGACAGCATTCCCCGGCGGCCTGGTCGCAATCGTCGTCGCTGCTGCACTGGGGCCCGCCGGTGCAGCAACCGTCCTGGCAGGTCACTCCGCCGCCGCAGTCGTCGTCGCTGCTGCAACGCTTGTCGCTGGGGCAATTGACGGTGGTATCGTTGCACTGGCAATGGCTCAGGCTGGCCACCAGCAGCAGACCGGCCAGGACCATAGTGGTTTTTACAAATGACATGTCCTCGCCTCTCCGGCCGGCCCCGAGCCGGCCCTGGTTCGCTTTACCCGGTCATTATGGCCCAAAAAGGACTCGCCTGGCAAGGCGCACCGCCACTCATGCCGGAACTGCACTGGCAACCCGGGCGCTACCCCGCCGTGTGGACATGCCGGAAGCTGGAGTGTTCTTACGAGCGGCCAGCGCGGCGAGGGAAGCGCGGCGACCCTACGGAGCCTGGTAGTTGAGCACCAGCAGGGTGGCGATGTCGTCCGGGCTGGCGCCCTCGTTGGTGTAAGTAATACCGAACTGGCGCGAGCCGGCCTGGTAGACGAACATCTTGCCCTGGTAGTTGGGATCGCTCAGCTCCTGCACCGGGGCTCCCAGCTCCGCCTCCCAGCTCGAGCGGGCCGAACCCAGCCCGTTGCCGGCGGCGGTCTTGCCGTAGAAGGGAGGATAGAGCATTACCAGCACCAGCCGGTCGATGATGTATGTAAAGATGACGTCGTCGCCGCCGACGAACTCCATGCCCAGCACCCGGTAGGAGTCGGTGTAGAACTGCACGTCGATGGGTCCGTACTGGCCGGTCTCCACGGTGGTATCGAAGGAATAGGTCCAGTCGGGAGAACCCAGGACACCGCGGTGTACGTCCTGGGTGCTGCCGCTGTTGTACCCGTCGCCGCAATAGACGGTGGCCGTGGGGAAACGCAGGCTGCCACCGGCGGGATCGATGGTGGCGTTGGGAGCCTGGGGGTAAGAACGGGTTACCGTGAAAAACGCCGCCACGTCGTCGGCGTCGTAGCCGATGTACAACCCCAGCCCGAAGAAGAAGTCCATCTTGCCGCCCGGGTACTCGCCGTAAGGCGGGTAGACGGCGGAACGATCGGGATTGGCGTAGCGGGCCTGGGCACGTACCTGTGAAAAGGTGGAACCGGGACCCAGTCCTTCGGCTGTGCTGGCCCCCAGGCCCGGCCAGATCACCAGGGAGATGACGTGATCCTGGTCGTCGAACATCTGGTTGGGAGCCCCCGAATCGATGCCCGTGGCCCACAGCAACTGGTAGTGGAACGACAGGGTGTACTTCGCCTGCCCCACCGCCTGGCCGCTTTCACCCAGGGTGGTGCGGATCGCCCCCAGGACATGCGCGGAATCGCCGGGGCCGGAGCTCACCTGCAGCGGGCCCACCCCCAGGCCCGGAGTGATGGTCCAGCCGGTGGCGTGGTCGGCGCCGGCGTCGTCGCCGTCCCCGGGCTGGTCGGCGTCGCCGGGGCCGGGATCGCCGGGGCCGGGATCGCCGGGACCGGGATCGCCGGGACCGGGATCGCCGGGGTCGGCCGGAGGTTCTCCGCCGTCGGCCGGTTCCCCGCCGGCGTCGGGTTCGCCCATGGTATCGCGGCAGATGCCATCGAGGCAGTAGAAGCCGGGGTTGCAGTCCTGGTGGGTAGTACAGCGACCCGGCGGCGACGAGGAACAGGCAGCGGCAACCACGGCCAGCAGCGCCATCAACAAGCTTGCGGGAAGCGACCGCTTCATGACCCTGTTGTTAGCACAAAGCGGGCCGCCTGGATAGACCCGGCGCGTCGAGAGCGACCAAAATCGTTGTACCAACGGCCCGCCGGATGGTAGCGTTGCCGGCAAGCGGCAAGGAGCTGACATGTTGCGCCAGGCAGTGGGTGACCTCAATCGCTTGCGCCAGATCCTGCAGGTGCTGGTCAAGCATGGCTTCGGCGACCTGCTCGACCGCGCCCGCATCTTCGAGCGCCTGAAGATCAAGCGCCCGGCGACTGATGCCGAGGTCAGTGCCCGCAGCCCGGCCGAGCGCTTGAGCCGCATGCTGGCCGAGCTGGGTCCCACCTTCGTCAAGATGGGCCAGCTGCTGTCGACCAGGCCCGACCTGCTGCCGGGCGAGTACATTGAGGCCCTGAGCAAGCTGCAGGACCAGGCGCCGGCCTTCCCCTTCGAACAGGTCCGCCGCATCGTGGAAAGTGACCTGGGGACGCCGCTCGAGCAGTCGTTCAAGCACTTCGAGAGCCAACCACTGGCCTCCGCCTCCATAGCCCAGGTGCACCTGGCCGAGACCACGGGAGGCCAGGCGGTGGTGGTGAAGGTGCGCCGGCCCGGCATCGAGCAGACGGTGCGCAGTTCGCTGGACGTGCTCTATACCCTGGCCCACCTGCTGGAGGTGGTGGTCAGCGAAAGCCAACTGTTCGAGCCGGCGGAAATCGTGCGCGAGTTCGACCGGGCCATGGCCCGGGAAATGGATCTCCAGCAGGAGGCGCAGAACCTGGAGCTGTTCGCCCGCAACTTCGCCGAGCGCTCCACCATGACCTGCCCGCAACCCCTGCCCGAGTTGTGCGGCCCCAACGTGTTGACCATGACCCGGCTCAGCGGCCGCCATGTCTCCACCTTCACGCCCAACAGCGCCGAGGCGCGGGCCGCGGCCCTGAACCTCATCGAGGGCTTCTACCAGCAGGCCTTCGAGGACGGCTTCTTCCACGCCGATCCTCATCCCGGCAACATGGTGATCCTGGAAGACGGCCGGGTGGGACTGCTGGACTTCGGCCAGGTGGGTCGGCTGGGCCAGGGGCAACGCTCCACCCTGGTGTTGCTGGGGCTGGGCATCATCCTCAAGGACGCCGACACCGTGGCCCGGCTGGTCTACCGCGTGGGGGCCAAGGGCGAGCGGGTGGACCTGGCCGAGTTCCGGCGCGAGGTGCAGGAGGCACTGGAACAGTCCCTGGAGAAGCGCCTGGACGAGATCGATTCCCGGGCCCTGCTGCAGCGGCTCATCGACCTGGCCCTGCGCCACCGGGTACGGGTACCGCCGGAGTTCACCCTGGCGGTCAAGGCCCTGGTCACGGTGGAAAGCACCGTCCGCCGCCTGGCTCCGGACCTGGAGCCGGGCACGGTGGCCGCCCCCTACATCAAGCGCCTGCTGGTGGAACATTACAGCCTCGACGACGTCAGCGGCGGACTGGGCCGGCTGGCGCTGCAGCTGACCAGCCTGGCCGGCGAGGTGCCCCGGCAGGTCTCGCAGATCCTGCTGGATCTAGAGTGCGGGCGCTTCACCGTGCAGGTGGAAGACCGCCAGGCCGTACACACCCGCCAGGTGTTGCGCGGACTGGGTATCGACATCTTCTGGGGATTGGTGGCGGCGGGGCTGCTGGCGGGGTCGCTGCCGGTACTGCTGGGTGCCTCCCCTGCTCCGGCCGGAGCCTGGGTGGCGTTGGCCGGTTCCGGGCTCATCGCCGCCACGGTCACCGGCCGTTACTTCCTGGCGCCGCTGTGGCGGCGCATGGGTCTGCGCCGCTGGCTGGAGCGCGACTGGCACCGGCAGAAAGGTCCCCACCAGCAGTGTTGAACTCGTCGTTGGCTCCGGGTTCTACTTTCCCTCCAGGCGGGTCAGCTTCTCGAGGGCGCGGCGGATGTTTTCCCGGGCCCCGCGGTTGTAGGGATCGTAGCGCAGGGCCCGGCGCCAGAAGCGCACCGCCCGGCGGTAATGGGCGGCCGCCCCGGCCCGGTCGCCGGCGCGCTCGGCCAGCACCCCCAGGCTGCCGTGGCTCCAGCCCAGCTTGTAGAGGACTTCCACCTTGGCCGGGTCGGCGGCCAGGGCCCGCCGGTAGTGCTCGGCGGCGGCGGCGTACTCCTTGCCGGCAAACAACTCGTCACCCCGGGCCATGAGCCGCTGCGCCTCGGCCCGGTGCCCGGCCAGCCGTCGCGACACCCGCACCAGCTCCGGTATCACCAGCGGGGCCGCTCCGTTCCCGGCGGGCCGACCCGGCTCCGCCGTCCCGGCGGCAGCGCCGTCCCGCGGGGATGCCAGCGGTTTTTCCGGGCGCTTGATGACCACCCGCCGGTAGGTCTTGTTGCCGTTCGGCCTGTCGGGTGTCTCCGTCGGCGGGGGCGTGGATGCTGCAACCGCAGCAGCGTCCACCCGCTCCGACCCCAGCCGCCGCAGGGGCATGTCGTCGAGCTCGATACGCTCCGGGCCCAGCACCCGGCCGGTGAAATCGCGCAGGGGCTCGAACTGTCCCCGGCCGTCCTCGCGCACGAGCAGCTTGCCGCTGATGGCGTCTCCCTGCAGCCGCCCGCGGTAGATGTGCTCGAGCAGGTAACGCTCGCCCTCGAACTCCGGGTGCATCACCCGGTAGAAGGAGATCTCGTCGCCCTGCTGCTCGGCCCGGAAGTTGGAATCGCCGGAGTTGAGAGCCTGGTAGGACCACTCGCCGGCAAGGCCGCCGGCAAGGGCCGGCCCGGACGACAGGCCGGCACCCAGCACCACCATGATCGCCAGTATACGCATGCTCACCTCCCCGCTTCGCATCTGGCTGCCAGGCTAGCACCACGGCGGTATTTTGACCAGCGTCGCCCGCTGCTGCTATGCTGGCGGTCACGAACCATGACCGGGAACGCACACCGCACACACTCCCCCTTCTTCCAGCTGGTGCTGGCATCGTTGCTGCTGGCGGCAAGCGGCTGCACCACCGGCTCGGGCCAGCGCCTGGCGTCACCGACGGTGGTGCTGCAGCCGGCCGGCAGGCCGCCGGTGCGCGTGCGCGTGGAAGTGGCGGCACGCGAGCAGGAGCGGGCCCGGGGCCTGATGTTCCGCCAGCACCTGCCCGCCGGCCAGGGCATGCTCTTCGTCTACCCGGCCGAGGGGCGGCACACCTTCTGGATGAAAAACACCTACATCTCGCTCGACATGATCTTCATCGGCTCCAACCAGCGGGTGGTGGAACTGGTGACCGACACCCCGCCGTTGTCCACCAGGCACCTGGGCGGCCGGTTCCCCTCGCAGTACGTGCTCGAAGTGGCCGCCGGCTTCGTGCGCCGGCACGGAATTCACCTGGGCTGCCCGGTACGCTTCGAGGGTCTCGATGACCACTTCTGAACCACTGCTGCCGCGGCCGGGCCCGGGAGGAAAGATCCGCTCCACCAGGACCAGGTGGCTCATCGCCGGCATCATCCTGGCCTCGCTGTACCTGCTGCTGGCCACGGTGGTCATCTGGCGTCACTGCCTGTGGGCCCAGCCGCAGGCGGCGGCCAACGCCTACCTGCGGGCCCTGCAACAACGGGATGCCACCGGCATCTACCTGTACTCGCACCTGCTCGGCCCCCGCCTGGCCGGCATGATGGCAGGGAGCAATCTCGACGAAGAGCAGCGGCGGCGACTCTGGGCCAAGGACTTCGTGCGCTGGCAGGCGGAGTTTTCCAAGGGCAACCTGGCCAGCGACCCGGTACGGCGGGAGCGGCGACTGGTTGCTCCCGGCACCCGGATAGAGGCGGTGTTTCCGCAAGAATACCGGGCCGAGGTCAACCTCGACGGCGACCTCTACCTGGCCAGCTTCCATGACGTGCCCGGCCGGAGCTACCATTACTATTTCCGCCTGTCCTATCCATCACCGCAGGTTGCCCCCCCGGTGGGGGTGTTGCAAAACGTCCGCACGGACCGCCAGCGCCGTATCAAGTCGGTGGTGGTACACCTGGAGGTGCAGCGCCGCCCGGAGGTGCGGGGACCGCAGGCCTGGCTGCTGGAATGCGACTGGTTGCGCCGGCTGGAGGTACTGGTGCCGGCCTGGCTGTTTGCCGAAAATGATCCCGCACGGGTATGGGCGGTGAAGATGAGTTTCAACGTGGACAAGCTGACACTGGAGACGTTCTAGTCGGACTCCTGCTCCATGAGCTTGCTAAAGAGCAGATCCCCCAGTGATTCACGCATCATTTTCTCCACCATCTGCATGAACTGGTTGCGCTGCTCGTCGTCGCGATAGACGAAACGAATACCCATGCCCAGTTCCTCGACCTCGGGCCGGGCCTTCTCCTCGCGGGAATTGATCCACACCACCGTGCCCTTCAACTCCACCGGCTCCGGCAACTTGGGAATGACCAGGCGAAAGAGAAACTCGGTGCCCACCGGCAGCGGCCGCTCGGTGCGGATAAAGGTGCCGCCCTTGGAGATGTTCTTGGTGTAATCGGCGAAGAAGGTGTTGAGTTTCTTGTACTCCACCTTCAGCTCGATGGGTGCCCGGATGTGCTCACGCCGTTCCGTGTTCTCGTCGATCGTGGTCATACACCACCCTTCCCGGTGTCACCAATCCTAAACGCCGCCGGCACCGGGCGTCAATTTTTTGCGTCATACTCACTGGCATCATGGTATAGCAGGATCATGACCGGCGCAGAACCATTATCACCTCCGGGACCGGCCAGGTACTCGTCCCGGCGCTGGCCGTCGCTGTCGTTCTGGGTGGCGGCCGGCCTGCTGCTGGTGGCGGCCGCGGTAATGGCCTTCATTCCCTTGTTCAACCTGCTGGGCTACGAGTTCTGCGTGGTGCTGGCGGTGCTGGTATCGGTAACGGCCCCGCTGGTGGCCATCGGGGTGGTGAGACAGCGCCCGGCGGCCTGGCGCGAGGGGATCGCGGCCGGGCAGGCGGTGGGAAGCCTGGCCCTGCGGGCGGCGGCCCTGAACCTGGCCACCCTGGTGTTGCCCCTGGGCATCATCCTGCTCAACGCCTTGCGGGTGAAAAACTGCAACCTGGGAGAAGGATTTCACTTCTTCCTGCTCCTGCCCGTCGGCGGGGCCCTGCTGTGGACCGGGTCGGGAATCCTGGCCGGGCTGCTGCTGCCCTGGCGCTTCCTGGCCGGACTGGCGACGATGCTGGTCTGGCTGCTGGTGGCGGCCTTGAACCTGGCGGAGTTCTGGAGCGGCCCGGCCATGGACTCCTACAACCAGATAACCGGGCTGGTGGCCGGACCCATAACCCAGGAAGTACTCCACCCCGACACCACCCTGCTGCTTTCCCGGGTGCACGGCCTGCTGTGGGGCCTGCTGGCCCTGGCCCTGGCCGGGGCCCTGTTCGACCCGCGCATGAACCGCTGCCGGCCGGGAGTACTGGCACGCAATCGCCGGTCACTGCTGGCCGGTTGCCTGTTGCTGCTGGCCGCGCTGTCGTTGTACCTGCTGGGCGACCGGCTGGGATTCGTGCGCTCCTGGGCAGCGGTAGAGCGCCTGCTTGCGGCCAGCGAGCGCAGCGAACACTTCGTCATCCACCACCAGCCGGGCTGGTCGGCGGAGCGCAAGCGACTGGTGGTGCGTGATCACGAGTTTCGCCTGACCCAGGTGACCCGCACCCTGGAGCTGAAGCAGTCCGGCCTCATCCACTCCTGGGTATTCCCCTCCCCGGCAGCCAAGCGGCGGCTCACCGGTGCCGGGTCGGTGCAGTTCGTCAAGCCCTGGCAGGGCAACATGTTCCTCAACCAGTCGGGATTTCCTCACCCGGTGCTCAAACACGAGCTGGTCCATGTCGTGGCCGCCGCCTTCGGCTCCTGGCCCCTGCGCATCAGTTCCCGGGCCATCATCTGGCAGAACGTGGGCCTGACCGAGGGCCTGGCAGTGGCCGTGGACTGGCCCAGCCGGCCGGCCGATCCCCACCGCCTGACGGCCGCCCTGCGCCGGGCCGGCCTGGCCGGCGACGTCCGCGGCCTGTTCGATCCCCTCGGCTTCTGGACCCGCTCCTCGCGGCGAGCCTACACCCAGGCCGGTTCGCTGGTGCGCTTCCTGCTCACCGGCTGGGGGCCCTTGCGCCTGGAGCAGGCCTACCACACGGGCAGCCTGGAGGGAGTCTATCCCCTGCCGGTCTCCCGGCTCCTCGACAGCTGGCAGGAGTACCTCGACGGCATCCAGCTGCAGCCGGTGGAGGTGGAAGCGGTGAAACTCCAGCTGGGCCGGCCCAGCATCTTCCAGCGCACCTGTGCCCACGAGATTGCCGCCATTCGCCAGCGGGCCCGCGCCGCCCTGGCCCGGGGCCGGCTCGACCTGGCCCGGGAGGCCTGGCGGCAGTGGCAGCAACACCTGCCCGACGATCCCGACGCGGCCGAACTACAGCTGCAGATCGCCGAGCGCCGGGGCCAGCAGCAGCGGGCCCGGGACATCCTGGCCCGGCTGGTGGAACGCGAAGACCTGCCCCGGGCCCGGCGTACCCTGTTGCGGGCCCGTCTGGCCGATCTGCAATGGCGCGCCGGTGAGCCCGGGCCGGCCACGGCCGGCTGGCGGGAGCTGTTGGCCGCCCACCTCGGCGAGGCCAGCGATCGGCTGGCCATCGTCAAGCTGGAGGCTGCCGGGCGGGATTCGGCCGGCCGGGTGGTGCTGGATTTCCTGGACCGGGGCCGGCCCCATGCCGGGTGGCTGCTGCGCCTGCGGGAAGCGGCCGAGGAATATCCCGGCTGGTCCAGCCTGTGGTACCTGATCGGGCGGCAGATGTTCAACCAGGAGCACTTCGAGCAGGCGCTGACCTACCTGGAGCGGGCCGGCCGGGAAGGCTTCGGCCACCCCTTGCTCAGTGGCGAGGCTCTGCGGCTGCAGGCGGTTTCGGCTTATCGCCTGGGGCGGAGACGGGAGGCGGCACTTCGTCTTGCGGTGCTGGCCCAGCTTCCGGCGCGGCCGGACGATCCGGCGTGGGCAGGGGACTGGCTGGAACGGCTGGCGTTCGAGCAACGGCACTACGGCGGCGCACGGTATAGACCTCGGGGAAAAAAGTCCCGCGATTCGGCCCGGTGAAGGAACGCGTGGTAACCCCGCGCAGGGTGCCCTGCTCGTCGAGAAACCACAGTGTATAGCACTCACCGCCTCGCTGCGCCCGGTTGATGGAAATCACCGTCCCCCACTCGGTGGGAATCTCCCGGTGAAAGGGAAGCTGCTGCCAGTCGACCAGCTTCTCCGGGGCCAACTCCTCCTCCACCGGAGGGGGAGGCACCTCCTGCGCCGTTGCCAGGCCGACATCGAGTTGCACCAGCAATCCGCCTGCCAGCAATCCCGCCAACCCGGCCAGTACCAGGGAAGTTTGCGCTTTCATCGTAAGACCTCCTGCAGGCGTTCATCCACGGTCAACCTGCTATGTGCCACAAAGCGTTCTGGCTAGCAAGCCCGCAAAACAGCGGGAAACAGCGGGAGAAGGCGGGGACAGGCCCAGTATAAAGGTGTTATATTACCGTGGGTTGCCTGACCCCACCAGGGTATAGGCCGCCCAGTAGCCGGGGTGGGGAAAGTAGCGTCGTACCACGTCGCGGGCCCGGCGCAAGGCCCGGGCCGGCCCCACCTTTGCCAGTTGCCGGTAGAAACGCTTCATGAGCACGGCAGCGGCGACGTCGCTCACCGGCCACAGGCTGCCCAGGGCCTGCTCTGCCCCGGCCAACAGGAAGGCCAGTGCCAGGTCGATGCGGGGAGTGTTCGCGCCCCCGGCCGCCACCGCCGTGTAGCAGCCGGACAACACCACCAGCCGGGCCGCGAGGTCCAGCCCCAGCACGTCCAGCAGGTGCAGTTGCTGGCCGGCACCCAGGCTCAAGCCCCGGTCCAGGGGGCTGCCCGCCGCCTGCCCACCGTGACCTACCAGGTGAATGAAGCCGGCCCGGGGAGCCAGTCGCAGCAACTCGCTGCGGGTGGCCTGCCGGTCCAGCAGGGCGGTGGCCGGCAGCCGGTCCAAGACACTCTCCACCTCCAGGCGGGCGAAGGGCAACTGCTCGGCCGGCACCCCGGCCACCACCAGCGCCGGCCCGGGAGGCTGCAGCTGCAGCTGGCGCCGCTGCTGCAACAGTCGAAACAAGGTGGCCGACTGGCAACGAAAGACGTTCAAGCGTTCATACAGGTAGCGGCCCGCGGGTTCGCGCAGGGCGGCAAAGGGGACCCCGGCCAACGGCCCGTGAGGTATCACCAGCAGGTTGGCGGTTCCGGCCAGCTGTTCCCGCCAGGGCTCCAGCAACAGCCGGTGCAGCTGCTGCAGGTAGCTGGCGGCCGGGGCATGGTTGGCAAGCGCCCGGCGCAAGTCGTCCACCATCTCGGCCAGCCGCCCGGCCGGCAGCTGTACCCGTTTCACCTGCAAGCGCCCGCGCTCGAGCAGCCACATCACCGTGTCGCCGGCGGTGACGAAGAAAGCCAGCACGGCGGTGTCGTCCGGCAAATCACGCCGCCAGCGAGCGACTTCGACCACCCGCCCGGGAACCACGGTGTCCCGCCATCTCGGGGCCCGCACCAGCACGTCGGCCAGTTCCTTCACCCGGGCTCGTTCGGCGTAGACGAACGCCCGGGCCGGCCGCTGCATATCGAGCAGCAGGTGCACGGCATCCTCGAAAAGCCGAACACTATCCCCGATGGTGAATCCTCCCTGGCGCGCCCGCGCCGCCCCGGCGGGCAGGCGCTCCACCACGCCGATGGCCCGCCGGTAGTGTTCCCAGGCTCCACCGGTATCGCCCCGGGCCCGGGCCAGGTCTCCCAGGATCTGTTCGGCCTGCCAGACCACCTCTTGCAGCCCCTGCTGGTCGGCGGCCTGCAGGGCGGCCCGGGCCTGCTGCCTGGCGTCGTCGAGTCGTCCTGCCGCCTGTTCCGCCCGGGCCAGCCCACACAGCGACTGTGCCCGGTTGAACTGGTCGTGCAGCCGGGTCGACAAGCGCACCGCCCGGGACAGGTTGTCGAGGGCCTCTTCCAGCCGCCCCAGGCCCAGCAGGACCAGGCCGGTGTTGCGCAGGTCGTAGGCCAGGCCGGCCTGGTTCTTCAGACGTTCGTCCAGCCGCCGGGCCTGCTGGTGCAGCTCGAGCGCCTGCCGCAGGCGGCCGCGGCGGCGCAACACCAGTCCCAGGTTGTTCAGCTGGGCCGCTTGTTCATCTTCCAGCCCTGCCCGCCGCGACTCCTGCAAGGCCCGTCGCAACTGCTCCTCGGCGTCCGCCAGCCGCCCCAGCGACATGAGGATGAGCCCCCCCAGGGAGATGGCGGAGATCTTCAGGCGGGTATTGCCGGCCCGGGAGGCCACTTCCACCGAGCGTTGCCGGGCCAGGCGGGCGCGCTGGTAGTCGCCCCGGTACCAGCAGGCCTTGGCCTCCTCCAGGCGGGCCTCGGCCTGGCGAGCCAGGTCGCCACGCCGGCCGGCCCGGCTGGCCACCTCCCGGGCGATTTCCAACACCAGGTCGTAGTTGCCGGCGGTCAACTCGGTACGCGCCAGGTCGAGCTGGACGGCATCGGCACTGGCCTCGTCCGGCAGTTGCCGGTAGATGTGCAGTGCTTCCCGGTACCACCTGCGGGCCCGCTCGAGCCGGTGCAGGCGGCGCAGGTAGCTGGTTCCCAGCAAGCGCATCATCCTCGCCTGCTGGGCCCGGTTGCCCAGCTTGGCGAACCGTTCCAGCGCCGAGCGGGCCGCGGCGATCGCCCCCTGGTAGTCGGCCGCGGCATCCCGGGCCAGGGCCAGGGTGGCGGCGCACCCGGCGGCCAGGCGCTGCCGTCCCAGCCCGTCGAACAGCTCCAGGGCCCGCTGCAGCAGCCGGTGCGCCCGCCGGTGCCCGCCCAGCCGCGAGGTGATGATGCCCAGCAGCCTGGCCGCCTGGGCCTCGGCCAACTCGTCGGAGCGTGCACGGGCTGCAGCCAGCAGGCGCTGCTGGGCCTGCCGGGCCAGCTCGAACCTTTCCAGGCGGAAGGCACACTGGACGATGCCCCCGTCGGCAGCAGCCAGGATGTCGTCGCGCCCCAGGTAGGCGGCCAGGGTTCGCAGGGAAAAGAACCGCTCCAGTGCCCGCGCCAGCCGGCCCTGCTTGTAGGCGTTCATGGCCGCCGTCACCGCACCGGCCAGGTGGGAGCGGGCATACTCGACGCGCTGCCGGCGGTCCAGGCCGGGATGCCCCCGCAACTGCAGCTCCAGCAGGGCCTGCCAGGGAAGTGCTTGGCCGGCGTCGCGCACCGTCCGGGCCAGGGACTGCGCCAGCGACTGCCCGGCCAGGTGTTGCAGTGCGCCCCGTAACATAAACTGCCCGGGCGGGCCGGCGGGCAGGAGCAACACCCGTGGTACCCGGGCCTGCAAGGCCGCCACGTCGATGCCGGCGGCCAGCCGGCCCGGAAGACCCGGCCGTCGTCCCGGCGCCAGCACCCACAGGCCGGCGCCCTGCTCCTGGCGGCCCAGCTGGTGCACCTTCAGCCCGGCCACCGCCCCCAACCGGGGATGAGGGGCCAGGGTACTGCGCAGGGGCCGCTGCCCGTCCGCCGTCCAGCCCACCGCCCACACCACCAGGCCACTGCCGGCAGAGCGCTCCTGCCCAACCGCTTCCGGCTCCAGCCGGCGAACCACCCCGAACAGGGAAGCAGCCTGCCCGCGCAGGTCGGCCCCGGGTGGACGACCCACCCACAGGGCCCCGCCGAAGTTCACGTTGACCGCTCGCCTCCACCCGGAAATGTCGGCAACGGCACCCACCCGGCACAGGGGCAGGTGTGCCAGCAGGGGCCGGTCCTGGAAGGGCAGCGCCTCCCAGGGCACGTCCAGCAGACCGTCGACCAGGACCACTCCCTTCGCTTCCGCCAGCAACGCGGCCAGCGGCTGCACCAGCAGCCGGCCCAGGCGTTGCCGGGCCCGCTCGGCGACCTGACCGTTTCCCCCGGACAAGGCAGCGACCAGCCGGGACACCTCGCCGCGCCCGAGTGGCCGGTGCACCACCCGGACCCGTCCGGAAGACATCCACACCAGTATCGTCTCCTGCTCCAGGGCTACCCCGGCCAGCAGTCCCCAGCCGGGGGGCAGGAGCCCGGCCACCGTGCCGGCGGCCAGTGGCTGGGCGTCCAGCCGCTCGGCCA
>Ga0190359_1001165_pt1 | contig 16962 bp, 18 predicted proteins | sample 48721823_MG_FD_161269 | JGI IMG/M metagenome (GOLD analysis project Ga0190359, IMG submission 161269) | Hydrothermal vent microbial mat bacterial communities from Southern Trench, Guaymas Basin, Mexico - 4872-18-2-3_MG | ecosystem: Environmental > Aquatic > Marine > Hydrothermal vents >... | reverse complement strand
TTACCTGAGCTTGTAAAATCCTAGTTTATCCCATTGTTAGCGCATTTGAGATTACTATTTTTTATCTTTTGCTTGCATGTAAAATAGTAATACCAACTATCAGTAATTTACAAACTGCAAAAACACCCCCTCTCCCTTGATGCCTGCCTGTGCGTGTCCGCACGCAGACAGGGGAGAGGGCTGGGGTGAGGGTGCCCCCTCCCCTTTGTCCCCTCCCACGAGGGGAGGGGAAATATCAGTTTTTATAGACATTCAATTATCAGTTTGTAAATTTCTGAACTATAGATTCGCCTCGATAGCGTACAATTATATCATCATCTGTGAGTTCACTATCTGTAGCATGACTTGGCTTTTTGAAATTAACATAAAGCACATCTGCTTCAGAATCATATGATGACCACAAATATCCCTTTGGAGATTGTTTTACAGTTGGTATTAAATTAAGATAATTTTGTTAGGAATTTTATTTTGGGACAGAACAGTTTCTATCATATTCCTATATCACTAAAGATGTTTTTTGCTAACGTAGAGCTGAGTGGCCGGGCAACGATAACTGAAAAACTATGATAAAGGTAAAAACTACCGGTTAAATACTGCCTTTCAAAAGCGGCACGGCTTTGCCCAGTCCATTCCAGCGCTTTGTTCGCTGTTTTGTTATATTATTACAAGAGGTTATGGCCTGAATCTTTTTATTTTCAGGTCTTTTAAAACTTTGTAATGTTTATCGTTCCCTGTAAGAACAGGATTACCATAAGCGATTGCCGTGGCTCCGATGAGCGCATCTGCCAATTGTATTGAATGACTTAAAAAATGTTGCTCGACGTAAAACATTGCTTTGACAGATATCTCTTCGGAAATATAGAGAATTTTAGCATTCCAAATATGCAGAGCCTTCCGGAGATTGTTTAATTCTTTTTTGTTTCTCATTCCTTGGACAAGTTCCATATAGGTCACAACAGAAATAAAGAAATTGCTTGAATTCTCAATGACTTGATATGCATTCTCATTTCCTTTTAAATACCAAATGAGGACATCAGTATCGACTAGCATTTAGAATCTTCCTTTTCTTAAATTTCTAACGTACTCATTAACATTAGCGGCGATGTCATTATCTTTCCACATTCCGAACACTTCATTTTCTTCTGTTTTATTCTTAAGCTCCTGGTAGGGGACAAGCTTGGCGCAGGGGTTTCCGCGGAAAGTAATAATGACCTCTTCACCTCTGCTGACAGAATCAATGAGTTCTTTTGAATGAAATCTCAGATCTTTTGCTGTGGCTTTCATGATACCTCCTATAAATTAAGTTTATATTTAGAAGTATAAACTACCCGCCAATCTGAGTCAATTAAATTTTTTGAGAGGATGTTATTTGCGTTGGATGATTTTTACAGAGAACGCCGCAAATCACCGGCGGCAAAAAGCAGAGTGAGGAACGAACGGCTCTTTTTCCCGTCCGGGTGAATTTTCCTGGTTAGCCCTTATTTTTGAACTGATGCTGTAACTGCACCAGCACTCATTAACATTGTCCCGATTGCTTTGTTGAAAAGTACTTTGAAATCTTGGCGATTTAACTTTATTGCCTAAATAGCCGGAAAACGTAGAGTAAAACGTGGCACTTGCAGCTGAAACAAGTAAGAACGATACTGCCATAGTTGTCATTTGAGGTATAACTGCCTTTTTAGCATCTATGAACAATGGGAAAAAAGCGATGAAAAATATTATGCCTTTTGGGTTCAAAGCTGTTACAAGCAAGACATCCCTGAACATCTTGCCTTTTTTAACAGACATAGTTTTAAATTTTTCTGCATTTGATTTTGTGCGCCATGCTTTTATACCAAGATAAAACAAATAAGCTGCGGCGACCCATTTACATATATTGAACAACATTGCTGATGTGGCTAACAAAACACCTAAACCAGCGAACGATAAAATCATAGCGATTAGGTCACCATAAAGAACACCTGTCACCAAAGGTACAACAGACTTCTTGCCATGATTCAAGGATTGCCCAATAATAAGTAAAATAGTAGGTCCAGGGGAAAAGCACAAAATCAATAAGGCAAAAATAAACGAAATCCAAATTTCGATACTCATTTTTTTCTCCTTTGAGGGGTTCGTACTCTTCAGCGGCGTGGCTTTTTGCGGTCGGCTGAGCATGGTTGTGGGATAACATTTCGATGCACTGGAGGCTTCAGCGGACAGCAACACCCCGATTACGTAAGTAGTCCTTCAAGTCACCAATTTCAATGATCCCAAAATGGAACACAGACGCGGCAAGTAAGATTGTAGCACCCGCTTCAACTGCCTGATAGAAATGATCCAATTTCCCTGCACCACCGGAGGCCACTACATCGGCCGAAACCGCTTCCTTAATCGCTTTGATCACCGGCAGATCATAACCGGTCTGCACGCCGTCGCCCGCTTTGCTTGTAGGCAGAATAACCGGAACACCGTATCCGTCAACGCGCTTTGCCCATTCGATCGCATCTGCGCCAGTGGCTGTCCGTCCTCCATCAATATATACTTCATAGCCCGAGGGCATAGCTGCGTTCTGATCTACGTCGATGGCCACCGTCACCTTCTCGGCGCCCAGCGCTTTAACCATTTCTTCGACCAGCTCAGGCTTCCGAAAGGCGGCACTGCTGATCGATACCTTGTTTGCTCCCTCGTTTAGCACTAACTCGGCCGATTTAACATCAGATATACCGCCGCCAACGGTGAATGGCACAGTTGTGACTTCGGCGACGCGTTTAACTACATCGAGCATGGTGGCTCTACCTTCCACCGTGGCTGTGATATCCAGTAGCGCCAGTTCGTCTGCGCCAGACTCACAATAAGCTCGCGCGCATTGGACCGGATCACCAGCGTCTCGTATGTCCACGAAATGGGCGCCCTTGACAACGCGTCCGTTCTGCATGTCCATGCACGGCATGATTTTAATTACTTGATCCAATGTTTGCCTCCTCTCTACTTTGTTTTATAGATCCATCCTTTTTCTTCACTATCTATCAAAAGGCATGTCATTATCTGTGCCTCACCGGCCATAGATAAGTTTCATCACATACTCCAACTCCACCTTGGTCTATGTACCCTAAATATCACGGGCATGGATGGAGCGCAGCTAAATTCACGTCCATGTGCAGCTATTTGTTGTGCTCATGTTGGTTTTTATTGTCTCATAACGCACTGGTCGTGAATGTTTTTTGATGCAGCCATCACAAACAGCTTTTTTTAACCAGATATTGAGGAGTCCTTTGTTAACATTCAGTATTTTGGCCAAGTCATCACTGCTCATAGCAGCTTCTAATTGCTTTAAAATATTAGGTAAAACCGCGTCATAAATAGCAAGTGGCTTCTTTTCGGACATATTATTAACACCCTGGTCTCCATCAACAGATTTAATGCTGTTTTCCTGTTTTGATTATTTTAGGGTTTCTTCTATATTTTTAGTAATATCAAAAAGAGTCGGCTGTTTAATTTTATCTTGCGGTTTATTGTTTGCAGCTATTTCAGCAAGCTGTCCTTTTAAACTGTTTTTTTCAATAACTTCCGGCCATTCTATGGCTCGTAATTCGAGCAACTTGCTATTTCCTTGAGGCACGCTGCTTCCGGTTCTTACAAAAACCGGTCGTGATTTATCTCGTCTAAGCTCTTCTGTGGCTCCGGCCCAGGTGCCACCTTTTTTTGTTCAGCACTGACCACCAGTCCATAATCCGCCATGGCACACCACCTTTCCTTATGAAAAATGGGGTCTCACTAATAAGCCCATAATACCCTCAGCTAAGGCTTGTTTTAAGAAGATTGAACTCTTTCACGGTATGGGTGTAGGTTCAGAAGTCATGAAGGCCAAGGGATATTTAAAGGGTAGCTATCAGATCGTAGTTAGGGCATGTTTAAGGAACTCAAAATCTATTCATACATCTCCTGCAAAAAATCCTTGGTCTTTTCAACAACCTGTAGAGCATGTTTTTTTTCTATAATTTTTCCCGCGTGCATAACTTTATTAGCTTTTAGGATAATATCCTTCGATATACCATGGCTATTTTTTGAGATAAGTTTTTTCCTATAGGCTTCGTCTAAATATCTGGACGTGGAAACGATAGGAAAATCTTTATCTATCCCAGTCTTATCTTTTATCGTTAACTCCAGTATAGCTCTACATAACGCTACTGCAGCACAATAATTCTGAAGAACATAACACCATCGAGATTCAGCATATAATTGCTTTATGTGTCTCGGGATCTTTACGCCTACCTTAACAAAGGGAGGATATAAGTCGTAGTAATTCCTCGCCGCATTTTCAATTCTATTTCCATAATTATTAAGAAGATTTGAACCCTCAGTATCAAGGTTTTGCCCAAGAATTTCACCTTTTTCTAACTTATCAAAGTATTCTCGGCCTTTCTGGAGGATCGTATTATATAGGTCTGAGGAGGAATGAACGGCTGTGGCACTATGTATGGAAATATATTGTGCTAAAGCAGGATGGAACTTCGAGTAAGAATACTCTGCGATGTTTATTCTATCAAAGTGCGTCATCATATTCTCGAAATGATAAATTTTTTTTTGAAATTCTTCTCGTTCCATAAGAATATCAACAGCTTTCTTTACTGCTTTATTAGGATCTGTTTCTGTTTTCTTAACCTGTTTAAGCATCTCTTGCGTTTCTTCATCTATTTCTAGACTTAGACGGATTAACTGCTCATCTCTCGTCGTGGACATTTTTCTCTCCATTACATTTTAAACAATATAGTAAATTACCTGTCTTAAGATGGTGGAGTCAAAAGCTGACTATTTCTTTATCGTTAAGTTTTTCTGCCATTGAATTACCTCTATTAAAGACCCCACCTCGCTATATGCCAAATGGGGTTTTGATATTTAACTCATAGCATCTTGGATTGAGGATTAAGTCATAAAGTACCGGTTTAAGATCAGATCATAGTTACTATTTTCTCATTGATCCTTGATCAGTTTAACTATAACTCTTGCACTCATATCTTTAGCATTTTCCAGAACCCAATTTCCCACCCTCTTCAAATGTTTTAGCATACCCGGACCATTTGCTTTATTGAGTTCCTCCCTTGCTCTAACCACTTCAGCAATATCTTTATAGTGTTCTGGGCTGGAGGCCATCTTAGGCAAATGCTCAATAAGCGTTTTGAGCTCCTGTAGAAGCTCTTTTATATTAATGGAATTCTCTAGTTGCTTCCATTTATCATTAAAATGTATATCAATTAAGTGACCTTCACCACCAACTATGCTTCCATGAATTTCACATTGATTAAAGACATAGATCGGTCCTTTTTGGAAGGAAGATCTCTCCTCATCTCCTTCGAGTGAAGCAGGTACAGCTTTTTGAATATCATCTTTGAATCTTTCGAGATCTTTATTCTGTTCAAAGACTAAGCTAGTTGCATTTGCATCTCTTTCCTCTTTTTCTTGATTTAATACTTCTGGGGGAATTGTTGTTGTTGAGGTTTTAATAGCACCTGATTCGGTGTTTATTGTTATGTGGGTGAGCGAAACTCCTGTGGACGCAGATACAGCAATTTTATCGGCAACGTTGATTTCTAGACCGGGAGGTTCTTTGTTAGCTCCCTCTCTCATGGAACCACAATTGGGGCATATAGTCTCTTTATTAGAAAAATACTTTCCACAAACAGCGCATTTAACAGAACCCGTGATCATTTCACTCATAGCATAGTCTATTAAAGGTTAATATTTTCATCGAAACTTATCATAAAAAACTATTTTAATCAAATATTTACAACGGTTCCAACTTTTAAGGTTAGGAATAGAAAAGAAAAGCCCCTATGGTTTTCTCTATTATCCATAAGGGCTTCTCTTGGTTGTTGGTTATCTTCTAAGTATTTAAACCTTTTATCTTATCCCTAAATATTATATTGTCTCTCTGTCCTTCAATTGTGAAAGGGGTTTATTTATGGGGAATAAGAAACGTAATGACCAGGTAAGGGAAAAGGACTGGGAATATTGTCGTAACATTTTGCCTTTAGTTTCAAGGACATTTGCCCTAAATATAGGTCAGTTGGAGGGAGATATCTTTAAGACAGTTCTTCTTGGATATTTACTGTTTCGGATAGCCGATACCTTTGAGGATACTATTTACCATGATGAAAGAGAGAAGATAGCAGATTTGAGAGATTTTGCAGAGATTTTTAAGGGAGACAAGGACTTGTCTCATCGGTTGAAATTATATGAATCTCTTAAATTTAGATGGAAAGAAAACTCTGATGAAAAAGACCTCATAGAAAACGGCCATATAGTATTACGATGTTATTTTGATTTACGAGATACTTACAGAAAAATAATTGACCCCTTGATTATTGAGACCTCAGAGGGAATGTTGGAGTTTCAGAAGAGGAAACTACAGAGTAATAGTGAAATATTTCAACTCAGAGACATTAAGGAGTTAGAAGAATACTGTTATTATGTAGCGGGTATTGTAGGCGTGATGCTAACAAAAATTTTTTGTCAGAGGAAAAGCATAAAAAAGAAGAAATCAAAATTAAAGAAATTTCAAATTCATTTTGGCATTGCTTTGCAGTTGATAAATATCATCAAAGATTATCAAAAGGATATATTAAGAGGTTGGTGCTACATTCCAAATAGTATAACAGGAAAATATCGAATTGATATTAAGGCAATTGAAAACTTATCAATCAAACAGAGGCATGGAATAATAAATAGTATGATACCTTTTATAGTCACATATCTGGATTCAACTTTGAGATATATAAAATTGCTACCTTTGGAAGAAAGCTCTATACGAATCTTTTGTATCATACCATTTGTCTTGGGTTATAGAACATTGTCTAAGATAGTGCAGATGGAAGGAAACAAAATATCAAGACAAGAGGTGACAGACATAATACATAAATCCAGCGCCTATGCTCAATCGAATAGTTTCTTAGAGGAAGACTATTTAAAGATTAGAGAAAGGTATTTATCTTAATTAGAGTAGTCCATATCAAGTTGAAAGAATTCCCCAGGTTTTCCAGAATCTGGTTTAGGGGAATACCTGGTAGGCTCTGTGCCTTTCTTGAATGCCTGAAAGCAGGTCTTTTGTGAGAAAGGGCTGGCTAATAGACCGGTTCTGGCATCAATTTTTGCAATAACTACGCCTTCAGGCTGTTGAAATGGGATTATGGGTTTTCCTTTGAGAACCTCTCTCATAAAGTACAGCCAAATAGGGCACGCGGCCCTTGATCCGGTTTCTCCTTTGCCCATTTGTCTGCTATCATCATAGCCTACCCAGACGCCAGTAACCAGGGTAGGGTCAAAACCTATAAACCATGCATCTTTTAAGTCATTAGTAGTGCCGGTTTTTCCTGCCACTGGCCTTGACAGCGCTTTAGCTCTCCAACCTGTACCCTCTGTAACCACTGCCTTTAAAAGATCAGTCATTACATATGCTGTTTCTTGAGAGATTGACTCAGAAAAAGAGGGCTGATTCTCTTCGAGAATCTTCCCAGTTCTATCAATTATTTTACTAATATAAGTGGGTTTTACCCGCATACCGCCATTAGCAAATACTGAGTATGCCTTTGTTAATTCAACAAGGGATACTCCTGACGAACCAAGGGCTAATGATAGGTCGGCGTTAAGATGAGAATCTATTCCCATCCGCCTTGCATAATCAATTGCACGCTTAACGCCGATTTTTTTTAAAATCTTTATTGTCATTATATTTCGTGATTTTATCAGGCCAGTCCTTAATGGGGTAGGCCCATAAAACTTTTCTTTGTAATTTTTCGGTTTCCATGGCTTTTCTTCCTCACCAATAGGCGATATAAAAGGCGCATCAATAATTATTGAAGAAGGGGTTAATCCATTGTCAAGGGCTGCAGCATAGATGATTGGTTTGAATGCAGAACCAGGTTGCCTCCTTGCCTGAGTTGCCCGGTTAAACTGACTTTTAGAAAAATCTAATCCTCCAACCATTGCCTTCACATAACCTGTTTTGGCTTCCAAACAGATAAGGGCAGCCTGTGCCTCAGGTGTTTGTTCTAATGATAGGATTAATTCAGAAGAATCCTTGGATTTTTTAACGATTTTCACCGTAATAATATCACCTGGTGTTAAAACATCGGCTGGATCTTGTAATTTGCTCTCAAAATATGCCTTTTCCGGGTCAACCATCCTTGCCCATTTCATATTTGATAAAGGGAGTATTCCTTTTTTATCTTCAATCTGAACGAGAGTTTCTTTATTTTTGCTGTCTACTTTTATAACAGTCCCTTGAGTGATTGTTCCTATTTCCAGGGTGTTTTTACTTAATATTTTGGGCTTTGACTTATTAAGCGTCTCTTCTCCAGAGAAAAGGAATCGTCTTGTTGGACTCCTGAATCCCTCTCTCTTATCAAGTTCGTATAATCCTCTTTTTATTGCTTTTTGTGCCGCTTCCTGCATTTTTAGATTGACAGTGGTATAGACCTTTAATCCCCCTTTGTAGAGGAGATGGCGACCATATTTTCTTTCAATCCTTTGGCGGATATGCTCTAAGAAGTAAGGGGCCTTTTTTGGATACTGTGCTTTCTCTGACTTAATTGTTAATTTTCTCTTTAATGCCTGTTGAAATTGTTCATCGTTTATAAATCCCTCGTCTTTCATTCTTTCTAAAACGTATTTTTGCCTTAGCTTTGCCCTGTTAAAATGTTTGATAGGATCATCCCTGCTCGGGGCTCGAGCGAGACCGGCCAAAAGAGCTGATTCTGCGATGTTCAATTCCCTTATGTGTTTACCAAAGTAGAGCTCGCTGGCTGCCTCAATACCATATAGTCCATGGCCCATGTATATTTGATTCAAGTAGAGGTAAAGAATTTTATTCTTAGAGAATTCCTTTTCAATTTGTAGGGAGAGCAGCGCCTCCCTCACCTTTCTTTTGTACGTTCTCGCGGGATTTTTGAGAAGAAGTGATTTGGTGACTTGCTGTGTGATAGTGCTTCCTCCTTGCTCGATCCTGCGTGCCTTAATATTTTTAAAAAGCGCCCTCACAATGCCTAAAAAATCGATACCCTTGTGCTGAAAAAATCGGGCGTCTTCTGCAGCGATAAAGGCATTAATCGTATGCGTGGGAATTTTGTCTAAAGTAACTAAGACCCTCTTTTCATCTGCGAATTTGCCTATGATCTGACCATCGTCAGCAAACACTTTTGTTATAATCGGAGGATTATAATTTTTAAGAGATCCTATATATGGAAGGTTACTCGACCAGAGATACCATAAGGCAATACCTGTTGATGTGATTAAAAGAGTGAAAAAAAGGATTAAAAAGAGACCTATTTTGATACATTTTTTCATACAACCAACTTCCTATCGAGAGATCTATATTGTATTGCCTCGGCTATATGAATCTGTTCAATGTTTTGAGATCCTGCGAGATCTGCGATAGTTCTGGAAATTTTAAGAATGCGTGAAAGGGCCCGCGCACTCAACCCAAATTTCTCCATAGCCATTTCCAATAATAAATTGGATTTCTCGTCAATTTGACAGAATTTTCGTATATGTCTGCTGTTCATCATGGCATTGGTATGAATCTTTGACTTATGAAACCTATTTTCCTGGATGCTTCTTGCCTTTATTACTCTCCTGCTGATATCAAAAGAAGATTGACCCTGGCTGGTCCCTGTCAGATCTCTGAAAGGCACTGATGGCACATCTATATGTATATCGATGCGATCCATAAGAGGCCCGGATATTCGTGCCCTGTATCTCTGTATTTCTCTATAAGAGCATGTACATTCCCTTTTTGGGTCGCCAAAAAAGCCACACGGGCATGGATTCATAGCGCCGACCAGAATAAAGTTAGCCGGATATGTTACTGTAGAACTCGCCCTGGATATGGTAACAAGGCCATTTTCCATTGGTTGCCTGAGAACCTCAAGAACATTTTTTTTAAACTCCGGCATTTCATCTAAAAAAAGGACCCCATTATGGGATAGGCTAACCTCACCAGGTTTTGGTGTCTGGCCACCACCTATCAGGCCAGCATCAGAAATGGTGTGGTGCGGAGCCCTGAAAGGTCTCGTTGTTAGCAGACCCTTTCCTTTTGGCATGAGACCCATAACAGAGTAAACTTTGGATGTTTCAAGGGATTCAGCAAAGGTAAGATTCGGCAGTATCGTAGAAAGCCTCTGCGCAAGCATGGTCTTTCCCGCACCTGGCGGACCGATCATCAAAACGTTATGACCGCCTGCAGCAGCAATTTCCAATGCTCTTTTAACATTTTCCTGCCCACGTACATCACTAAAGTCGACATCATAGTTTCGTTGAGTGCCCATGAAATCAGGATCTATTTGGATTGGCACGAGGCCTTCTATGCCATTCAGCGATTGAACTAACTCGGAAAGTGCATTAACAGGATACACATTTATTTCCCCCACTACGCCTGCTTCCATGGCATTCTCTGAAGGAAGATAGATCCCTTTCAGACCGACTTCCTTAGCCATTATGGCCATAGAGAGAGCGCCCCTGATAGGCCTTATGCTGCCGTCTAAAGATAGCTCGCCAATAATAAGGTGATCTGTCAAAGCTGAATGGGGAATAATTCCGTTTGCTGCCAATATTCCTATAGCTATGGGAAGGTCGAAGCCGCTACCTTCCTTTTTTATGTCAGCGGGGGCAAGGTTAACAGTAATCCTATCAGCAGGAAAATTATAGCCAGAATTTTTAAGAGCAGCCTTGACCCGATCCTTGCTTTCCCTTACTGCACCTTCTGCTAATCCTACAGTGGAAAAAGATGGCAGACCCCTTGAAATATCCACCTCGACCTCCACTGTATAGGCGTCAATTCCTATAATAGAGCTGCTATAAACAGTGGCAAGCATAATTTTCTCTCTTTAGTGAATTTATAATAATACTAACATCTTAGCTGTATAAAAACTACTTTTGACCTTTACTCAAGGGCACAGAGGTATCATTCACCAGATAATTTTAGTGAGCTAAACTGTTAAGTTCTCAATAAGTTGGGGTACATTAGAGAAACAAAGTGATTTTGGCCACATATTGCAAAACCCCAAGTTTTTGAGATGTTACCTAAAGTGTTACCAATAATATAGTTTAGAGAAAAAATAATATAGTATTATTTGAAAAATAAGATTCGATGATTATTATTCAACAAGTAGAACCCTTTTTATTGTAAATATAAAAAAATAAATATAAAAATATCTTTACTTTTAAAAAAATGCAAGTTACAAAAATAGATTATTTTTTTTAAGGAGTTCCGATAATGGCTCGAATTACAATAGAAGATTGTTTAAAGACTGGGTATAATAAGTTTATGATAGTACATTTAGCAGTAAAGAGGGTTAGTCAATTCAGGAAGGGAAAAGAACCTCTTCTTACCACTACAAACAAAGAAATAGTAACCGCCTTGAGAGAGATTGCTGCTGGAAAAATTAAAATAAGGGAAAACGGCAACCTTTTAGAAGACAATGGAGCAGAAAAAGATTTAATTCGGGATGATTTAGTCCAAGAATCTGAAAGCCCTGATATGCATGACGATACAGAGGTTTCTCGAAGCGAGGAATCTTTAGATAATATGGAATAACCATGCCGATAACCAGAGATTATTATGAAATCCTTGGTGTTTCCAGGGATGCAGATGAGGATACCATAAAGAAGAACTACCGGAAGCTTGCCCTTAAATATCATCCAGACAGAAACCCTGGGGATAAAGAGGCAGAAGAGAAGTTTAAGGAAGCCGCAGAGGCCTATGAGGTATTAAGGGATAGCGAAAAGAGAAGAATCTATGATCTTTATGGTCATGAGGGCTTGAGAGGAACAGGCTTTACAGGGTTTGGCGGTTTTGAGGATATTTTTTCTAGTTTTGGAGATATTTTTGGGGATTTCTTTGGTTTGGGTGGGAGGCGCTCGAGGAAAACGAGAGCAAGAAAAGGCAATGACCTGAGATACGATTTGGAATTGACTCTTGAAGAGGCCTATAAAGGAAAAGAAGAGGAAATAGTTTTCGACAAATGGGAATCTTGTGATATATGTGGAGGGACCGGAGTCAGGCCGGGTAGTAAGCCCCAGATTTGCCCTCACTGTCATGGTGAAGGTGAGATTTCACGTTCTCATGGTTTTTTTCAAATAAGAACAACCTGCTCAACATGCAATGGCACAGGTCAGGTTATAGTTGATCCATGCAGCAAATGTAAAGGCAAAGGAAAAGTAAACGTTGAAAAGAAGGTCCTGGTAAAGGTTCCGCCAGGGGTCGATAATGGCGTACAACTGAGGATTAAGGGAGAAGGAGAGGCTGGGGAAAATGGAGGACCACCAGGCGATCTCTTTGTAGTAGTCTATGTTAAGGATCATGAATTTTTTGTGAGGGATGGGGATAATCTTAGATGTCAGGTGCCAATATCATTTCTGCAGGCAGCCTTAGGGGCTGAAATATCTATTCCTACCCTGGACAATAATAAGGAGAAAAGCATTACTATTCCAGAGGGAGCTCAACCAGGAGAGATTATTAGACTTAAAGGGTTGGGTATGACAAGTCTAAGAAAAGGAAGGGGAGTCGGTGACCTCTTTGTTCAGCTTATAGTTAATATACCTACCAAAATGAGTAAACAACAGAGAGAATTACTTATGCAGTTTCGTGAACTTGAGGAGAAAAAGACCAGGGAAAAGAATAAAAATTTTTGGGGTAAAATAAAAGGGATATAGGGGTGAGGAATTTTGAATTGTGAATTTAGCAATTGAGGATTTAGCGGATGGATCAAAAACAGGTTGAATATTTTAAGGACTTGCTCCAAAGCCAGCTTGATGAGCTAATTCAAGAGGCTTCTAAGACACTTAATGGAATGACTAACCTTAAGGATAATTTTCCTGACCCTACTGACAGGGCTTCTCTGGAGACTGACAGGAACTTTCTTTTAAGGATAAGGGATAGAGAAAGAAAGTTGATTGAAAAGATTAAAGAGGCCCTTGAAAGAATAGAAAATGGGACCTTTGGAATGTGTGAGATATGCGGAAGAGAGATAAGTGAAGAGAGGTTGAGGGCAAGGCCTGTTACTACCCTGTGTATTGACTGCAAAAAGAAACAGGAAGCTCGAGAAAAGGCCAGAGGTTTATAAGGTAATCAGGTTGATATGAAAATAGCTTATCTTGATTGCTTTTCTGGTGTAAGTGGTGATATGCTCGTTGGATCCTTGGTCGATGCCGGCTTGCCTTTTGAAGAGCTTAAAAGGATCATATACGGGCTTAATTTAGACGGGTACACGATATCAGCAAAAAAGGAGGGAAGAAACAATATATTTGGGACAAAATTTTATGTCTCCCTTAAGGAAAAGCATCAGAAAGCTCGATATTTAAAGGATATAAAAGAAATAATTACAAACAGTGATATTCCGCTAACAGTTGTTGAAAAATGCGTCTCTATCTTTGAAAAACTGGCAATCACTGAAGGTGAGATACACCATATTTCACCAGATGAGATACATTTCCATGAAGTTGGCGCAGTTGATTCTATTATTGATATTGTGGCATCGGTTGCAGGAATTTATCTTTTGGGTATTGAGAAGCTCTTTGTCTCAAGAATGCCTGTAGGAAAGGGAATTATAACAAGCGCCCATGGAAAGATACCGCTGCCTTCGCCAGCAACAATAGCGCTTTTAGAGGGTGTTCCTATCTACGATAGCGGTCAGGAAGTTGAAATGATTACCCCTACAGGAGCTGCTTTAATTACCTCACTTTGTTCTTCCTTCGGTCCTATGCCTTCAATGATTGTAGAGAGAGTGGGTTACGGGGTAGGGAGCAGAACCTTGGCTGATAGGCCTAACCTTTTGCGCATTCTGATTGGAAACGATATCGATAAACGTGAATCGGAGACGGTAGTTGTATTGGAGTCAAATTTAGATGATATGAGCCCCGAATTGTTGGGCTATTTGATGGATAGACTTTTTGATGCAGGCGCTAAGGATGTTTCCTTTTCCCATATCCAGATGAAAAAAAACAGGCCTGGCATCCAGCTCCAGGTGGTAGGCCAGCCTGAAGACAAGGATAAACTTAGTAATATTATCTTTAAGGAGTCAACTACATTAGGGATACGATTTAATTACAGTCAGAGGTCCATTTTAACACGGGGAGAGTTGATGGTTGAATCTCCATGGGGTAAAATGAGAGTCAAAAAGGTTATCAATCAGGGTGGAAAAACTGCGATTTTGCCAGAATATGAGGAGTGCAGGAGAGTAGCAAAGGCTAATAATCTTGCCTTAAGGGATATCTATGCATGGGTAGCAGCTCTTCCAAGTGATCATTTAAAATAACCCTTTGGCACCACTACAATTCCTCTGGGCGTTACTGTAAATCGACTCCTGTCTTTTTTAGGGTCATAACCGATCTCAGTGTTTGATGGGATCATATTATGTTTATCGATAATGGCTTTTTTGATCTTGCAATTACGTCCTACCACAACATCGTCCAGTATTACTGATTCCTCAACGGTTGCCCAGCTCTGAATAAAGACATAATAAGAAATCACTGAATTCCTTACGATTCCACTTATCATAGAACCTGGAGCAACAATAGAGTCCAGAGCCTTACCTACTCGAAAGCCTTCAGGCCTTTCATTGCTAAAGACAAATTTTGCAGGTGGGGCTGGTGTTTGATAGGTGTGGATAGGCCAGTTTTTCCCGTATAGGTTAAAAGAGGGTTCCAATCCGGTTAGGTCCATGTTGGCGTTCCAGTATTCATCCAACGTGCCAACATCTCTCCAGTAAGATGAATCGTGAGTTCTTGGTTCTAATCTAAGCTTTCGCTCACCGTTTTCCAGTGTATGGTAGGCATAATCTTCGATTATATTCAGCTTCTGAAAGGGATAGGCGTATACCCTGACGTCAGGGATTAAATAAGGAATTATGTCTTTACCAAAATCATCCTTATCGTTTGATTTTAGGGCATTCAAGAGGGTGTCAGTATTAAATAGGTAAATACCCATGGATGCCAGCACTCGGTTGGGGTTCCAAGGAATGGTCGTGGGATTTTCCTTGGGTTTCTCTTGAAAGCCGCGGAGGCGGCGGTCTTCATCTACCTCGGCAACACCTACCTGTTGCGCCATCTCCTTTCTTACTTCATAGAGAGCAATGCTCAGTTCAGCATTTTTTTCTACGTGATGCCTGATGAAAAGATTGTAGTCCATCTTGTAAATATGATCACCTGATAGGATCAAGACATGTTGAGGCCTTGTGAGTTCAATGAGATAGAGGTTTTGTCGAATGGCGTCAGCCGTTCCCCGGTACAACTCCCCACTGAGCTGTTGTTGAGGCGGGACAATCTTTAAGAAGTGTCCAAGTTTGTGATTAAATATGTTCCAACCAGCTTCCAGGTGATCAGTTAGAGACTGGGATTTATATTGAGGGAGAACAATTATTTTATATAATTGTGAATTTATACAGTTACTCAGGGTCAGATCTATCAGCCTGTAGATACCGCCAAAGGGGACCGCTGGCTTAGCCCTGTCCAGTGTAAGAGGCGTGAGCCTTTCGCCTCTCCCCCCGGCCATGATAAAAGTGAGAGTATTTTTCATGATTCGTCACTATTCAGCCATAAACCCACGGGTCCCGATATAATCGGGAGCAGGTTTCCCTTATGTCAATTTGTGGCTAACTGGCTGCCACTATTCTATTATTAGTAGCTTGTATCTGCTCAATAAATAGGGTAAAGCGCCTTTGAATACTGATAGATACGCCAAGTTATTACCCCTAAATATTGAGCTGGTACGGTAGCATTGAAAATAAGGCTCCAAGAATTATTTGGGATGAAAAGGGGGCCTTTAAAGCCCCCAAAATCAGCACTAAAAACTCACGGTAAGCGCGACATAAGGACCGGACATATCATAGTCAAAGACTATATCATCCTCATCAATATCTATGACAAAGGTTTTATAACCGCCGTGAATATCTACGAGGGGGAAGGGGGTCCATGATATATCACCCATGAGCTCATATATTGTATTTCCTGCATATCCAATGGCAGTCCCCCTTAATCTGACCTCGAGGACATCGGCCAGTAATCCGAAATGCAGATTAAGACCAATCATTGGAATAGGAAATTTGAAGTCTTCTTTTTCATCAATACCTGTGGTCTTCAATCCTACATCGCCATCTAAATATTTGACCTGTAGAACAGCGCCTAAAGAAAATCCGGCCAGCACATTTTCCAGATTCAAAAAATCATATTGATAGAGAAGGTCCATCATCTTGTATTGAATTGAAGAGTTTACCAATGCATTAATATTATAATCTTTTCCATTAAAAGTAATCTTCTCAGTCAGTGTTTTTTCCCCTGAATAGTCAATGTCTGTATACGTCAAAGATAGGTGGTGTCTGCCGCCTCCAAGGAAAACCTCAACGGATGGATAATTCTCATCCTCAACCCCAAGATCCTTTTCAAAATCAATTGTTGTGCCGATGATGGCGTCTTCATCCACTTTTACATTGCCATCAAGCGAGGGAAACCAGTAGTAGCCTCGTGCCCCAATTTCAAAAGCCGATAATGATGCTGGCAGAAGAAGTGCAACCAACAGGAAAGATAGAGCCAAATATGTTTTTTTCATTTGTTTCCTCCTTTTTTAGATTATTTTGTTAACTATTAAGCCACCAAGTCACAAAGTCACAAAGAAAAGATAAATATAAATTGAATAAAGGCTATTATAAAGAATAATTCTATAATCTTAGTGCCTTAGAGCCTTTGTGGCAAGATACCTGATTAGTTACTTATTTTGTTAAATTTGCCTTTGCCAGTGGAACCAGAGGTGATTCCTTGAACTGATTTATAAAGTCTTTAAAGGTTTCCTTTGACATTTCTTGCTGGCCACTCAATGCATAGAGCCTGCCAAGAGAAAACATAGCCTCTTCTTTGAGAAAATTATTCTCGTCATTAATTATCTTTTTAAGATGTCTTATGGCTGATTGATGCTCACCTTTGGCTTCGTATGCAGCG
>Ga0190359_1001162_pt1 | contig 16996 bp, 13 predicted proteins | sample 48721823_MG_FD_161269 | JGI IMG/M metagenome (GOLD analysis project Ga0190359, IMG submission 161269) | Hydrothermal vent microbial mat bacterial communities from Southern Trench, Guaymas Basin, Mexico - 4872-18-2-3_MG | ecosystem: Environmental > Aquatic > Marine > Hydrothermal vents >... | reverse complement strand
GGTGGAAATGGTACGTTGATAGGATTATATGTAATTCCGTCAGAGCCTGTTGATACAGTGTGGGCAGAGATTAATGGTGAGATGCTTGGATTTGAGGAGCTACCATCAGTTGGTGGGATATATTATTCTTATTTAGACCTTCCGGAGGGGAGTTATGATATTAAAATTGGCGGCATTGATCTGAACGGAAATGAGGGAATGGAGCATTTTTCTATTTTAAAGGTGTCCCCAACAGTAAGAGCAGAAGTAAAAAGTCTTTCACCCGAGATGGAGATTCATTTTCCGCAGTCTCAGGAGCGGGAATTAGTTATATCACAGGGTAATATTGATGTGGATGTCCCCTATGGATTTGAGCTTTTGTCCAGACCTCTGTTTATTGGACCGGAGGATGTGGAGTTTTCTTCTCCTGCTGTCCTTGTTGTGAAGTCACCTGGCCTGCTAGGGAGTGGACGTTTGTATAGGTATGTGGATAGGAAGTGGAGGTTTGTTTGCACGGTAAAAGAAGAGAATTATCTCCCCGGGGGTGGAATATATTGCGTGCTTGGTAAATCGGGTTCATCAGAGGAGCAGGAACCTGTTAATTCTGTCAGGGAATTCAAATTGTTTGAACCTTTTCCCAATCCTTTTAATAGTGTGACCAGGGTCAGATATTTACTTAAGGAAGCTGGTAATGTTGAACTTGTGATTTATGATCTTCTTGGTAAGAAGGTGAAAGAGCTTCAAAGGGGTTTTGAAACTTCAGGTTACCATGTGGTATTATGGGATGGCCGAGATGATCAGGGGAGAGAAATGTCTTCTGGTACATATTTTCTAAAGATTAGAGTTGTTGATGGAAATAGGGAGCTTTTTTCTGATGATAAAAAGCTAATCTTGCTAAAGTGAGTGTATTGTTATGAGAAGGATAGCTCTTGTTGTTTTATCGTTATTGCTTGTTATGTGCGAGGAAAAAATTATTTACAAGCATGAGACTGATCCTCCCGTATTTCAAAGAGTCCCAGAGGTAGTGGAAGTTAGGGATACTTCTGTGGTGATTTCTTGGAAGACTGATGAGCCCACAAAGGCTGATTTATACTACTGGTTTACGGAAGACTCTGTATTGGTACAATCTGAAGCTGAATTCAGAGAGAATCATGAAATTCTCGTGAGAGGATTAGAACCGTATACAAAGTATTATTACCAAGTGGAGATAATAGATTTTGAGGATAATGGTCCTGTAAAATCAAGGATAGATTCTTTTAGGACGTGCCATAATGAGTTCAGTTGTGCAAGAGTTGGATGGGTTTTTCTCAAGGAGAATAGAGTCGATTCCGTTATGTATTATGTGGATATGGGGTTTGCATTTGATAGATTGTCCCCTGATATTCTGGCTTTGCTGGGATGGTTAAGATTAAAGGAGGATTCGCTTGCGGTGGCGAAGAATTTGTTTTATAAAAGTCTGAGGCAGGATAATCTTTTTGAGCCAGCTCTTGTGGGCTTGTCATATCTTTTTTCGGTTTCAAATGATCCTGATTCCTCTATTATTCTGGGAGAGGTGACATTTGCTGATGATGCTGAATGGAAATATAAATACTGTCCTGAAATAAATTACAGAGTTGCGAGAGTAATACTTGCAGAAGCATACTATCAAAAGGGAGATCTCGGATCGGCTCAAAGGCAGGTAGATTTTATCTGGAGTGAAAGTGGATTAATTCCGGATGATCCGACTACCTGGAAACTGGGACAAGAAGAGTTTTCCTCTTATGAAGAAGCTCTCCTGGCGGTTATTCTTTACCTAAAAGATGAAGTGCTGATGTTTATTAACTCCAAGGGTTAGGAGGTGGCGGAGGTGGTGGAGGTTGGTTATGATGGTTGTTCCAATGATGATGGTGATGTCCTGTCCACCACCACCAGGTACTCTGGAGTTGAATTAATGAAAAGGATTGAATTACCGGCAGAACAAACACAGAAGAGGCTGCCATTTTCTTCAAGAATTCGCGCCTGTCTGGCTCAGGCTTTTTATTTTCTATTTTTCTCTTTTCGCTCATTCTTCCACTCCTTTTGCAGAATTAATATATGCAATAAATTCCTCTGTGTCAACAGCATTGTGAGTAATAGGTGGAAAATGAAGAAGTATTTCGTGATTCTGTGCATGGTAGCAATTCTATTTGGGGTGGGTTGTGAAAAGGAGGTTATTGAGTTGGTAGAGGATGTTACACCACCGGTTGTTAGTGACTTCGCGGTGGTTGTGACCGATAGCAGTGTTGCTGTTTCGTGGGTTACCGATGAGCCTTGTTCGGTTGAAGTAAGATATTGGACTTCCGATAAAATAGTAGAGCGAAGAAGCGATCCAGAGTACAGGCAAAATCACACCGTGGTCATTGAAGGGCTTAAAGATTCTACAACTTACCGCTATTGTGCAATATCTTATGACATGTGGGATAATTTCACAGTTAGTGACACTTTCTATTTCACTACCAGGCTTAATCTGCGCAAAATACTGTTGAATGCCTGGAAGCGATTTGAAGCGGGTGACTACCAGGTGGCTTTTGGAGAATTTGAAAGGTATATTGAATTTGGAGGAGATTCTCTGGATGCCTATTGTGGGTTGGCATGGAGTAAGTTTTTTATAGATTACTCGGATACGAGTGTATATCGGAATTTTTCCAAGGTTATTGGCTTACAGCCTAATAATACAGATGCTTTAGCAGGTTTGAGTTACTATGCTTATTGCGATTCTGATTTTGTGGGTGCTGTTGATTTTGGTAGAGAGCTTTTAACAGTTGATTCAAATTATGTGTTCATTCATGATACTACGATTAACTATATTGATATAAATATTATCATTGCGAGAGGTTTATTTGAGCTGGAAATCTATCAGAATGTTGAGAACTATATTGGTCGTGTAATGAATGTTTATGTAGACGAAGATGATCCTGATACTTGGGTTGTAGATGGTGTTAAGTTTGATACTTATGAGGAAGCTTTAGATAAACTTATAGAGATTGCTGAGAAAAATTACTTGTATTTGCCGGGTTTGTAGTAGCTATCTCTTATTCTATCTGCTATTAATATAAGTTCTCTGAGTTCCTGTTCGCCACGTGCCCTAAGCCAGTGTTTGTCAAAATCAGGATTCTGAATTATCTGTGCTATAGCGGATAGCGCTTTTAAATGGAAAGTTCTTTCGTCTCTTGTGCCGATTAAAAGAAAGACAGCGTAAACTGGAGGCATTTCCTCCGTAAAAGTTATTCCTCCTTCGCATCTTGCGATAAGCATATCGAATTTTTTCTGGCCTTCAATTGTGATATGGGGCACTGCAAGGCCTGGTCTTATTTCTGTTGTTGATTCTTTTTCTCGCTCGATTAGTCTGTTATAAATATGTTCTGGAGCAATCTTTAGCCTCTTTCCAAGTTCCTGAGAAGCCAGCTGGAAAAATTGTTGCAGAGGTATTGTTTCTTTTAAATCCAGGATAGCCGCTTTCTTGACAAGTTTGTCAAATCTATCTTCTATTATCTCGTCTCTTTCTTTAAGAATGTTTGTTAGCTCTGTGGAAAGAGTTTTGTCTGCGAATTGTTTATCAGTGATTCTTTCTATTATATAGATTAGAGCCGATTTTCTGAAAGTAAATTCTCTTTTATAAATGAGGTGCCAGGTAATTGCTGTAAGAATGAAAATGCCCATTCCCGCAAGCACTTTGAGTCCTAATAGAGCTAACAATGACATATACGCTACGACCCCGGCAATTTGTATCCACGGATATAATGGGGATTTGAAAGATGGTTTATAATTCAGGATTCTGCTTTCTCTCATTACAATTACTGCCAGGAGTATGAAGATAAATTCCAGTAATTTGAAAGCGCTGGCTATTTTGACCAGGTTTTTTATGTCGAGTATGGAAATGTTTAGTAATATTATGGCACCTGTGAGCAGTACGGAGAAAGTTGGTATTCTTGACTTCCTAGATATTTGAGAGAGAAAAGAGGGAAGTAGCTTGTCTCTCGACATAGCCAGGGGAAATCTTGCCGCTGTCATTAAGCCTGCATTTCCTGTTGTGAGAACAGCCATAATGCCTGCTATGGTAAGAAGTATTTCTCCCGGTAAACCCATGATTTTGAAAGCTGAAATGGAGAGGGGGACGAGTGTTTTGTCAAACTCTTTTTGTGTCAGCGTACCTATTACAACAAAGACACAGAGTGTGTATAAGACCCAGACAATAAAGAAAGAGGAGAACATTCCTCTTTTTATTGTTTTCCCTGGATTCTTTACTTCTTCTGCAATGCTGGAAACTTTTGTTAATCCTCCGTATGAGATAAAGACTAGACCAATTCCTGCTATTAGAGTCTGAACGGTAAACTGCTTGGAGTGAAGGAGGTAGTAGAGATTTACCTTGGGCATTCCGGTAGCTATGTATATTATCAAGATAGTTATTAGGGAGAGTACGAGAAAATTTTGAATACCACTCGATATTCTTATATTAAAAAGGTTAAGTATGGTGAAGAGGGTGCAAAAAAGGACAGCAATTAGTTTTATTGTCGTTCCAGAATTCGGGAAAATAAGGGTAACAAATGCTCCAATACCGATGAAGCTGAAGGCGCTTTTCATGCACAAGGAGAGCCAGGATGTCAGCCCTCCAACTGTTCCTATTAGGGAGCCGAGACTTCTCTCTATGAAAAAGTAGCTTCCCCCTGCCTTGGGCATGGCGGTGGTTAGCTCGATTTTGGCAAAGATGGCCGGAAGGAATAGTAAACCTGCCAGAAAGTAGCATATTATCATGGAAGGCCCCAGATCGGAGTAGAGAACCGCCGGGAGTATAAACAGTCCGGAGCTTATCATTGCACCGGATGCAATTGAAAAAACGTCGAGAGTGTTCAAGCCCTTGCTTAATTTATATTGTTTCATCGTGTATTCTCCCATTCCGATGATAAAATAAAAAAATATTTGATTTCTGCTAAGAAAAATGTATGGATTGTTGCAAAATTACCGCGCTGGAACTACATTAAAGAAGGAAGGAAAATAGGAGCGAATATGAGAAAGGTTAAAGAATGTTACCTTAAAATTTTGAAGATAGAGCTGGAAGATTTGAAGGATGATATTGAACAGTTAATAGAAGAAACCAGGAAGGAAAAAGATGCCGGTAAACTTACAAATTATGTGTTCTTTCAAAATATCGCTTTGTTCAAAAATGAGCTTTTGGGGTTGAATGTTTTTGAGGGCATTATTGAATCGACCAACCCGGAGGATTTTGATAACCTTGATGAGATGATTGTTCATCTCAAGGAAAGGTTTTTCAAGAAGATAAAGACTCTGGGGCTGGCGGAAGCGATTAGAGTGTATGTAGGAAGGAAAATGACTAAGGCAAAAAGGTACGTAGTAGAGAGGAGAGTGTAATACAGTACTTCTTCGAGGGGGAAGTGTTGACGGTTGGGCGATGGATGGGTAAGTTAAGGAAGATGGTTTGGTATACATTGTCTCTTACTAATGTAACGTTCTTGGAGAAAATATGCTCTTTTTGGTTGATAATGAAGAAGAAATGAGATCAAAATATTAGCTTTCTGACGGTGGGGTGGACATGGAAATAAGGAACAAAAGAGAGCTGAAAACATTGTTATTTTTACTGATTCTGTTAATGCAACCCATTTCGATGCTCTTTAACGTCAGAGAAAGAGATTTAGTGTTTTATGTAATATGGGTTGTTTTTATCGGAGGGGTTTTTCTGATCGTTTATATTTTTCGTAAAAACATAGCTCCTTATGTTTATAAGTCAGATAATTCCGGAATTTACATAAGAGGTTGTAAAACAGGATATTATGATCCAGATTTTATTAGCGTTGAAAATATCTTAAATGTATCGGGGTTTGGGAAAAACAGAATAGTTGTAGAGTTAAAGAATAATGATAGGATAGAGTTGAAGTTATCTCGCAAATATAGAGATACGGTGTTAGAGGATATTAAAAGTAGAATAGGACTCTGAGACCAAATATAAGATTGCAGTTCGTTGTAAGTTGTATCATTTAGGTGTGATAATAGTTGGGTTTTGAAAGATTTCCTTTTCTTTTAAGTGGTATTTCGAGCGAAAGGGTATCGGCGAGTGTAATTGTAAAATTATGCTTCCGTTATTATATTTATATTGGTGTTTATGAAAAAGGTCAGGAGGGAATAAACCCGGGTAATGTTGGTTGTTTCTATTCAGATTGTTTTGATAGTAATTTTGCTTTTCCTTTCGGCTTTTTTTTCTGGTTCTGAAACAGCTCTTTTTTCCCTTTCAGAGGCTCAGGTAGAAAAGATTGTTATTAAAAATCCATCGAAGGGTAAAAGAATAAAGTCCCTTCTTGAAAGTCCTCGAAGACTCATAATAACAATACTTCTTGGAAACGAGTTTGTAAACATTTCAATATCTTCGCTTTCTGCAGGGTTGATAATGTACCTTACAGGGAATGAGGTTCCCTGGATAAACCTTATTATAGTTTTTCCATTGCTTTTGCTCTTCGGAGAGATAACCCCGAAGTCTTTTGCTCTCAGGAATAACGAAAAGTTTGCGGAGTTTGTCTGCAATCCTCTGAGTGTTTTCTCTCGCTGTATCGCGCCTGTGCGTTGGATAATAAGAAATATTTCTGACCTTTTTGTGAATCTATTTGTAAGGAAGGGTGCTCGGAGAGAGAATATTCTCACAGAGGATGTGGTTAGATCGATAATAGACGAAGGTGAAAAAGAGGGTATAATTGACTCTCTTGAGAAAGAGTTTATTTTCAAAATCTTTGATTTTGGAGATACAATTGTTCGTGACATTATGACTCCGAGGGCTAATATGTTTATGCTTCCCTATGAAATGGAACTTAAAGAAATGATAAAGGAAATAAAGAGGAACCATTATTCAAAAGTCCCAATCTATAGTGGTAACCAAGATAATATAGTGGGAATACTATTTGCAACTGACTTGATAGGTCTGACAGAAAAGGAAATTGCCGACTCCCGGTCGACTTTAAATAAAATACTCAGGAAGCCTTATTTTATACCCGAGACAAAGAAGGCTGAAAGTTTATTCCAAGCGTTTCGCAAGAGAAAGATATCGATAGCAGTAGTGCTTGACGAGTACGGAGGAGTTGTTGGCCTGGTGACCATGGAAGACCTTCTTGAAGAAATATTTGGGGAAATCTCTGATGAGTTCGAAAAAGAGGAAAGAAAATGCGAAAAGATAGATCAGAATACTTACAGGGTTCATTCTACGATGACTCTTGAGGAGTTTAACAGGATTTTCGGGACGGATCTTTATTCGGATGAGGTTGATACTATTGGAGGATTTGTTTTTTCTTTGTTTGGTGAACTTCCTACAGTTAATTCTGTGGTGAGGTATGAGAACCTTACCTTTAAAGTTGAAAAAGTGCTTAACAACCGTATCGAAGTACTACTGGTAATGAAAAAGGGATAGGATGGAAATCTGGGTTGCTGCTATAATAATTTTACTTTGTGTTCTATGTGAGGGCTTTTTTTCTGGTTCTGAAATAGCAATAGTTTCAATAGATAGAGCTCTCCTTCAGCATAGAATTCGCCAGGGAAGTAGAGCGGCTAGAATTGTGTGGCACTACTTAAAAAAACCTGAAATGCTTTTAGGGACAACTCTTGTTGGTACCAATTTATGTTCAATAACAAGCACTACTCTTTCTGCGTATGTCTTTTACTCTCTCATGGGAGAGCCAGGAATCCCAGTTTCAATCATTTTGATCTCTTTCGTCAACTGGATATTTGCAGAGATTGTTCCTAAGAGTGTTTACCAGCAAGAAGCAGATTTAATAACCCTGAGGATAATATATATCCTGCGATTTTTTTCGATAATTTTTTATCCTCTCCTTGTGATATTTATGAACATTTCCTATGGGATAAACAGGCTTTTAAAGGGGGGAAAAACGGGTTTGAAACAAATGTCGTTTATCAGCAGGGAGGAGTTAAAAATTATAATGAATATGAAGGGAGAAGCCTACACGGATATCAAGCCTGACGAAAGAAAGATGATAAATCGTTTGCTATCCTTCAAAGAAAAAGAAGTAAGGGAGGTTATGGTACCTCTAATAGATGTTGCACTTATTTCTGAGAGTGCAACAGTGAAGGAAGCGGTGGAGAAATTTGTTAGCACAAAGCACCGTAGATTACCCGTATTCAGGGAAAGAGTTTATAATATCGTGGGTATATTGAATAGCTTTGATATTCTCGGGGAAGATAAAAATAAGAAAGTGCTGGAGTATGTTCGCCCTGCTTATTATGTTCCTCCATCGGCGAAAGCAGCAGATGTTCTACAGGATTTGCAATCCAGCGGGAATAGTATGGCGATTGTTGTTGATGAATACGGAACAGCAGAAGGGATTGTTACCATTGAAGATATACTTGAAGAGGTTGTGGGGGAGATAGAAGATGAATATGATGCTGTAATTCCAAGATACGTTAAAAATCCCGATGGGAGTATTACAGTAAAAGGGAAAATGCCTGTGGTTGAATTTAATGAACTTACCGGGGCAAATATTCCGAGAGGTGATTATGAAACTGTTAGCGGTTTTATTATAGAACGCCTGAGGAGGATTCCTTTCCCGGGAGAAAAGGTAACTTTTGGAGATTATGAATTCACAATACAGAAGGCAACTAAAAGAGCTATTTTGGAAGTAAAGGTAAAAAGACTCAATCAAAAATAGTTTTTGTATTTATCGAATAGACTGTTTGCGAGTTTAAAGAATAAGAAACCAGTTATCAAACCTGCCAGAGAGTCAATTGTATAGTGGTAGCTGCAATAGATTGTAGCGATAAAAATTCCTGCTGTAAAGATACCAACTATCCAGGCTCTTCTTCTGAAAAAATTCCGTGAGAAAAGATAGACCATCAGGCTTGCAGATACATGGGTGCTGGGGAAAGCTCCTCCTCCCTGCTCGCCAAACCTGTATATTAGCTTCATTATGGGTATGAAAATCCTGCCATTTCCGAAAAGTTTGTCTCTCATATATATCGGTCCGTCACTAGGGAAGATCATAAAGAAAAAGTAGTGGATGTAGAACATTAGAACTATACCAAAAATCATTCTTTTGAAGAATTTCTCATCTTTGAGAAAAATAAACAGAGCAGGCAAGAAAAGAATTATGTAGTACGAGAAATAAAAAGCGTGCATCAGTTCATCAATCAATGCGGAATTTATTTTTGGAGATAGGATTTTGTAGAGAGGGGTTCCTGTTATCTGAGTATCAAGCTTTGCAAGAAAACTGTCAAAGGTATTCGGGAAGATAAGATTGTCGAGAGTGGAAGCTTCAACATAGAAAAACAGACAGGATATTAGAGGAAACCATAAGTGTACCCAGTGCCAGAAGTTTCTTTCCCTGTCCATTCGTATCGAGATCAGCAGGATGAGAAACAATAAAAGGTTGATACTCACAAAGTTCATGTATTTCTGCCGTGTCTGGTTTTCTAGGATAAGAATGATGGCTGCAATAAATAGACAAAAAAACGCTACCAGATAATCTGTTAATATCGCTTTTTTTCTTATTTCCATATATAATCTATAGCCACCCGTTTTCGATATACCACTGGTAGGTTTCTTGCAGCCCTTTTTTTAGGTCGTAGTCCGGAGCAAATCCCTCTTTCGCTGCCTTTTCCGATGAGCATATCCAGTATAGAGCTTTTAGTTCCTTATACTTGTCAATATTCAACATAGTGACCTTACCCGATAAATACCCCATAGCATTATTTAAGAGAGCAGCGATACAAACGAAAGTGAGTGGTATTGGAACAGGGACAATCCATGTAGACATCAGTTTAGAGATCAACTTAAAAAGTTCTCTGGTAGTGTATATTTTCCCATCAGAAACGAAGAACACTTCTCCTGATTCAATCTTTTTATCCAGAGTTAGCAGTACCATTTTCACAAGGTCACTTATATGTACTATAGAGATATATCTCTCTTTAAATCCTATGACAGGGCGGATATGCTTTCTTGCATATTTGAAGAATAAAAGCGTTTCGCGATCTCCTGGACCATATACTATAGCCGGTCTTATAATGACAACGTTGAACCTATTCCGGGCTTTTGATACAGCAATTTCCCCTGCTAACTTGCTGTCGCCATATGCAGAGATGGGATATGCAGGATCGTTTTCTCTTTGAGGCGCGCCAGGAGAGCTTGAGGGACCTGCTGCTGATTGAGAACTTATATATATAAGTTTTGTTCCTTCTTTGCAAGCTTTTTGCATGGCATCGACGAGGTTTTTTGTTCCATAATAATTGATGGAATAGTAATCGCTTTTCTTTTTTGCCTTTATGCAACCTGCAAGGTGAATCACAGCATCCACACCTTTGAGGGCAGGTGTAAGAGTGTAAGGATCTGCAAAGTTTCCTATGTACCATTCAACAGAGTTAATGAACTCCACCGGTTTCACGCTTGTTTCCCTTATCAAGCACCTTACTTCATGTCCGTTGGACAGAAGCCTTTTTACCAGATGTTTTCCTATGAAACCTGTTGAACCTGTTACTAGGATTTTCATGTCCAGATCATGAGTTATAAATCCTGCAAAAAATAAGAATAAAAGAGGTTTTATCCAAACTGAAGGTGAAAAGCGGGCTCATCGGGCGCAGATTATTCTTCTTATCTCCACACTTTATATGGTATGTATCATCTATCCCTATCTTCAATTTCTCATTTTATATGACTTTTTCACATGCTCTTTGTTCTATTCCTGAGCGGTGCAGGCTCAGGGGTATTTAGGAGAGGAGTGAGAGCCCCAGAGCGAATACACCTCCTGAAAGAGTGCAGATCAGGTTTACCACATCGTTGTTTATCCAGTGTACACCGGATATATGTTTGCTTCTGATACCACAATGGATTTTCTTCTCCGTTATTTTATTACACTTGGTACATTTGTATTGAGCTTGAATTGTGGCTCCCGCCAGCGAATCTACCATAGCGCCGAGGAAGCCCCCTAACAGAGCTGCTTCAGCTATGATTAGCTTATTTCCGCTGCCTGGTAGTCCACCTAAGGACAAAATGAAAGCACCGGCGATTGCACCAGCTGTTCCGACAGGTGTAATCCCGCCAGAGGTTCCAGGAAGTACATGCCTGAAATTCAAAATGCTTACAGGTCTTATTCCCGATAGGAGACCAATTTCGGTAGCCCATGTATCAGCGGTAGCTGCTGCAAGAGAACCAAGGAATACTACATAAGCTAGATTGCTTTTTGTGTACCAATAAAAGATCGCAGCTAAGAAAGCAACTCCGCCATTTGCAAAAACCTGGTATATGTCTCTGCGACTTCCTTTTTCAATTATACCCTTGGCTTTCTGTTTTTTCTTTCCTCCAATTTTGGATAGGATTGACGATAGGATATAAAAAGTTAGCATTGGTAAGGCCCAGCGTATTCCACCTATTGAGAATACAATAGCACCCAATAGCATTGCTCCAAAAGCCCCACTAATATCCAGAGCCTTTAATCTGTACGAACCGAGGGCAAGTAACAGGCTGAGAAATATCCACCCGAGAATTGCCAGTAATCCCTCATTCGATGTTTCCAGTCCAATGTCATACATAAGAGCTGATAGTAGAGGTAAGCTGAGATTATCGGATCCCGCAAAAGAGATCGATTCTGCAGCGGTGGCTACAATTCCGACAGTTACTGATAAAATAATTAACCTGGTAAGGCTAAAGTCGGGTTTTATCCATGTTGTGATTACGAGGACAATTACAGTTGCTGAAATGAAAATAGTAAATAAACCCGTGACACTTTTCTTATCCTTCCATGGGACAAAAAATTTATCACGGGAAAGTCTTGTTCCTAAAATAGAAGCTAAAGGGTCAGAGATTGTCATAATAGCCATTCCAACGATTAGTATGTAGGCTTTGTCCCAATATAGCAGAATGAGAATGAGAAAGGAGAGGGGGAAAAACACTGTCCCAAGACTAAACCGTTCGGTGGAGTGAATCCCTTTCATACCACCCTTTAAGATGTTGACCAGGTTAAGGACAATAAAGATCCCGGCAAGTAGAGATGGCTGAAGGGGAGAATGAATTGTGAAAGGAGAGGTCAGTACCAATAGGCCTACTCCTGCATGGACAAATTGTCTTGTGATCTGCCCTGAAACCTTAAACTTTTCGAGCAGAATTCCACTTACAAATACGAGAGCAAGTATAGCCACGAAGTAAAAAGCGAAACCAATCCAGTCGTTACCAAAAACGCCATAGAAAGGCATTTTTAACCTCAATTTTCACATCGAATTTTATTATATTTCTCGTGTATAAACAAGAGAAGCCATTGAAAAATTCAAGGATGAAGAAGGAAATTGTGGAGCTGACAAAATCCTGCATTGTTTGTGCTTCTGCAGGCACAGGGAAAACATACACGCTTGTGGAGAGATATCTGGAGGTGCTAAAGCTTGGCCTGGCAGGTCCCGGGGAGATCATAGCGATAACTTTTACGGAAGAAGCCGCAAAAGAGATGAAGGAAAGAATAGCAAAAGAAGTAAATCTCTGGGATGCCAATCCTGTCTTAAAAGAGAAAATAATATACGGTCTTGGTAATGCTTACATTTCCACAGTGCATAGCTTTTGTAACCGAATTATTCAGGAAAACATGGATGAGATAGAGATACCTTACGACTATCGCATAATGGACGAAGCAGAAGAAAATGTTATGCGGGATAGGTTTATCAGTCAGTACTTGAATAACCATCTTTTACGTAAGAGTCAGATCATAACATATCTTCTAAGGTTTTATAGCGTAGCCAGTTTGCGCTCTATGCTAAATCATGCATGGGAAAACTACTTTCTGCTGAGGCAAACGCTGGAAAAAGCACCAGTTGATGAGGAGAAATATCTCAAGAATGCGAAAGAACTTTTAGCAACGCGTGTCATAGCATTTCTATCAACTCCAGAAATGCGGGATCTTCTCAGTAAGCTGGTTGAATTGGGGCTCATATCTTCTCCAGCAATGTCCTGGATATCTCCAGAAAAGATAGACGAAATCTTTTCAATAGATGTCCGTAAAATTCAGGATAAAGAGGTAAAGGTTCTTTTCAAGAAACTCCGTGAGGTATGGAAAAAAATCCCTGTGAATATTACGGAGTGTGATGCAGCTTATGTCGAAATTACCCGGTGTGTAAAAGACTTTATTATTGAATTTCTTGAGGGATATCGTCGAGAGCTTGATAAGCGGGGGTTGCTTGATTTCGTGAGGATGGAAATACTGGCTATTGAGTTCCTTGCCTCCGGTTCAGAGAGAGCTGTTAAATTCTCAAAAAAGTTCAAATTCCTGTTAGTGGATGAGTTTCAGGATATTAATCCGACTCAATATGCTTTGATAGAACATCTTGAGAAGAACAATCCTGGTATAGTTTTGTTTTTTGTAGGAGACGAAAAGCAGTCTATCTACAGATTTCGTGGTGCAGATGTAACGATAATGAATGAAATGAAGAAAAAACTGGAGACCCTTGATCTAAATACAAATTATAGAAGTGTTCGTGGGCTGGTGGATTTCCAGAACTACATTTTCCCGATTATTTTTGAGAAAGGGAATACCGGGTTTAATTTTGAGGCTCCATATCCAGATAAAAAAATAGTGGCAAGCTGCCAGGAAAAATTACCTGTGCCTCCCGTTGAGATAGTCCAGATTGAAAAGGATATAGAGGCCAAAGTTAGTTTTCCTGAAATCGAAGCTAAGTATATTGCGCTAAGAATAAAGGAGATGGTGGGGAATGCTGAGATATTTAGGGTAAAGGAGTTTAAGTTTGACACTGTTCGGTATGGTGATATTGCAATCCTAATTCGGAATTACCGACACCAGAAAAAGTATGAGGATGCTCTAGAAAAATTGGGTATTCCATTCTACTCAATAGGCGGATTTGGTTTTTATGATCAGCCTGAGATCAAGAATCTTATAAGCTTTATGCGCGTCATTCTAAACCTTGATGATGAACCAGCCCTTGTGGGAACGCTACGTTCCAGTCTTTTTGGTGTGAGTGATAAGGCGTTGATGGAATTTGCCTCCGTTGGGAAAGTTGCCCATGGTATTAAGCAGTACCTTTCCGGAGAAAGAAACTTTGAATTGGATGAGAGAGACAGATACCAAATGGAGAAATTCAAAGAAATGTATTGTTCTCTAAGGGAAAAATTACCTGCTGTGAGTGCTCCGGAGCTTTTGCAAGATATTATTCTTAGAGCCAATTATATTCCAGTTCTTGCCAGATTGCGGGGGGGAAACCAGCGGATAGCGAATGTCAGGAAGCTGTTAAATATTGCAATGGAATGGGACGCGAATTCAAGTCTTTCTCCAATTGAATTTATCAGAAGGATTGGAATGTACAGGCAGGTTCAAGTTCGGGAACCTGAAGCTAACATTCTATCAGAAGCAGAAAATAGCGTAAAAATAATGACAATTCACAAGTCAAAAGGGCTCGATTTCCCTGTTGTAATACTTCCTTTGTCTTATAATCTACAAAACAGATATCCAGAGGTTCTTTTTGACCCCGTGTATGGTATCCTTCCTATAATAAAGTATCCAGAAAGCGATAAGGAACCAGTGCTTGTTTCACTCGCAAAGGGGATGGAACGATTAAAAGAGAATGCAGAAGAGAAAAGGATATTTTATGTGGGTGCGACAAGGGCTAGTTCCTATCTTATTATCATAGGTGAGCATAAACCAAGATTGAGTAACGTGAACTGGAAACTCTTGACAGAAATAGTAAATTATCAGAAAGATTGTTATCAGACATTGTCCTTGACTTACAGCAAGATACAAGATGATTTTGAGAGTATGTGTCAAAGTACTGATGTGGTATTCAAGGTAAAACCCTTTGAGGAAGTAGATAAAAAAGTTGGGAAAGATTTCTTGGAAAGAATAAAGCCTGTTAAGGTGACTCTCCAAAGGATCACCGCCACAGAGTATGCGGCCAAGTTATTTGGGGACATTGGGTTTGTAGGTTCTGATGAGGCAGGCCTTCCTCTCCCTCCTGATGAGGTGGGAAGTGTGATCCACAAAGCTCTTTCGTGGTGGGACTATAGAGACTTAAATCAGGTGAGGAACTATCTCAGGAAAATTTTAGAGGGATATTACCTTCCCAGGGAGCAGAAGGATGGGCTGGTTGCAGAGATATTAAAATGGATGACTCCCCTTTTGTCATGTGACAATAAGATAGCTTCCCTCATTAGAGAAGCTATAGATGTTCAGTCGGAAGTGGAGATATCGGGATTCCTGGGAGGTTTTTTCGTAGAAGGAGTGATAGATCTGCTGATAACTCAGAGAGAGCATTCTATTATTGTGGACTTTAAGACCGATAACCCGGCTTCAGCGGAAAATGCCCGAGTGGTGGAGAAGTATAAAGCCCAGCTTGATGTTTATGCTGCTTTACTTCGAGAACGGTACAAAGTAAAGGTGAAATCTCACATTGTCTATTTCTTGCGAACTGCCAAAGCTTATGAAACTACTGTTACAGATGAGGTTGTGAAGAAAGTAAAAGAAAAGTTAAGGAAACTCACAATTTCTGGGCGGTAGAACCTCTTTTTTAACCGTTTTGGAAAATATCTGTCTAATCTGGTGAGTCTATTTGAAGTTATTTTACTTGTTTTCGCTTTTTAAAAAATAATGGTAAACAATCTCGGATGAGATTTACAGGGTTACTTAATTGAAGGACAAAGAAGTTTTAAGGCAGGAATTTAACAGAGTTATTTTGGAGAATTATAAAATGATTTATCATCTGTTTTTCAGGATGTTAAAAGATCATGATGAGGCAAAGGATCTGACGCAGGACACGTTTTTTAAGGCATACAAAAAATATAATTCGTTTCGTCATGAATCGAGTGTATCAACCTGGCTTTATAGAATTGCAGTGAACACAGGAATAAACTATCTGAAAAGGAAAAAATACATTGCAGAGAGGACTAAAGGGGAGGCCGCCATGGTAAATGCGGGAACTGATCCCGGTGTCTCGGTAGAATTTGATTATAGTGCACTTACAAATGCTATTTCGAAGTTGTCTCCTCGCCAGCAATCTGTTGTTATCCTAAGAGTTTATCAGAATTTGCCATTCAGACAAATAGCCAATATAGTGGGAGGTACGGAGAATGCAGCAAAGGTAAACTTTTCGCATGCAATTAAAAACCTTAGAAGTATCCTAAAAGGGGTAAAAAAATGAGTTTGTGTCGGAAGGTACAGGAATTGATCCCGTTATATATTTTAAAGGACTGTGATAATGATGAAGCCAGTAGGGTAAGAGAACATCTTCAGAAGTGCAATGTATGCAGGGAGTACTTCCAATATGTTACACAATTATATCAATCGTTTAAAACTACGGAGGAAGTTAACATTCCTGAGATCGGACCAGAGATAGTTTACAACGTCAATATGAGAATAGATAGATTTCGGAAGAAACGAAGGATTATTGCTGCTATAATTCCATCCTTTGCCCTTGTGTTTATCGCTCTGGTGGTATCGATGTTTCTTATTCAAAACGTTGGTGACAGGGCTTCGTCTTCAGTTTCTAATATGGAGTTTATGCAGAGTGTTGGACTTCTGGGAGAGGTGACAGATGAGGCAATTTATGAAGCTTTGACCAATACAAGTTCTGTTATATCAGACGATTTAGCCAATACAGTTGATCTAAAGAAAGAATACCTGTTGTATGAGTTTCAAAGTTTTCCAGAAATTGACATTAGTACTATTCTTTCGATAATGTCAGAAGATGAGTTTGAAAACTTTGTTGGTGTATTATATGCCAGCTCTTTATAAGCAAAGGAGGGGGTCGACATGAGTAATTCAAAAAGATTATTGGTTGTGTTACTTCTTGCAGTGATCGTTGTAACTCCAGTAAATACTGCGCTTTCGCAGCCCAGGCCGTCGATGCGGCATATGAAAAGCAGGGCCGATAGGATAGAAAAACTAGAGGCGATAAGGATATGGAAAATGACGGAATATCTTAATCTTACAGAGGAGCAATCTGCGAGATTTTTCCCGCGTCTACGAAAAAACGAAGAGAAAATAAAAGAAAAGCACAGAGAAAAGCAGATTCT
>Ga0190359_1001160_pt1 | contig 17015 bp, 24 predicted proteins | sample 48721823_MG_FD_161269 | JGI IMG/M metagenome (GOLD analysis project Ga0190359, IMG submission 161269) | Hydrothermal vent microbial mat bacterial communities from Southern Trench, Guaymas Basin, Mexico - 4872-18-2-3_MG | ecosystem: Environmental > Aquatic > Marine > Hydrothermal vents >... | reverse complement strand
AGATGGAAGGAACAGTTAAATGGTTTAACGGAAGAAAAGGCTACGGCTTTGTAAAAGGAGAAGATGGCGAAGATTACTTCGTCCATTACACGCAAGTACCAAAAGGGGTTTTCTTGAAAGAGAACGATAAAGTAGTATTTGAACCTGCCGAGACTGACAAGGGAAAGCAGGCCCAAAACTTAGAGATTCAAAGAGAGTAATCAGTAATGTTTCTACAGAATCAAAAGAATCTTTAAATATTATTTTTTATTTATAATTCTTATTCTCTTATAACAGCAAGGCCAAATAATCTCTAAAAGGTCTAAGAAACTACCTCACAAAAAGGTTAAAGAAATAAAAGAACCTGCAAAGAAAGGTCTAACTCCCTCTGAGATAAGCAGAGCAACCTCAGTATGCTACTGAACCGCCAATAAATACCCTCATCTCGGGCAAGTTACCAATTCTCCCAATGAACCTTTTTCTTATCCCATTTGTCTTTAGGCCGAGATTCTCCTTTGGGGTAGCCCACAGGAATAATATTGAGAGGTACTATATTCTCAGGAAGCGAGAATGCCTCCTCAACTACTTTCATTCTCTCCTCTCTCGGATACAAAGCGGTCCAAACAGCACCCAAACCCAAATCCTCAGCAGCCAGCAATAGGTTTTGAGTAGCAGCGCAGCAATCCTGGTTCCACAAGTCAGATATGCTTTTGTCTCCACAAATCACCACTGCAGCAGGAGCCTTCTTCAACATCTTGGCATAGGGAAGCTTTTCTCCCAAAGAATCTAATTTTTCTTTGTCTGTAATTACCAAGAAATGCCATGGCTGGAGATTTCTAGCAGATGGAGCAGCCATTCCAGCCTTAACTAGTTTCAAGAGCTTCTCTTTCTCTATTGGCTTATCATCATAATCCCTAACGCTTTTTCTCTCAAATATAGCATCTAAACATTCCATTTTAGCACCTCTATAAGGGGAATATCCACAATTTAAAAAGCTTTAAGTTAGAAAAAAACTAGCCCCGCGCGGATTCGAACCGCGGTCTCAGGCTCCAAAGGCCTGAATGATTGGCCTCTACACCACGGGGCTGCTTTTAATGAAGAAGTTCTATATGGTTTTTAAATGTTTTCCCAGTTATAACACCTTAAAACGAACAACCCTTAAATCTTCTACAAACTTACCAAAAAAAATAGTAAAACTTTTAAAGGACATCATTATCCACATAATAGGACGGCCATAGTGGCCGGGCAATACCCGATCCCATTTCGAACTCGGAAGTCAAGCCGGCCTACGTTCTGGAGGTACTGGCATTCGCCGGGAAAACCAGAAAGCCGTCCGCTTTTTTTCTAATAAAAGAATAAACAAACATAATATAGACTCTAATAATAGAAGTCCTCAAGCTCCTTTGTTCTTACCTTAACCTCGTATTCAGAGATAGCACGAGCTGAAAGCCCTATAAACTCCTCTTTTGAAATCGGAATGCCTGATAGGCTTATTGTATTAGCCAATCTGAATCCCCAATTCCTCAAAGAACCACCTTCATAGGACAAGGAAAATAATTGATTTAATGTGAAAGCACACAGGAACCCATGATGAAGCTCCAAAACACATTTCTTCTTCCCTCTCCTAACCTGATTTTTATATACCAAAAAATCCTTTTTTATAAACCTTTTACCTTTTCTTTCAAAGCCCAAATGCAACAACAAACGCCTTAAAAGCAATTCTATACCTTCCTTAAAGTTATTATTCATAAGCTCTTCAGACAAGTCCTCAGCAAATAATGACCTCAAATCCAAAAGCTCATCAAACAAGAAAATCCTACCTAAATACGCCTTATTCTTCTGCCTTGCTCCTTCGTCTGTCCACTTGTTCTCCACCAAATACCCATACCTATGCTTCCCTATCTTCTTAACTCTCACAAACATATTAGTGGTAAAAGGAAAACACTTTTTAATACTTGTCCTATCTGCCATTAAAAATAATAGAAGTTCAAAGGAGAAAAGTTTAAAAACTAAAGAAATTACTATTGGAAAGTCGTAAAATGGCAAAAAAAGCAAACAATGAAACTATCCAAGCACTGATTCCAGCTGCAGGGGTTGGTACGAGATTAAGACCTCAAACCCACAATAAACCAAAAGCGCTTGTTTCAGTGGGTGGAAAGCCAATAATAAGCCATATTATTGAAGCTGTAATATCTCATGGAATCAAAGACATCGTTATCATTATTGGATACTTCGGTGAAAAGATAAAACAATATGTTCCAAGGGCCCATCCTGATGTTAAATTTACATTTGTTGAGCAGAAGCATCGCAAGGGGTTAGGACACGCTATAGGGATGGCCAAAGACCTTATCCATAACCCTGTGCTTATAGTTTATGGAGATACCTTATTTGAAGGGGATATTAAGCCTGCATTTAAACCTGGAACAGATGGTTCATTAGGAACTAAAGTGGTAGATGACCCAAGACGATTTGGTATAGTTGAGAAAGAGGGTCAATATGCAAAGAAACTGATTGAAAAACCAAACTTTATTCGTACTAGCGAAGTACTGGTTGGTGTGAACTTCATCAGAAACTATAAAATGATGTTTAAGGCAATAGACTATTTGATTGAGAACAACATAACTCTTAAAGGGGAATATCAGATAACGCATGCTTTCCAGAAGATGGTAGATTGGGGAGCCAAACTGACCACCTTTGAAATAGATAACTGGTTTGACTGTGGAACCAGCCAGGCCCTTCTTGAAACAAATCAACACATACTTAAGAAGCATAGTACTACAAAAAACCCTGTAATTGTCAAAGATAACATCTTGATTCCACCTGTTTTCATCTCCAAAAAGGCAAAGATACACCATTCGATTATTGGCCCTTATGTATCAGTTGCAGACGATTCAGAGATATCCCACTCAATAATCAAGAATTCCATTGTTAATAATGGGGCGACAATAAAAGACATCAACATTATCAATTCAATCATAGGCCATGATAGTTTTACGCAAGCCACCCCCTATCAGGTAAATATTGGAGATGACTCTAAACTTTTGTTTAATCAAAGCGATTAAGCACAGGATATCTACAAAGAAATATGCTCTTTACCATTAATCAGACTGCAGAATATGCAAAGAGGAATATCTTAAATTCTAATATTCAGAACCTAATTGCTTAATAGACCTTAAATAGTTTCCTAAGGATTGGGCTAATTATCATTGAGAAAATAATGTACGCAAAAATCCAATGTAGATTAATACCAAAATTGATTTTCATTGGCTTGTTAGATAACTTTATCTCTTTCAAAGAAGAACCCTTTATTCTTTTACTAATCTCAGCAAATTCTTGTTGATCCGTAACAATTATTTCCTTATAGTATGTTTGATTATTATAAATTACAGAAATATTATACCTCCCTTTATCAGCCTTAAAAGTATAAAACAATTCTTGGGAGCTGGCATTTATTGGCGTATTGTTTAACAAGACAAATTCCTTTGGATACTGTACTTCAACATCTTCAATTGATTTATTCGAATCAAAAATCAACGTCACATTAAAAGGTTCGTTTGGCTCAAGAGGAAAATATGAGAAATGAGAGTTAAGCCATGAAAAAAGGATGATTATTGGTATGATTGTATAAAGATTTACCTTCCACATATGTTTGTTATATTGGCCTTGAAGCTTCAGGAGTTTCTTTTGAGTAGCCATCATTTTCTTAGGATCGCTTCTTTGGTGCTTCATCTCCGTTCTAAGCTCTTTCATCTCAGACTTCAGGCGTTTCATCTCCTTCTGATCAGAGAAATACTTGAAAGCCAAAGTAGTAATCAAAGCCACAATAAAAGCAAAGATAAATAATGCCAAAGTAGGATGAAAATGGGTAAGCCAACCAAGTAAGAAATTCAAAATCGCATCAAAAGCCATTTTCTTCAATCAGACCTCTTTTCACACTGAAAAAAACTTTCTAAGAGGAGCAGGCATATCAACCGCATGCTCTCTTGTTATCTCTTCGTACAACTTATATATAATCATTACTGAAAGCAAGATGCCGGTTCCTCTAGATAACGCATTTGTCATGTCTGCAAAAGCAGCAAGGAAACCGACTGAAGCACCACCCAATACTGTCAAAGGCCAGATATACTTGCTAAGTATTCTCTCCAAAATCTTCTTGTCTCTCCTAAAACCAGGTATCTGCAATCCAGAACCGATAATCTGGTCTGCTTGAGAAGCAGGATCCATCCCAGAAGTCTTTACCCAGAATAGAGAGAACAATATAGCGCCGCCCACCATCAAACCAAGATACACAAACATTGCTCCTATAAGGTCTGGAGTAAAACTCGCATTAATAAGATTCTGAATTATCTTCGGGCCGGAGAAGAATAAACGCAGCTGACTAGCACGTGCCGCATTCTTAACAATAAAACCAGTAAACATAGCAATATTGTTGAGCAATGTAGCCGTAAGTATCACAGGAATATTGCTAGTATATACAAAATTCAATGGCCATCTCACAGAATATCCCCTAACCCTTCCAGGAGATAAAGGTATCTCTATTTTCATGGACTGGAGATATACAGCCAACACGAACACCAATACAGTGAACAAGATTCGAGAACCCTGATCTAAAAGAATGGTAATTTCCCCCATTGATAAAGCCTGGAATACCCCCAATACTGCACCGTTAAAATGTACTCCATCCGTCTTTATCCAACTAAAGGCCCCCAAGAATATGCTCCTGCTCACACCAGCAACAATAAAGAGACTTATTCCTGAGCCAAAGCCCCACTTAGATACAACATCATCCATTAATATAACTAAGAAACCACCCAAGCAGACTTGTAAGAAAAGCAGAAATTTGAGAGCGCTAATCTGGAAAGCACTTAATGCAATTGCACCTTCTATTTGATTCGCAATAAAATGATTGCTCGCGGGATCATAATAAGGAGCTGGAGAAAGACCACCAAGATACACATAAATAGCACCTTCTACAATCACAAAAACAATAGCAAATATCTTCTGAAGCGCCTGAAACTTTTTCTTGCCCTCAGATGAGCTCATGTCGATTTTTAATAAATCAGCTCCAACCAAAACCTGAAGAATAATAGATGCGGTAACAATAGGTCCTATACCAAGAGACATTAAAGAACCAAAGGACGCCCCCAGGATTACTGATAAAGATTCAAACTGTTGAAGCGCCCTTTCTCCTAAACCAAACAAAGGTACCAAGGAAAGAAGGAAATAAGAAACAAGCATAATCAGTGTCCACTTAAGTTTAGTGTTAAATGGCACTCTTTGCTGCGTAGGCTTCTTTACCTCTGGAAGCACTTTCGCAAAATCAGCAATCTTATCTATAATCATTTTCGCTCAATAAACCCTTTCATGAAACAAATAATTCTTATCTGCTTATCGCTTTTTTTATTTTTTAAGCTTTAAAGGAACTTTTCTAATTCTCCTCATCTGATTTTTCTTTATTATTTTCTGGTTTATCTGTTTTTTTATTTTGAAGAGAAACAACCTCGCCTCCTGCTTGCTCAATCTTCTCTATTGCCTTGGACGAAACAAAATCAACCTTCACCTTAAATTTGTTCTTTGTTTTTCCCTTTCCTAGAAGCTTGTTGTACTGAGTTTTTGTTAAATCCAGCTCATAAGCATTTCCCTGCTTCTTAGCTGCTCCAGATTCAATAAAAGCTTCCAAAGAATCATCAAGGTCTCCTATATTAATAGGGTTATAACTCACTCTCAAAGAAGGCTTTCTATCAAAACCATATCTGCCAAAATACTTCTTGTTCTTCCAGAAGCTGGGTTTCTTAGAATCTGCCCTTTTGCCCGTGCCAGCGTGCCTTCTTCCTCCGCGATTTCCACATCCTCTATGCTTCTTCTTGGAACCCCAACCATGAGTCTTGTTCCCTCGTTGCCTAGAAGATTTTTTCCTTTTTGAAATAACCATTATAATCCCTCAAATCATCCTATTTATAATCCCGATAAAAGATTCCTCATCTTTCTTTCCTAATATTCCTTTAGGACTTGTTCTCTTTATAGTTCTCTTAAAGCCACCCTTTGGGGGAGATAATCGATAAACAGATATTGTATCTGAAGCATATACAGGCTTCTTTTTTGATTTGAGCTGCTCTAAAGCCGCGCCAGACAACTCAGCCCACATCCCCAACTCATTAACAGACCTGATCATCCCCTTAAGAGATGGTGTATTCATAGCCACTACCAATGAGTGCTTTTTATTTAGCTTAAGAGAATCCAGTGTATACCTATGATGCGGTTCCACTTCAGAGATCCCCTTTATCAATAGGAACGCAACAAACTCTTTTCCTTCCTTTTTACCCTTATCGTTGTTTTGCATTTTGATTCACACTGATCTTTTTTTCCTTTTTGATTATGCTGTTGTAGTGTTAATATTGTGCCGAAGATAAATAAATTTACTTACCAATATTTATCGAGCCATCTACCATTCCAACAGTTTTAGCTTGTTCTTGTTGTACCCTCATCTGAGACATCTTTTGGAAACAATCTAAAAGAGCATTTACCAAATTAACCTTGTTCTTCGCCTGGCCTCTTACATCGCTCCAAACATCCTTTATCCCGGCAAGCTTCAATATCTTTGCCAGCTCCCTATCAACCACCAAACCCTTTCCTTTAGGAGCAGGTATCAAATCAAGCTCAACAGATGAGCATCTTCCAGTCACCTTAAATGGAATAGAGTGAGGTTCGCCACAACGGCATACCCATGAACCGCAACCCCTTCTTATTTTAATTATATTGAGCTTTGCCTTACGAATAGCCTTCTCCCTGGCAGGAACAGTCTCCTTAGCTTTACCAAGGCCAACGCCTACATGACCATCTCCATCGCCCACTACAGCAATGGTGGTAAAATGAGGTTTATTTCCCTCTTCTGTCTTCTTTTGAGTTTGGCGAAACACTCTTCTTTGTCCTCCGCCAAACTTTCCTTTGGCCTGACCAACTAGAAGCAATTCTGATGAGAGATTAGGTAACAAAATATCTACAATCTCAACCTCTAAGATGGCCCTGCCCTCCTGGAGAATGTCATCAATATTCGTAATCCTGCCTTCTTTTACCTTCCTGCCCAAATCAGTTTTAGGCTGCCAATTCTCCAAATCCTGAGACATACTAACTATCTGCTCAGAAGTATCAGAATATTCCTCCTCGACTTCCACAAAAGATTCTTCTAAATCATCTTCATCTTCTTGGAACATATTCATCTGCTCTTTTGTCTCGGCCTCCTCATTTTTTCCTTTAGATGTTGAAGAAGACCTTTTCTTTGTTGAATTAGATTTAGCCATCGTAATTACCTCATTAACATTTTATCAGTTAAGCGAATCTATTTTCTGAAGGGTTTTATCAAACATATCCTTAATTTCTTGTGGGTTATGCGCCTTCTCAACAAACACCGAGAATCTCTTGCTGAGCTCCCCTTTTTCCTTTAGACCGGCTGTATAATTTGCAATATGCTCCCCTTTTATTCTCTGCTCCGCAGGGAAAGCTACCTCATCAACAGGCATATTCAGGCCCCCATCCACAACACCCTTGGCAAAAGCAAAGTGCTTGCCTCCATGTTTGGGCCTAACAACGCCCGTATCAAAAATTCCTTGTTTTATTTTGTTTTTCTCACAGAGTTTTGCAAAATAATAACCAAAAAGATAGCAAGTAGGAATGTTTGGGTTTGTAAAAAACCAGCCCTGTTTCCTTAAATCGCTGGCTCTTGCAGAGAGAATAACTTTATCACCCTTTTCATCATAAAGAATAACCTGGGCAACAGCATCTTTGCTGCCAATCTTAAAGTAAATGCGAGGTTTGCCTGACTTCAATAAGGAAAACCTTTTCCTATAATTTGTCCTTCCTTCACCCTTTCTTCTCAAAGGAACTGTATGGTGCGTATGTTTCCTAGCCATTTTACTCCTCTCTCCTTAAAACATTTTCTGAAACATATAATTTCAGATGACGTGTGCTTCTGAAAAAGCCACCTTTAATCATATTGTAAAGCTTTCTATACTCTTTTGCAGTTATCTTATTCTTTGCTCTTAAGTTTTTAATGAATTCCCTTTTCCTTCTCGAAGCATTTATCCTCATCCTTCTTGCCTGGGTCCTAACCTTTTTGCTCCCTTTTCTTGAACCAGGGTTCTTTCTTTTACCCTTAATTTTCTGACGTCTGATTTTATTAGCTCTCGCCCGGGAAACACCTTTCTTTTGCTTGAGATAAATTGCTCCTTTGTTAATCAAGGACCTTATGTCTTCTCTGGTTACTGCATCATTTATCTCTTCAAGAGCATCCTCTACCAAAACCACTCTCTTTGGAGAGGCCTTAAAGAGTTTTCCCGCAATTTTTTTCTGGAAATCAAGTTTCATTAACATCACGCTCTTTTAAACAATAAATATTAGCAAACAAGACAATGCACATAACCTTATTTTTGAGTTAGCATTTTATCCCATTCTTTCTTTTGCTGTTTCTTTTTCTCAACCTCATCTACAGTTTCTTCAATATCCTTTTTGGATTTTTCTTCGGCTTTTTTCTCATTCTTCTTTGAGGCAGCTTTCTTCTTGTGAAGCTCTTTTCTCTTCTTAAGCTCTTCTTCTACCCTTTTAAGATAAGCTTCAGTATCCTTAATATTATGAATGGAAATATTCTTCTCAATGGCCTTCTTAACAATCTCAACCCTTTTCTTCATACCAACGGAAGACGCAATCACAGCTTCAAAATTCTGCGTATCAAAATCCTCAAGCTGAGACGCATTATAGACCAACAAAGGCTGTAGTCCACTTTTAAGAGCTCCTCTAACCTCTTTTGGTGAGGAAAACCCGGATTTTCTTTTCAAAGGCTGACCTTTTTTATTGAGTCTCATTTTAGATTGAGAGCCAACTGGCCTTCGCCATCTATCATTATTTCTGACCCTCTTCTTTTCCCTATATCCATCCTGTTTGAAATCAGGTTTCTTTTTCTTAATCCGGGAACGAAGCTCAATAAGTTTCTTATTAACCATAAAATCACCTACATCATTAACTTGCCAGCTTTCTCAATAATAAATATACCATCCTGAAATCGTCTTCTATCCTTATCAGTTATTCGAGTTAGTTTTTCAATCCTGCCTGCAATATTACCAACTAAAGCTTTATCAATGCCTTCTAAAATAATAGTATCCCCTTCAATCTTAAGATTAACCCCCTGAGAGGGAATTCTTAAGGTTCTAGGAATCTTCTCTCCTAAAAAATTCTTAACAAATAAAACATTATCTTTGAAATTCACGTTCATTGGAAAATGGCTTGAACACACCTTTAGTTTATAAACAAATCCTTCTGAAACTCCTATTATCATGTTTTTGATGATTGATTCAAATGTTCCCAAAAACCTCTTGTCATTCTTGGTGGCATTCTTACAACTAAGCACAATCTTCTTGCCTTTATCACCATCAATAACCTTCATATTCATCCTAGGATAGTAAAAGGTCCTTTCTAACTCTCCCTTTTCTCCCTTCACTTTTAATGTATGATAATCTACCTGGACCTCGACTCCCTCGGGCAAGGGAATTCCCTTTTCAATAATTTCCAATTTCATCTTTATCAACCATGTCAATGAAAAGCGATGTTCATTCACTTAATATTTTGATATTGCAAAGCTATACCTTTATTAATAGCAATATGCAAGCAATTTTCCTCCAATGTTCTTCTTGCGAGCATCTTGTAAAGTCATTATCCCTTCAGAGGTAGATATTATGATTACTCCAAAGCCCACTGCAGGAAGGAACCTCTGTTCAAACTTATCAAATTCTTTAACAGTCACAGGGAACCTTGGCTTGATTGCTCCACATTTGTTTATTCTACCCAAAAGGTGAAGCTTCACAAGTCTGCCTCTGGTAGTTTCCTGTAGCTCATAATCCCCAAGGTACTTGTGTTCCTTAATCAAATCAAATATCTTGAGCAGAGTATTGGAAACAGGAGTAACCTCTACTTCTTCCTTTCCTACCTTTTCCGCATTCAAGATCTTGGATAATGCATCTGCTATTGGATCGTTCATCGCCATTTTAACACCTAACTATATTTTTTGAAACCCAGGTCCAAAGCCATTTCTCGAAAGCATTGCCTGCAAAGTTTTAAGCCATATTTGGAAATATGACCGCCGATTCTCCCGCATCTTTGACATCTATGCTTTCGACTACCATAACTTCTTTCTTTTGGGGCTGAATGCTTCAGGAACTTCTTCAGCTTTACTGGCTTTGATTCCAGTTGCTTAAACACCTTTTTATAATTTGAAGTAGTCATAAACATCACCTTACTCAATAGTTATATTAAACCTCTTTTTCATAAACTCCATAGCTTCTTCTTTTGAGAGTTTATGTGACTTCCCCACATTCCTTCGATAGTATTTTCTTTCTTTAACACGGTAACCTGGACGAGCAAGCGTAACCGAAACCTGAAAACCCAATATACCCAAATCATAGTTGTAATCCATTGAAGGCAAATCGATATATTCTTTTATGCCGAATGAAAAGTTACCCTGCTCATCAAAATTCTGGACTGAAAGCTTATCATCAACAGCCTTTAAAACTTCTTTTAACTTCTCTTCAGCTTTCTTACCTCTCAAAGTAACCTTACAACCAATAGGCAATCCAGGCCTTATTGACCAAGCCGGAATTCTTTTCCTAGCAAGTGTTTTGACAGGCTGACTTCCAGATATCAGCTTTAAGAGTTTCATACCCTTTTTCAACAATTCCATATCTGTACCAGTGCCCATGCTGAGAGTTATTTTCTCAACAAATATTTTTCTATAAGGATTATCCATCTTTTGATTCGTTGAACCCTTTGAAGCTGAGCGAGGTTCGGGCTTAGGAGATGCAGATTGAGATGCCTTAGCATCTTTAGGAGTCTCTGACTGCGACTCTACAGCTTTACTCTTTGAAGCATCTTCCTTCAGAGCCTTTCCTTCGGTTTTTGTCATTTCTTCTTCCTGGCCTTTCATCTCTTCAACACTCTCTTTTGCTTCCTTCTTCAGCCCTTTCTGAGCAGAAGACTTTGTCTCCAATTCCTCACTAGTTTCCTTCTCAGCCATTCTTATCACTTTGACTTAACTTAATAACTGGCTTATCCATTCCCACAACGATAAAGCTCTTGGTTTTTACCTGAAAGGTTTCCCCAGCTTCTTCTAATATTACCTCTTTACCGTTGGCATGAACCTCTTTGATTTCAGCAATCTTTCCAAGGTGTCTACCAGAGAGAACAAATACCTTTGCCTTCTCTTTAATAGGTAAGACTTCCACAATCTCAAGAGGAGGATAAGTGGTTAATAAGGATTGACCAAGAGCATATTTCTTGTGCTCCTTATAAGGCAGGATTATGTTCATACCGGAATTCAAGTTAAGTTGCACCCTAGCACCACTAAGCAATCGCTTTCCTGTCACCTGAAAGATAAACTTATTAGACTCTTTCTTATCAATCTCAACAAACGCCAGCTTGCCCTTCCTGTTAAGAGTCATACGATAATACTTGTCAACAGAAGGAAAAGACACGCAATCAAATAATCCAACAGGCAGCTTATATGACTTACTCTTCTTCCCATTAACATAAACTGAATCATTGTTTATCAAATACTTGACTTCTCTAGCATTCTCTGCCAAGTGTAACATATCCCTTAATGCAACCACAAGAGGGACACTTTTGTCCAGAGAATGTGGACCAGGATCTGACTTGGCCACAAACACCCTTTCCTTTCTCATTATAGGCCAGGTTCTTGCAGCTGTCAACCGTTTCATATGATTTGCAACCATTTTCAATCACTCGCCTCTGAATTTTTAGTTGAATGCTTTTCAGTTTTACTTTTTCTTGAAATATCCTTTGAACCCTTCCCTGATTTTGAACCAGAGCTTGTCTTCTTAGTCTTCTTGCCCTTTCTTTCCTTTGATTTGAAACCCGACTTGGAGTCTAAAGTCTCCTTGTTTTTCTTTGTTTTTGAAGAGTTGATTGAGGGCTTATTTATTTTATCAAAAGAACCCTGCTGCATTTCCTCTTTCCTACCTTTCTTAGCACTTTGACCAGCTTTTTGGCCTTCCTTGACTTCAGATTTCCCAAGCCTCCTATCATCATCCAGAACCAATGAGGTAATCTGAAGGTTGGACGGTGACAAAGGAACTCTTACCTTGGAACCATCCTTCTTAATAAAATCGATGCCTGATACAAAAACCCTGCTCCGCTTAATATCAACCTCGACTATCTTGCCTGTTTTGCCTTTGTAAGCACCTCTCATTATCTTAACTGAATCGCCTTTCCTCAAAGGCAAAGACCTTTTATGATGCTTTTCCCTCAGCGCTTTCGCCAGATTAGCTGAAACAAACTTTCTTTTCAAATGAAGGGGAGCATTAGCTCTATACTTCCTCTGCTTCCTTCTTTGTTTGCTTGAAATCCACGCTGGTGAAAAATCCTTTTTCATTTTGAACATCCTCATAAAATCATTGCAATCATAATCCTTAAACTATCACACTTGCAAGCTTAGCGATGCCTGGCCATCTTTCACAGGCTTCTTTAGCCACAGCCCCTTTAATCAAAGTGCCTTTTGGGTTTCCCCGGTCATCTTTCAAAACAACCGCTGAATTGTCCTCAAAAGACACCCTAGTGCCATCTGGCCTTCTAAACTCCTTCCTTTGCCTTATGATTACTGCAAAAACTACCTTATGCCTCATTTCAGGTGTGCCTTTCTCAACCGTTGCTATCACAAAATCCCCAACTCCTGCACTCGCAATCCTTCCTTTTACCGTTTTATGGCCTTTTACCGAAATAAGTCTAATTACTTTTGCGCCAGAGTTATCGGCTGTTGGAATCCTAGAGCCTACAGGAAGAGCCCTTGTGACCGCTGATTTTACACCTTTCATTTATAACACCTTACAACCATGAAATCAGTTCGACTTGTTCTTCTTATCAATAACCTTCAAGACCACAAAATTCTTGGCCTTGCTTATTGGTCTTGTTTCACCCACTAGGACCCTCTCTCCCACTTGGGCACCAACACAAGACGGATTATGAGCGAACAATCGGGTTTTACTCTTTCCATATCTATTGTATTTGGGAAAATACCTCAAAAATTCATATTCTACAACAACAGTCTTATCCATCTTGGAAGACTTTACAAAACCCTTAACTAACCTGCCCCTTACTTTCAAATTGCCATGATAAGGGCAATTCACATCATCACAGCTCTTCTCTGGAGCATTTGCCTTAAAATCAAAATTTTCCATCGTTATTCACCGAACAATTGATTTGCATATGATTATAATATCTTAACCATCCTTTCAACCAAGTCCCCGACTAAAAGTCGACCGGCAACATTGATTTTGGATGACTCCAACATTAGTCTTTGCTTTTTGGGTAATTTAAGGAGGGATGCATCACATTTAAACTGATGCAAAGGTTTAACAACCTTCCTAACAACATTATCATCCAGCAAGACATAAAACAACTCTTTTGTCTCGCCAATGACAATCCCTTCTGTTACTTTTCCGTTCTGTTCCTCAAAAAAGAGCGTCTTCCCAATGAAATTCCTGGCAAGGATTTTCTGACAATGCTTGATTTCTTTGCTACTTAATTTCGATACTTTCTTGGAGGAAGCCAGCTTCAACAAGGTATTCCTTAACTCGGCTCTTATGGTCCCCTTGTAGTTCGATAACGCCATCTTTATACGTTCCTCCGCAGGCAAGCTTAGACTTGAGCTTCTTTGCCAAAGCTTTCATATCAATGTCCTTGTCTGTTATCCCATCTATAAGCGTATAAACCTTGCCAAAACGCCTTTTGACGGTCTTGACAGTTATGGTCTGAGATTCCTTAGCTATGGAACCACAAACACACAACTCCTTGGGAAGTCCACACTTCGGGCACACTTCGCTCATTTCCTTTTAATACCCTCCGTTTTGTTTTTTAATAAATGGTTTATACGAGCAATAAGTTTCTTGAGGTTTCTAATCTTTGAAACATCCTGTTGGGAAGATGCCATACGGGCTTGGCCCTTAAGCTTTATCAGCTCAAGCCTACTCTCCTTCATTTTTTCCCTTAATTCATCAGGATGAAGATTTTGCAATTCATTGAAATCCTTACTCATTATCCTCACCTTTTGCTTCCTCTTGAGCGATTTCCTTTGCTAACTTAATCTTTTCTTCATTCTTCTCATTATCATTCTCTTCTTTGGAAGCATCCCTTTTCTTGTTATCTGTTTTAGTTTCAGAGTTCTTGCGCTCCGAGGATTTATCTTCAAAGGGTTCCCCTTCTTCAAAGCCCTCTTCCTCAATTATCTTCTCAGATACCTCATCAGGAAGCTCCACATTGGGAGGCATAATCTTAACTGAAATGCCAATCGCACCAGCCTTTATAAAAGCGGTCTCAGTAGCTCTCCTTACTTGAGAAAGTGCAATGTCACCGCATTTTTTCAAATACCCGTGATACACACGCCAACTCTTTGCCCTCGCGCTTGGCACCTTTCCATTGATAATTATTTCTACTCCTCTCGCACCAGCTCTCATAGCAGCCTCAGCACTTTTATGCATAACACCCTTAAATCTCTTTGGACCGTACCTTTCCAAAGTATAAGCAATCTTCTGAGCAATTGCCCTCGCATCTAAATCCTGATTCTCAATCTCTGCAACCTCAACCTGCGGGTTCTCAAGCTCAAATTCATCCTTTAGTTTTTTGGTTAACTCTGAGATATTGCGACCTTTTCTTCCTACAACAACTCCAGGAAGAGTGCTATAGATTATTATTCGTTCACCAAGAGGAGTCTTTTTGAAATCAGTCCTGATAACGCTTCTTTCTCTTAGATTTTCAACTATGAAATTGTGGACCTTTTGCTTCAATATATTCTCCCTGACAAAATTCCTCTCTATCATTTTGACTCCTCTTTCTTTTCTTCTTTCTTGGATTGCGAAGATGTTTTATTTGGCTTTTTACTTGTCTTCATATCTGAATTTACACTCGATTTTGCATCTGCCTTGGTATCTGATTTTTGATTGGACTTCTTATCAGACTTGTTTTCTTTCGAAGCTTCTTCATCTCCCCTCTTATTCTGCTTATCCTTCCCCTCAGCATGTTTTGAGGTAGTGCTCGAGCTCTTTGTTGAAGCCTCTTTCTTGGTTTTCTTGTCTTCAACCTTTTTCTCTTCGCCTTTTTTTGTCTCTTGAGATTTGCCCTCTTTCTGACCCTCAGGTTGCTTTTTGGAGGTTTTCTTTGAGGGTTTTTTTGGAGCTCCTTTTCCTTTGGCTTTCTTGTCGCTCTTCTTGCCTTTCTTTCCTGAAATCACTTCAGCAAGCACAATCTCCAGATGGGTGCTCTTGCCCCTTCTGCCCCTATGCCTTCCGGGCTTAAAGTTAGAGGCACCTTTATCAGCAGCAATATGTTGAATTACCAGGGAAGTATTATCCAAACCTTTGGACAAAGCATTAACTTCAGCGTTCCGCAATACTTTCTTAAAAGCCAAAGCAGTTTTCACAGGGAAACGGCCAGGACCAACTCGCCCCTTTCTATGAGGAATATTTGAATTATATCTTCGATAAGGAACAGCCTTTTTCATAGCAGCAACGGCATCCAAAAAAGCATATGCCTCTAAGAGCTGCTTGCCTCTTAAAGCCCTTGCAAGCTCCACAGACTGCTTAAATGAAACAGACAGAGACCGCCCTTTGCTCCTAGCAATCCTATCTTCTTCAATCCCTTTTATTTTAACTTTATAAGGCATTTTCAATTATCCTCTTGCTGAAATATTAGCGCTTGACCTTGTAGCCCCCACACCCGGAGCATGATGAGTTACCATCTTTCTTGTACCAACTAATTCTCCAAGTCTCATTCCTATCATCTCAGGCACAATAGTAACAGCAACAAACTCCTTTCCATTATGAACCCTAATAGTCTTATTTACCATCGAAGGCAACACAATCGCTTGCCGAGCATGTGTTTTCACACTATCCTTTTTTTCTAATTTTTCAATCAATGAACTTTCCTGATGAGTAAGCCCTCTTAACAGGCTCCTTCTCTTACGAGCATCAAGCAACTGAGCGAACTCTCTAATACTGAGCGCTTTAAGCTCATCTAATGTCTTTCCCTTGAACCTGAACTCTTTTTTTGCCATTTTGACCTTCTCACTTCTTCCTTCTTCCAGTTCTTCTAGCAGCAATATAACCCACTTTTCTTCCAGGAGGAGCATGTCTTGAGACCGGTTTGGCCTTTGACTTCCTCAAACTCCTCTTGTTTCCAAAAGGATGAGCAACTGCATTCATAGCAGAACCAGATACTTTGGGGAACAATTTGTGCTTTGCCTTAAACATATAGTATTTTCTTCCAGCCTTAAGAATAGGCTTATCCACTCGGCCGCCCCCGGCCGCCACGCCAATAGTAGCCCTGCAGTTTGGATCAAACCTCTTTTCCCTCTTAGATGGAAGCAATACAACAACAAATTTGTCCGATTTTGAAACAACCCTTGCAAAGGTGCCTGATGCTCTTACCATCTTTCCTCCATCGCCAGGCACAGCTTCTATATTAAACACAAAAGTACCTTCAGGAACATGCTTCAAAGGCAGCACATTGCCAACCTTAGCCTTACTCTCATCAAAGGAATAATTTAGCTTTTGCCCCACACAAATGCCTTCGGGAGCAATATGATGCACAATCTTCTCATTCACCAAAACCTCAGCAATGGGCGATGAATGAGCCCTGCAACTAAAGATATCCAACACCTCCCCCTGAACATCTTGCCCAGCAGGAACATAGATATATTTAGCCCTTGCTTTAAAATTAAAACTGGGCTTCTTGTACTTAGGGGAACCTGAGCCCCTTTTTTGTGCTATAATTCGCTTACCCATCGCTTATTCACCGTTTATTTGATGTTGATATTGTTCAAACATTTATCTTGAAATTAAAGGATACCTAATTTAGTGGCTACATCCATTGCCAGATTGTCTGAATGAAGTTTAATTACCGCTTTCTTCTCTCCTTTTGGAGTAAAGAAGGTTTTAACAGCAACAACCTTCACCCCAAACAAATTCTCTAAATCTTTCTTGATATCA
>Ga0190359_1001159_pt1 | contig 17016 bp, 10 predicted proteins | sample 48721823_MG_FD_161269 | JGI IMG/M metagenome (GOLD analysis project Ga0190359, IMG submission 161269) | Hydrothermal vent microbial mat bacterial communities from Southern Trench, Guaymas Basin, Mexico - 4872-18-2-3_MG | ecosystem: Environmental > Aquatic > Marine > Hydrothermal vents >... | reverse complement strand
CGATATCTCCTCGAAATCACCCTCTTCCAGAAGGGAATTCCCAATATTGACCGATGCTTCATCCTTTCTGCTCACGAGAAGAACGGCAAGCAGGACATCACCCCTAGAATATCCTTGATCCCTTCATCACGGTTCCGCTCACATGCGTCCCCGGACCTATTCGGGAACCGCCGAAGATGATGGTCCCGGGGTCCATGGTTGCATTTATTCCCGTCTTGACATCATCACCCAGGATCACACCGAACTTCCGTCTCCCGGTACTCATCCTCCTCCCTTTCAGGGTGACAGGGACCGGGCGGTCGTCCAGCCGGAGATTTGCCACCTTGGTACCGCTTCCCAGGTTGCATCCGGACCCTATGATGGAGTCACCAACATAATTATGATGGGGGATGCTCGTATCTTCCATTATTATGGAGTTCTTTATCTCCGAAGCAGCACCCACCTTGCACCCCTTCCCTATATAGGTGCTCCCTCTGATATACGCGTTGGGACCTATGACACAATCCTCGTCGATTATGACATTTCCCTCAATGTAGCTCCCTGACTTTATCACGGAACCCCTGCCCAGGGCAAGCTTGCCCTTGACATGAACGCAGTCCTCCACACTGCCCTTGACATCATCCTCCATCTCCCTCATGTAGATCTCATTGGCATTCAGCAGGTCCCAGGGGCTTCCGATATCCACCCATGGTTCATCGGGGACAAGGGCCCTTACCTCCTCCCGCTCCATCAATATCTCCAGGGACCTTGTTATCTCGTATTCCCCCCTCGGAGAGAGCTGTGTTTCGGATATGGCATCGAAGATCGACGGGTTGAAAAGGTATATTCCTCCGTTCACCAGTCCCTTTCCCTTCCTGCCCGATTTCTCCACTATCCCCTTTACGAGATCACCCTCCACCTCCACAAGACCGAACCTCGAGGCATCTTCAACCTTGATCAGGGTCATCATGGAGCTGCCGGAGTCCATATGGGTCTTCAGAATGGAATTGACGAGCTCCGAACTCAGTATCACGTCCCCGTTCACACAGATGAAGGGGCCTTTCATCACATCCCTTGCCATTTCGACCGCATTCGCGGTCCCCAGCCTCTTGGGCTGGACAAGATATTCCACATCCACCCCGAAACGGGACCCGTTCCCGAAATGTTCCTTGATGGAGACACCGTGATAACCCGTGAGTATCACGATCTCCTCGATACCTGCATCCTTCAGGGCCATTATACTGTGCTCAAGGAATGGTTTCCCGGCAACGGGAAGCATAGGTTTCGGTCTGTTCTCCGTCAGAGGGCCCATCCTCTTTCCTTCACCGGCCGCCAGAACGAGAGCTTTCATCATTCACCCCTGGAAGGATATGGCCCGCGCTTACTTTATCCTTTTGAAGAATATCGCCAGCCGTCCGTTCGTCCGGATTTTCTCCCCTCATGTGATAACATATATACAAAAATAGGAGTAATTACAGTGCAAGTGTGATATTGGAATCCGACAGCGGTCTCCGAGTGCCCGGGGAATGCGTGCTGGACACATCTTTTCCCTCGGAAAAAATATCTTTGTCCAGGGATTGTTCTCCGGAAACGGGTAATGGATTTTTTTTCCAACTTCCATGGAAATATGTGTAGTTTTGTATGGCCAGAAGGAAGATTTTATATAGCCAGCATCCGTTATGGAAATGGGTAGGGGAAATAGCTACCCTCTGCGGAGGTTATAAAATGGCAATGACCATGATAGATATAGGAAAGGCAAAGAAGATTGCAGAAGAAAAGAACCTCAAACCCGGCAGGGTTGTGGGAACATCCGGGGTTCAGTTCACCAAGGGGAACAACAAGAGACTCGAGGTCATAAGCTGGGGAGACTTCGAGAATGCGCTCAGGAACAAGGGACTCGCCATCTACGAGTCCAAGGGCTGGATGAAGATAATGAAGAAGTAGACCACACGGGTCTTTTCCGAACGTGCGGGGGGGCTCTGGGTTCAAAGAGCTCCCCGACCATTTTTCGTTAATAGTGCTGTCCATCCAAGTTTTCATTCGTTTTCTATGATCTTTCATGGACATTTCAATCCACGTTCTTTGAACATTCTTGAAAAGAGAAAAAGTGATGCCGTTGAAAGCAGCATCGGAAGAAAGAGCAGTGATCCGTTCCATGAACCGACATTTTCCAGAAAATGAAGCAAGATCACTGTCCCCCCACCCACCAGCAATGAGGCCATGACCCCTCGACCGTTAAGGCCGAGTCTGTCCTTCCAGAAAGAGAGGATTACGGATGGAACGATCCCCGCCGAAAATACCGTATAGGTCAACACGAGGGTGGACAGGATCGTCGGTGAATATATGGCGAACAGAAATGAGAGGGAACCGATAAGGACGACGGACGACGGTCTTATCCACCATTTTCGCGTCCGCATCAGGTCCCAGGACAGGAAGGTGGCTCCCGAAAGCAGACAGGAATCCGCAGAGGAAACCATTATCGATAGAAGACCCAGCATCACCACGGCGGAGAGTGCCGGAGGAAGCATATCTCCGGCGACCGTGGGAATAACGGACCCTCCGGCCAGACCCGAACCGTAAGAGGAGAAACCCAGAAGGGCAATTGCCCCCACCGTAAGTGAGACAAGAACCCTGATGAGAGCGGCCGATATGGAGCCTCTTGCCGCGTCCCCGGGGGACCTTGCCGAGAACAATTTAGAGTAGATGTCCGGACCGACAATGTTTGATAGGAACATCACGAGAAAGGCGGAGACAACCATCGAAGGATCGAATCCCGGGGAGGTGGGAAAGGAGAGCTTCTCCAACGGGAGCGAGACACCTTTGGACATCATTGCGAAAAGGATGGTCAGAAGGGAGAAGATCACGAACACTATCTGCACCTTGTCGGTCCTTACAACGGCCAATTGGCCGCCCAGGGCAGTATAACCCACGAAAACCAGGGTCGAAATGAAGAGGGCAGCGGTGCTTGATGCCCCCAGTGCAGCCGTCAATACATATCCTGACGCTTGAAGCAGCAGTGCCACCCAGCCTATCTCGACAAGAACCAGAAGGATGGAGGACGCGGTTTTGGCTTCCCTCCCGTAATGGATGCCCACAAGGTCCGGAAGTGAATGGGCCCTTGTGGCCCTTATCCTGGGAGCCATCCATATCCCCAGAACGAAGAGCCCCACCACACTGCCGATATCATACCACAACCCTGCAAGACCATAGGTATAGACCAATGAGGAGGTGACGATCACGGCAGATCCCCCTATTACCGTGGCACTCAATGTCAACCCCACCGAGGGGGAATCAAGTGACCGGGATGCAAGGAAGAAATCCGAAAGGGAAGCGACCTTCCGGTTCACGAAACCCAATACGAGCAGGATGGCCAGGTACAGGGAAAACAGGATGACGAAGAGATGATCCCCCATGGTTCGCCCCGAACCGAAACGGATATAAAAAGGTTGAGATGGGGCCTCTGGCGGCCGGAAAGGTCCCTAAAAGCACCTCGTACGAAAGATTAATTATAAAGAGGTGCAACTAGCCAACATGGAAAGAGGAATGGACCTCAAGAAGGCAGTCATCGTGGGGGCTGTTGTCCTGGTCATTCTTGTTGGCGGGGCCTACCTTCTCTTTTTCGGGGGAGGAGAGGATGGTTCAGGTAAGGATGATCAGAATATCGAGAAGAACAGGTCCCCCGTTGCCGATGCGGGAAGGGATATAACCGTCAAGGCGGGAGAGCTTTTCAATCTGAGCGGTTGGGATTCCTCCGATCCCGATGGAGACCCGCTTTCATATTACTGGGACATGGACGCGGGAACCGATTCCAACAGTGACGGTATAAATGATAATGACAGGGACCGCGAAGGAGTGAACATCACATATTCCTATCCCATCACGGGATCGACAACGACCTACATCGTGACATTGAATGTGTCCGATGGCGACAAATGGGATACATCCACCGTCAGGGTCACCGTTATCGTGGAGGAGGAACCTCTAACGGTTTCGATGTCCTGCAGATATGAAGCGGGATATCCGCCGTTGATAGAGGCCCAGTTCATTCTGAGTGTCGATTCCGTATCCAGAAACGAGAGCTTCACCGAATTCCATTTCACACTCGAAGATCCCGAGGGAGATACAATACGCCAGGGAGCCGTTCTCGACCTGATAAACCTTAGCACCGATGCGGAGATCAGGTATATCGACAATCCTCTCACGTCGATGGGAGAGATCGACGGCGGCGATGTCTTCACGTTGAAGGAGAACCAGGAGATAGTCGAAGGCTGCGTTTTCAAGCTGTACTATCTCAACGAGCTCGATCCTGCCGGAGAAGTGGAACTTGCGAAGTGACGATGGTGAACGGTCGGAAGTCTTGGCATCGATCCGGATTGTACATTGATTAGAACAATTATGGTCCCGGGTTTTTGATAATTACACATATCGATTCCATCTCAACATCGATCGGATATCGATCCCGCCCGGCTCCCACACCATCGACCAAAAATGATTTCATGCTGATTATTGTCGTTTTTAGTCTGGCCTAAAATTATATTCTGATTAGATTGGGAGCCTACATGTTGATCCGGATTGTACATTGATTAGAACAATTATGGTCCCGGCTCCCAGATTTGAACTGGGGATCTAAGGATGTCTGCGGGGTGCCGGAATATCCGGTGACCAACTACAGTCCCCCGCTCTAGCCAGACTAAGCCAAGCCGGGAGCGGACAAGATTAGGAGCCCCTAATGTATCAAGATATATAAATGTTGAAGGCGCCCTGCACCATCCAAGCTCCCCTGTCACCTCCTGTAAGGATGGAGGCTCCTGGAATGACAGTGGCTGTGAATCCTGATATTCGATCACAGCCATCCCACATGAACCCTATTTCCATCAACGAGAAAGGAGACCGATAATGTTTTTAACAGACCCGGAACTTTATTCAATCGACCATGAAAGATGCAGGGAAATGGAGAAGCTCGAAAGCTGAACCGCCGCTTGTCGGCAGGGTTAAAGAATTCACCACCATCAGAAGAGCCCTTACACTTGCAAGCGGCAGCAAGGGGTCGATGATCCTGATAGAGGGAGAAGCCGGCATCGGGAAGACGCGCCTCATCAGGGAATGCAGAAAGGAAGCTGAAAAGGAAGGGTTCACGGTTCTATGGGGGAACTGCTTTGATTACAGAAAGGAACCATATCTCCCGTTCAGGGAGATGCTGAAAGAACATTTTGGTATATCCCCCCTCGACGATTTTCAGAATAACAAGGAAAGGGTCAAGGAAAAGATGAAGGGCACGGTCCTAAGAGACCCCAATTTCCTTGAGGAATTCTCAAGCCTGTTCATATCAAAGGATGAACCTGCCGGCGGCTTCACCTATTCCAAGGATGATGTCGAGAATCTGGTCGGTCATCTGAGGAGGAAGGGATTCCGGGTCCTGCTGATAACCGATTCGGATGATATCCATAAAAGGGAGACGGACCCCAAGGTGGACACGCTGATCATAGGTGAAGGGGAAAAGGGAGCCGTTCCTCCGACGAGACTGGAGAGGATAGCACATATTATTCAGGGGACCTATTCCCGATTCCAGCATTGTGCCGTTGTGAACGATGCGGTAAGGTCGTTGTCCAGGAATAATCCGGAGGGGAAGTTCGAGAATCTTGTTGGCATCGTCAATGACATTGCCGTAGAGAACAACGGCATCGTCATACATGTGACCGGGGAGACATATCCCGACTGCCTGAACGACCTTGATGATATCTCCAGCTCGATCAGGATAGAGGGGGACCGGGAAAAGGAAGAGAGTATGGGGATGGTGAAGGGGAAGCTCTCAACAAACGAATTGTTCTTCACCTACTTCAAGGAGGTATCGAGAGGGGACCCCTTGCTCCTGGTTGTGGAGGATCTTCAATGGAGTGATAAGCATTCCATGAACCTTCTCCAGTACATTGCCCGGGACATACATCAGGAGAGCATGTGCATACTGGGCTCCTACAGGTCCGAGGAGTACGGACTGGACGACCCCGAGATGGACAGGGGCCCTCTGAGGGAGACTCTTCAGAGGATGTCACGGGAGCACCTGTTCGAGACAATAACCCTGAACAGGCTGGAGGAGAATGAGCAGTGGGAGCTGGTTTCCAACATCGTCGGATTCGAACCAGAGGAGCAGATGATGAAGGAGCTCATGGATCAGACGGAGGGGAACCCTCGTTTTCTGATAGACCGTCTGAAAGGGGACGGGACCCATGGGGTCGCATCGGAGATCATGGAGGACGTGGCACCCCAGCTGGAGGAGAGCACCATAAGGAAAAGACTGGATAGATTGGACAGGAAAGCCCGTTCCATCCTCGAATTCTCATCCTTGATAGGCATGGAGGTAACAATGGATATGATAATCGAGGGACTCGACCTGGAGGAGGGGGAATTCCTCGATTCGATGGATGAGATATCCGAACTTAAGCTCATGAGTGAGAAAGAGAACGGGTTCAGGTTCGAACATCAGAGGGTGAGGTCATCCATTATCTCCTCGATGGATGAAAAGAGAAAAAAAGAAATGCATCTTCTTGCAGCTTCCACTCTGGAAAAACTGACCGGGGCCAGGGAGTCCCCTGCCCTGTTCAACATTGCAAAGAATTACATGATGGGGGGAGACATGGACAGGGCCTACAAGGGGTTCATGGAAAGCGCGGAGGGGGACATGGAGAGGATGGAGGAGGAGAAGGCACTTACATCTCTCTCATTGGCCCTGGAATGTCTTGACAGACTGCCCAGGAACAGGGAGAGGAACATCGCCAAGGTGGAGACCCTCCAGATGATGGGAGATATAAAGGAAAGCATGGGTGACACCAGGGGGGCCATAAAAGCCTTCAAGGAAGCAATGGATGTTGCCGAGAAGGGGTCGATTCCCTTTGCCACGTCCTCATCGTACAGAAGAATCGGGGATGTGATGTTGAAGCTGTTCGACTGGGACCAGACGGTGGATTACTATCTGAGATCACTTCATCTTTCCAAGCAGGAGAACGATCAGGAAGAGGTGGCAAGATCGTTTCGGGGATTGGGGCATATCTACTACCTGAGAGGCGATTACACCCGGGCAATGGAATGTTACCTGAAATACATGGAATTTCCCAAGAAGGAGAGACGATCGGTCACCGTCATGGCTCTCATAGAGATGGGGGATATATACTTCGAGATGGGGGACCTCAATCAGGCACTGACCTATTATATTCTGGGGGTCAAGAAGGGAGAAGAAAAGGACCTGAAGCTTGAAAGTGCACTTGCATACTCATCAATGGCGGTTGTTCTTCTCAAACTCGGAGAGCTCGAGGAATCCAGAAGATATGCCAAATGGGCGTTCAACATGGTGGGAGACCATTTGGGATCCGAGATCGCGAAGAAGGTTCTTATCAACCATGTCGAGATCATGCTTGATCTTGCGGACACGGAGAATGCGAGAGAGGGATTCGAGAATCTGCTTTCCATTCCAGAGGAATCCTTCGAGAACCTGCTCCTGAAGGGGCTCAGATTTCGGGCAATCGGCCTCTATCTCTCAAGGCAGAGGGATTTCGAGGGCGGCGTGGAGAACATGAAGAGGGCAGAGGAGATACTGAAGAAACTTCAACTGCCATTCCATCTTGGAATGACCTACTATCATCTCGGGCTGGTGATGTTCCAGCAGATGAAGGTCGAGGAAGCTGTTGAATTCTTCGAGATGGCCTTCTCCACCTTCAAATCGATAAACGCCATATTCTTTCTCAACAGAGCCTCATCCAAGCTCAGGGAGCTGAAGTTCGTGCTGGAAGGACTCAGGGAATGAGCACGGAAACCTTATGTAGCCATGGATAGGTTACCTGGAAAACGGTATGTCCGAAAAAGAGAGAAAGGTCCTGATATCCGTTTCCGACAAGAGCGGGGTCACGGAACTTGCAGCAGGTCTTGTAAGGTTGGGTTTTGAGATAATCTCATCGGGCGGCACCTTCAGGTATCTGACGGAGAACGGCATCACCTGCAAGAGGGTCTCCGATGTCACCGGCTTTCCCGAGATCCTCGATGGAAGGGTCAAGACACTTCACCCCAAGGTGTTCGGGGCGATCCTGGGCAGGAGGAAGATCAGAGAACACATCGTGCAAATGGAAGAGAACGATGTCGAACCCATTGACATGGTGGTGGTCAATCTGTACCCCTTCCGGGAGACGGTGTCGAAACCGAAAGTGCCCCTGGAAGATGCCGTGGAGATGATAGACATCGGAGGCCCTTCCCTGATCAGGGCGGCCGCCAAGAACCATGAGGACATAATTGTGGTTGTGGACCCGAATGACTATTCCTCCATCCTGGGGGAGCTCGATTCGAAAGGGGATGTCTCCATCGAAAAGAGAAGGGAGCTCGCGGTGAAGGCATTCATGCTCACCTCGGGCTACGACGTGGCAATCGCCAACTGGTTGAGGAGCAGGTTCAACCCCGATTCACACTGGGGCGATTCCCTTAGAATAGGACTTGAAAAGGTACTGGAGACCAGATACGGTGAGAACCCGCACCAGAAGGGTGCCTATTTCAGGGACCCATCCTTCAAGGGCATTTCCGTTGCGAATTCGGATGTTCTCTGGGGGAAGGAGCTCTCCTTCAACAACATCTACGATATTGATGCGGCAACTGACATACTCATGGAATTCCCGGAAAGGACGTGCTGCGCCATCATCAAACACAACAACCCGTCGGGAGTGGCAGTTGAAAGGAATGGTGATGGGGGCTCCCTTGCGGATGTCTTCGAGAGAGCGTTCCTCTGTGATCCCATATCCGCTTTCGGGGGCATCATCGGGCTCAACAGGGAGTGTGACCTTCCAACGGCGGAGAGGATACGGGAGAGGTTCTTCGAGGTAGTGATAGCACCTTCCTTCACCGATGAAGCACTGAAGCTGCTAAAGAAGAAGAAGAATCTCAGGATAATCCGGACGAATCAACCCATTGTGGATACGGTCCCGCCCGAGGACAGATACGTCAAGGTGAAGGGGGGCATGCTCGTTCAGACCATGAAATGGCCGGAATGGGATCCCTCGAACTGGAAGGTGGTGACCGAGAAAAGACCGTCGAAGGACCAGCTGGAGGACCTGCTCTTCGCATCCAAGGTCACGAAACATGTGAAATCCAACTGTGTGGTGATGGCAAAGGATCTTACAACGGTCGGCGTAGGTGCGGGCCAGATGAGCCGTGTTGATTCCTGTTTCATTGCGGGGAAGAAAGCCGGAGACAGGGGGAAGGGGTCCGTCCTCTCATCGGATGCATTCTTCCCTTTCAGGGATGGAATAGATACTTCCGCAGAAGCCGGTGTCGTTTCGATTGCCCAGCCGGGTGGTTCGATCAGGGATCAGGAGGTAATAGATGCCGCAAATGAACATGGCATCTCCATGGTATTCACCGGTGTGAGGTTGTTCAAACATTGATGATGTTCCATATCAGAGGTGAAAGGATGAGGACCATAGGCGTCACCCGGGAGGACACCGGGGTGGAAGCGGGAGAAGAAGACTCCTTCAGAACCCATCTAAGAGCATCCCCCATGGCCCGGACAGACTCCATTCCCATCGGGAAAAAGGGTAAACTTGCCGTTATGGCTTCGGGCAGGGGTTCCGATTTCGAGGCCATCGTGGAGGCTTCGGAGAAGGGCGAGGTGAGCTACGAGGTCTCGCTCCTGATCTGCAACAATCCTTCCGCATTCGTCATAGAGCGGGCAAAGCAGCACTCGATCCCATACGTGATCGTAGACCACAGAGGAAAGGACCGAACGGAATTCGATGGAGAGATCGATGATGTGCTCAGGGAGACCGGAGTCGACCTCGTGGCACTGGCAGGGTTCATGAGAATCCTTTCCCCCGAATTTGTCAAGCGGTGGGAAGACAGAATAATCAACATACACCCATCCCTGCTCCCCTCGTTTCCCGGGGCCCATGCTCACAGAGATGCAATTGACTACGGTGTCAAGGTATCGGGCTTGACCATACATTTTGTGGATGAGAAGACGGACCACGGGCCGATCATCTTCCAGTATCCCGTCAATGTGAGAGCGGATGATACCGAGGAAACACTATCTCTCAGAATCCTTGAAAAGGAGCATTACTGGTACCCGAGAATAATCGATATGGTAATGAAGGGCAGAGTGAAAAGAGTGGGGCGGAAAGTGGAGATCCTCGAATGAACGAGCCATTCACATCCTGCCATTCTGGACAAATCCTATAAACGGTGTTGTCCTTGGTTCATCCGGATGTCAGGGAAGTTCGTCATCAGTTCGAGGTTCTCTCCCGCCGGGGATCAGCCCCGTGCCATCGAGGAGATAGTCGAGGCGTTCAGATCCGGGGAGAGGTTCGTGACCCTTCTCGGGGTCACGGGTTCGGGAAAGACCTTCACTGTTGCAAACGTGATAGAGTCACTGAACCTGCCCACCCTGGTCATCAGCCACAACAAGACCCTTGCCGCACAGCTTGCTTCGGAGTACGGTGAATTCTTTCCCCGCAATGCAGTGGAATATTTCGTTTCCTATTATGATTACTACCAACCGGAGGCATATGTCCCCCAGAAGGACCTCTACATCGAGAAGGATGCTTCCATAAACGACGAGATAGACATGCTGAGACACAAGACCACCCAATCCCTGATGACCAGGAACGATACCATCGTGGTCTCCTCCGTCTCTGCCATATTCGGCCTGGGTTCTCCCGAGGAATACCGCAAGCACTCACTCATGATATCGGTCGGACAGCACATGATGAGAAAGGACCTCTATTCGAGACTGGTGGAAATGCAGTACATCAGAAGTGAGGGGCTCTCGAGAGGAAGCTTCAGGGCCAGAGGCCAGGTTGTCGAGATCGGAGAAGCTGCAGACAGGGTGCTCAGGATCGAGTTCGAAGATGACAGCATCTCCTCCATCCTCCACGTGGATCCCCTAAGAGGTGATGTCATCGATGAAAGTACCTCGGCACTCATCTTCCCGGCGACCCATTACAACGTCAACAGTGATGATCTGGACAGAATCGTTGGAAAGATAGAGCGAGACCTCGAGGAGAGGGTCGAGTGGTTTCGCAGACACGGAAGGCACCTGGAAGCGGAGAGGCTCGAACAGCGGACGAGATTCGACCTCGAGATGATACGGGAGATGGGCACATGCTCCGGAATTGAGAATTACTCGAGGTACTTCGACGGAAGAAAACCCGGAGAACCGCCGCATACCCTGCTGGATTTCCTTCCGGAAAGATTCCTTCTCGTTGTGGATGAATCCCATGTCACGATCCCGCAGATAGGAGGCATGTACAACGGGGACAGGGCAAGGAAGGAGAATCTGGTCGAATACGGTTTCAGGCTCCCTGCGGCACTCGACAACAGGCCCCTGAAATTCGATGAGTTCGAGAAGAAGCTCTCCATGGTCCTCTTCACGTCGGCAACACCCGGACCGTACGAGAGGAGAATGTCGGGCAAGGTTGTCGAGCAGATAATCAGACCCACGGGTCTGGTGGATCCCGAGATAGAGGTGAGGCCGGTCAGGGGACAGCTGGAGGATCTGCTCGGTGAGATAAGGAAGAGGGTGAAAAGCGGGGAAAGAACCCTCGTGACCACCCTGACAAAGAGAATGGCCGAGATGCTGTCCGACCATCTCAAGGAACTCGGTGTCAAGGTCCATTACCTCCATTCGGACATCAAGACACTGGACAGGGTTGAGATTCTGAATGATCTGAGAAGGGGGAAATACGATGTCGTCGTCGGGATCAATCTTCTCAGGGAAGGACTTGACCTGCCGGAGGTCTCCCTGGTTGCCATTCTGGATGCGGACAAGGAAGGATTCCTGAGGTCCGAAACATCCCTGGTCCAGACCATCGGCAGGGCAGCAAGGCACGTTTCCGGCAAGGTGATAATGTATGCTGACGGGATCACATCCTCCATGGAAAGGGCCATATCGGAGACGAACCGGAGAAGGGAGATACAGATGGAATTCAACAGGGAGCACGGCATCATACCGCGGTCCATCCAGAAGGAAATCAGGTCCATCCTGCCGGAGACCGTGAAGAGATCGGAGATGGAGGCGGATGCCGTGAGCGGGGTGCCCGAGGACCTCGATTCCGCCATCGGGGAGCTGGAGAACGAGATGAGAATTGCCGCCTCGGAGCTGAGGTTCGAGGATGCCGCTTTCCTGAGGGACAGGATTGCCGAACTCAAACTCGAACGCTCGAGGAAGGGGAGAAGGACCGGTTGAACGATCGTTCCATCGGCTGGTAAGTTTCATTAAGGACATCCCGATATGGGGTTGTCGCCGGAAAGGGCTACATGGAGGCAGCACGAATGTCACTTACCCAGGAGTTCATTGAAAAGGAGAGCAAGTACGGTGCACATAACTATCATCCACTGCCAGTGGTCCTCACCAGGGCCGAGGGCCCCTGGGTCTGGGATGTGGATGGGAAGAGGTATCTTGACTGCCTGTCAGCCTATTCCGCGGTCAATCAGGGACATAGACATCCGAGGATCGTTCAGGCGCTGAAAAAACAGCTTGACAGACTGGATCTCACAAGCAGGGCGTTTTATAATGACGTGATGGGTGATTTCCTCAAGAAGCTCTGTGAATATGCGGGATTCGAAGCCGCCCTGCCGATGAACACCGGTGCAGAAGCCGTTGAAACGGGTATAAAGCTTGCCAGGAAGTGGGGCTACGAGAAGAAAGGGATTGCCGAGGGGAAGGCGGAGATAATCGTCTGTCAGGACAATTTTCACGGAAGGACAACGACCATAGTGGGTTTCTCATCGGACCCCGATGCCTACAGTGGATTCGGTCCGCCGACACCCGGGTTCCGGATGATACCCTATGACGACACGGAGGCCCTGGAATCGGCCATAAACGAGAACACCGCAGCCTTCCTGGTGGAACCGATCCAAGGTGAAGCCGGAGTGAGGGTCCCGTCGGATGGATACCTGAAAAAGGTTAGAGATATATGCACAAGGGAAGGGATACTCCTCCTCTTCGACGAGGTCCAGACAGGTTTCGGCAGAACGGGAAAGAGGTTCTGCTTCCAGCACGAAGATGCGAGACCGGATGTTCTTCTGGTGGGGAAGGCCCTCGGAGGAGGTCTCTATCCCGTATCGGCAGCCCTTGCCGACTGGGACAAGATGGAGGTGTTCACACCGGGAACTCATGGTTCCACTTTCGGGGGGAACCCGCTGGGTTCCGCTGTTGCCATAGCTTCCCTGGAGGTTCTCGAGGATGAAAGGCTCGATGAGAGAGCGGAGGATCTCGGCTCCTACTTCATGGACAGGATCAGGCAGATATCTTCGGGGAAGATCAAGGAGGTCAGAGGAAGGGGGCTTCTCGTTGCGGTCGAACTTCATCCGGAAGCCGGAGATGCCCGACACTACTGCAATCTGCTCAAGGAAAGGGGCATACTTGCAAAGGATACTCACGGGCAGACAATCAGGTTCGCCCCAGCACTTGTCATAGACAGGGAGGAACTGGACTGGGCCGTTGACCAGATCAGACTCGTCCTGGAGGTTTGATACATTCCGTTCGCATCATGTCTGAAGAATCCCCGAACCCCCGACGAAAGATGGGGTCTCACATGCCAGATGGAAATATTGTGATAAAGGGTGCAAGACAGCACAACCTGAAAAATATCGATGTCACCATACCCAGGGATAAACTGGTCGTTGTTACCGGCCTCTCCGGTTCGGGGAAATCATCACTGGCCTTCGATACCCTGTATGCGGAGGGGCAGAGGAGGTTCATCGAATCGCTCTCGTCATATGCAAGGAACTTCCTGGGGGTCATGGATAAACCCGATGTCGACAGCATAGAGGGACTGTCACCCTCCATCTCGATACAGCAGCATGCTGCATCAAGGAACCCCAGGTCGACGGTGGGGACCTCGACGGAGATAAATGATTACTTGAGGCTTCTCTTTGCAAGGATAGGTATTCCGCACTGTCCGGTATGCGGGATGGAGATAGAAAGACAGTCGCAGGACCAGATAATCGAGAGGATCTTCGACCTTGGAGATATAAAGGCCAGGATACTCTGCCCGATCGTTCAGGGAAGGAAAGGGACCCACAAGGACCTGCTAAGGGAACTCTCGGGCCAGGGATTCGGCAGGGCTCTCATCGACGGAGAGGAGGTCAATGTCCGCGACGTGGAGGAGCTCGACAGGAACAGGAAGCATGACATCCTCGTCATAATCGATACGCTCAGGATAGATGATATCCACAGGGATCAGATCACGGAGGATGTGACCCTATCCCTCGGTCTTGCCGATGGCTCAGTCATAATTCAGGAAATGGACGGAAAGATTCCTGTCAGGGAGACACATTTCTCGGAGAAGATGGCATGCCCTGTCCACGGTATATCGGTGCCGGACCTGGAACCCAGAATGTTCTCCTTCAATTCCCCTTTCGGTGCCTGCCCGGAATGTCACGGCATAGGATACACGCTGGAAGTGGATGAGGACCTTGTTGTTCCTGACCGGGATCTTTCGATTGACGAGGGAGCCATAGCCCTTTTCAGGTCAGACCCGGAGGGAACGTATTCCTTAAAATGGCTGGAAGCACTGGGGAGGGAATACGGCTTCCTTGTGACGACCCCCTGGAAGGATATCCCCGATAGAGGGAAAGAGGCCATACTCTACGGAACGGAAAGGGCCATCCCGGTGAGGATAAGGACGAGCCGGTACGATCTCTCCCAGAAAAGAAGGTACGAGGGTGTGATTCCGACCATCAAGAGAAGGTACAGGCAGACACAGTCGGAAATGGCAAGGGAGTTCTACAGAAAATTCATGCGCTCGGCACCCTGCCCGGCATGCGGAGGTACCAGACTGAAACCCATCAGTCTGTCTGTTACGGTGGATGACATGAACATCAATGATGTCAGTCAGCTGTCCATAAAGGACTGCCGCAGGTTCTTCGAGGGGCTCGAGGATCGGCTTTCGGAAAAACAGAAGGCCATCTCCCGTCTCATACTCAAGGAGATCAGGGAGAGACTCTCCTTTCTCGACAATGTGGGGCTCGGTTATCTCACCCTTGACAGATCCACGGGGACTCTGTCGGGAGGGGAGGCTCAGCGTATCCGGCTCGCGACGCAGATAGGGTCCTCCCTTGTCGGGGTCCTCTACGTCCTCGACGAACCTTCCATCGGTCTTCACCAGAGGGACAACAGGAGATTGATGGAGACCCTGGAAAGGTTGAGAGACCTGGGGAACACCATCATAGTCGTGGAACACGACGAACAGATAATGAGAAGGGCGGACCACATCATTGACCTCGGACCGGGAGCCGGGAAACATGGAGGAGAACTCGTTGCCCAGGGAAACATTGAGGATATCTGCGGTGAGGAAAGATCCGTGACGGGGAGATATCTTTCGGGAAAGGAGATGATTCCGGTTCCGAAGAAGAGAGTGAAGGGCAATGGAAAGTGGTTGAGGATCGTCGGAGCAAGGCAGCACAATCTGAAGAATATAGATGTGGGCATCCCTCTCGGAACCTTGTGCTGTATCACGGGGGTCTCCGGTTCAGGTAAATCCACGCTGGTCGAGGAAATCCTGTTGAAGGCCCTGAAAAGGAAGCTGCAGAATGCGGCAATTTCCCCGGGTGACCATGACAGGATTCTGGGACTGGAACATCTTGACAAGGTCATAGTGATAGACCAATCCCCGATAGGAAGGACACCCAGATCGAATCCCGCGACCTATACGGGAGCCTTTACTCCCATACGCGAGCTCTTTGCAAAGACCAAATTGTCGAAGGCCAGGGGATACAGGCCCGGCCAATTCTCCTTCAATGTCAGGGGAGGCAGATGTGAGAACTGCGAGGGCGCGGGTATAATCAAACTCGAGATGCATTTCCTTCCCGATGTATACATCCCCTGTGAGGTTTGCAGCGGAAAGAGATACACCAGGGAGACCCTTGAGGTTACATTCAAGGGGAAGAACATCTCCGACATTCTGGATATGAGCGTCGAGGAGAGCATGGAGTTCTTCGAGAACATCCCCTCCGTATATCGAAAACTGAGAACCCTCTGGGACGTGGGGCTCGGATACATCAAGCTCGGACAGGGGGCAACCACACTATCGGGGGGAGAGGCGCAAAGGGTGAAGCTCGCCTCCGAACTCTCCAAGAGGGCAACAGGCAGGACAATTTATCTGCTGGATGAACCCACTACCGGTCTCCATTTCGATGATGTGAAGAAGCTGCTGAATGTTCTTCAGAAATTGAGAAAGAAGGGAAACACCGTTATCGTGATCGAGCATAATCTGGACGTCATAAAGACAGCGGACTGGATAGTGGACCTGGGGCCCGAAGGGGGGGACGAGGGCGGGGAGGTCGTGGCAGCCGGAACACCCGAAGATATTGCCGGGATCGAAAAGAGCTACACCGGAATGTTTCTCAGGGAGGAACTAAAGAAGCGAAAGAAGGAATGCTCCTGATTTCCAATATTGAGGATGTTAGTGAAGGGATTTTATACGTTGAATCACATAAAAGACGCATTTCAGGATTTGGCACAGGAGATGGTTGGTCTTGGAAAAGGATAGAAGGGTGACCCTCAGGACAGGCTGGGTGGAAGAGGCGGAAGAGAAGAGTACTGTCAGACAGAGCAGGACATCACCCTCCTCAGGCCCTGTCTGCCCCTCCTGTGGTGTCCCTCTCAAGAATATCCGGAACGGAAGGGGTTACTGCTGGTTCTGTGAAAGGGAATACGAGATCTCCCGATCGATGATGGTCGACAGGCCTTCGGGCAGGGATGAGAGGGAGGAGGAGATACTCGAGAGGCCTGCGGGAGAATTCGAGGAGGATGACATGGTGGATGACAGAACGTCCACGGAGGATTTCGAGATAAATATTGATGAAGAGGAAACGGAACTCGAATTCGAGGAGGAAGAGGAAACAGAAGAAGAGGAAGAGGAAGAGGCAGAAGAGGAAGGGGAGGAGATGGAACTCGAATTCAAGGAGGAAGAAGAAACAGAAGAAGAAGAGGAGGAGGAAGAGGCAGAAGAGGAAGAAGAGGATACGGAACTCGAATTCGAGGAGGAAGAGGAAACAGAAGAAGAG
>Ga0190359_1001157_pt1 | contig 17029 bp, 12 predicted proteins | sample 48721823_MG_FD_161269 | JGI IMG/M metagenome (GOLD analysis project Ga0190359, IMG submission 161269) | Hydrothermal vent microbial mat bacterial communities from Southern Trench, Guaymas Basin, Mexico - 4872-18-2-3_MG | ecosystem: Environmental > Aquatic > Marine > Hydrothermal vents >... | reverse complement strand
CAACAACCGCTGCCCGGTGCGCATCGCTTCCTTTTCCTCCAAACCGACCTCCTTCTATGTACTTCTTTGCATTATCCCATGCACCTCCAGCGTTGGCCATGAAAACTGCCAAAAGGAACCCTGTTGCCGTTGCTCCTATGAGCATTCCTCCGAGAGCTGCAGGGCCAAGAACAAATCCCATCAACAATGGGGATATTATTGCCAGAAGCCCGGGAACAAGCATTTCCTTGAGCGCGTGATGAGTGCTTATTGAGACGCATTTCGCATAATCTGGCTTATTTTTACCCTTTAAGAGGTTTAATTTCTTGAACTGCCTCCTCACTTCTTCAACTATTTTCTCTGCTGTCCTTCCAACTGCTCCCATTGTCATTGAAGAAAAGAAAAATGGAAGCATAGAGCCAATAAGCAATCCTACGAGCACTTTGGGGCTTAAAAGCGTTACAGCAGAAGAATCAAGTCCAACTGCTTTTGTATAAGCAGAAATCAAAGCTAAAGCCGTTAAAGCAGCTGAACCTATTGCAAATCCCTTTCCAGTGGCTGCAGTAGTATTTCCCAAAGCATCAAGGGCATCTGTCCTCATTCTTGTTTTTTTAGAAAGTCCACCCATCTCTGCCATTCCCCCGGCATTATCAGCCACGGGGCCATAAGCATCCGTTGACAAAGTTATTCCAAGGGTAGAAAGCATGCCTACGGCAGCTATTGCTATTCCAAACAGGCTTGCAAGATAGTAAGAAACCAGGATAGCCCCGGAAACTGCCAGAACCGGTATTACTGTTGATTTCATGCCAACAGATATGCCTGCTATTATCGTTGTTCCAGCACCCGTCTTTGAAGATTCTGCAATGAATCTGGTTTCCCCATAGTTCTCAGAAGTGAAGTACTCCGTAGTGTAGCCTATTATAATTCCAGCAATCAGACCAGACAAAACTGCAAGAAAGATATTAAACCCTTCCGGGATGAAATATGTTATAACAAATGACAGCACAGCCACAATAATAGCTGCTGAAAAGACACCTCTCCGCAAAGCCCAAAGAAGCTTTGATATTAAAACCTTTTCACCTGTTCTGACAAAGAGTGTTCCAATGAGAGATGATATTATACCTGCTCCCGCTATCGCTATGGTAATCAGAATTCCATCCATGCCGAGCATAGTGTAACCTAAAGCCATTGCTGCTATTATTGAGCCGACATAAGACTCAAAAAGGTCAGCGCCCATTCCTGCAACATCTCCCACGTTGTCGCCTACGTTATCGGCTATTACCGCTGGGTTTCTGGGGTCATCTTCTGGAATTCCTGCCTCAACCTTGCCAACCAAATCGGCGCCAACATCAGCGCCCTTGGTGTATATCCCACCACCAACCCTTGCAAAGAGAGCAATGCTTGAAGCGCCAAAGCCAAAGCCAACTATAAGTTCAACAGCCTTTTCAATCCCAAGAAAATTCTGTAAAAGCAAGAAAACTAAAATCAAGCCAACCAGGCCTAATCCAACTACACCCATTCCCATAACAGAGCCTGACGAAAATGCTATTCTTAAAGCCTTGTTCAAACTCTTCTCTGCTGCCTCGGCTGTCCTCGCATTGGCGCTCGTAGCTATCTTCATGCCAAAATATCCTGCAAAGGCTGAGAGGGTCGCGCCTATGATAAAAGCCAAACTTGTCCATGGGCTTATGAAAATTCCAAGAATAATTGCCATTACAACAACAAAAACAGCAACTATCTTATATTCACTTTTGAGATATGCATCTGCGCCTTCCTTAACAGCCAGATTTATTTTTTTTATTTTCTCTTTTGATATCTTTATCCTTGTTATCCTTAAAGCTATGAAAAGGGAATATAGAAGCGCCAAAACACCAGCTAAAATCCCAAATACCATCCAGTCCATGGACTCACCCAATTAAAATTTTAATTTTTTGGCGGCATACTCTGGAAAAATCTCATTTATAAAAAGACCAAAATATTCGAATCCGCCATAAATCTTTAATCTTGGATAAATTTCAATGTGAAAGTGCCATAAATCGGAGACCGGAAAGGAATGATAAACTACTGTGTACATCAGACCTTTGAATATTTCATTGTATTTTTTCAACAATCCTTTTATTATCTTTGCCATATTTTTCTGTTGAGAATCGGTCATGTCAGATATCTGTGAAATATGTTTTTTTGGTAATATCCAAGATTCATATGGCCATACAGCAGCGTATGGAGATAACACAACAAACTCCTTGTTTTCTGATATAATTCTTTCATTCTTTCTTTTCTCAATGTCAACTATATCACAAAAGGGACATCTCTTTTCCAGTTCATAGTATTTTTCAGCTGCTTCCATCTCTTCAGCTATTACTCGAGGAAACATGGGGGAGGCAATTATTTGAGAATGTGTGTGACTTATGGATGCCCCCGCTCTTTTTCCATCGTTTTTAAAAATAGAAACATATACTATTTCTTTCTTCTTTATGAGTTCCTCATACCTTTCCATCATAACCTTAATACAGAGTTGTATTTGATTAAGAGAAAGCTCATAAAATTTTTTATTATGCTCAGGAGTTTCTATCAATATTTCATGATATCCATACGGATTGTAGTGTATAAAGGGCTTATCACCAATTTCTCCGGTAAATGAAACTTCCTTCAAAGCAGGGAATTTGTTGGGTATCAACCTTACTTTCCATTTTCTTTTTGGTATCTCCTTTATGGATATGGGTGTCATATGCTCATTCCCTGGGCAGAACGGACATTTTTCTTTCGGGGTTTTTTCTTTAGAACCCACTTCAAAATCAAATAAATGTGGCCTTTTTGCTCTTTTAGGAGAAAAGATAACATATCTATCTAAAACATAATCCTTTCTTATCTCGCCCATGGTTTATAATATACTCCTTTAAAATAAAAAGATTTAAATTAAATAAAAAATAAATTACTCACATGAAAGTTCTAATGCTTGGCTGGGAATTTCCACCAAAAAATATAGGTGGGCTTGGTACTGCTTGTTACGGATTGACAAAAGCTCTAAACAAGAAAGGAGTTAAAATATTCTTTATTTTGCCTGGAGACCCCGGAAAGAAATATAACTTTTTAAAAATAATCTCCACACATGTTGAAGTTATTGATTCACCCCTTTTCCCCTATATTGAGTCCTCTGACCGTAAAAAAGTTTTTAATCTCCCGAGAGAAGTTGATAAATACGCATCTGGAGTTAGAAATATTGTAAAAAAACTAAAGGGCAAAGGAATAAATTTAATACATGCCCATGACTGGATGACCTTTAAAGCGGGTCTTACTGCCAGAGAAGAACTAAAAATACCCCTGATTCTTCATGTTCATTCCACTGAAATTGATAGGTCTGGAGGAAATCCGAACCCTTATGTCTTTAATATTGAAAAAGAAGGTATGAAAAGAGCTGATTTGATAATTGCTGTAAGCAACTTTACAAAAAGCAGGATAATCAAATATTATGGTATTCCCGAAAATAAAATTAGAGTTTTGTATAATGCTATAGACTTTTCAAGCGGAACTGGAAAAATAAAACTTGGAGGTAAAATCGTACTATATTTGGGTAGATTCACACTCCAAAAAGGCCCTGACTATTTTATCTATGCAGCAAAAAAAGTATTGGAAAAAGAACCGGATACAATTTTTATAATGGTTGGAGAAGGAGATATGCTTGGAGAAATAGTTGAAAAGGCTTGTGAGCTTGGAATCACAGATAATGTCTTTTTTACGGGAAGAGTTCCAGATGTAAACAAGTACTACCAGATAGCCGATTTATACGTTATGCCATCGGTTTCAGAACCATTTGGTTTAACAGCCCTGGAAGCTTTAAGTAACTCCACACCAGTTCTAATTTCTAAACAATCCGGTGTATCTGAAGTTTTAAACCATTGTTTAAAAGTAGATTTCTGGGACGTGAACGAGATTGCAAATAAAGTTTTGTCTGTAATTAGGTATAAACCTCTTCATGAGTGTTTGATAAAGAATAGCTTCAATGAGATTAAAAAATTTAGTTGGGAAAAACAAGCGGATGAATGTATAAAAATTTATGAAGAAGTGATTTAGATGGTTTCGATTTGTTTTTATTTACATGTGCATCAGCCGCTTAGAATAAATAAATTTTCGATATTTGACATAGGTAGTGAAAAAGATTATTTTGACGAAAAAAAGAATAAATTTTATTTGGAGAGGATATGTAGAAAAAGTTACATACCAACTAATAAAATTCTTCTAGATTTGATAAAAAAGTACAACTTTAAAGTCAGCTTCAGCATAACTGGAATTTTGATGGAACAACTAGAGAAATATGCCCCACATGCTTTGAAAAGTTTTCAAGACCTTGTGAATACGGGAAACGTTGAAATTATAGGAGAGACTTACTACCACTCATTAGCATGGGTATACTCAAGAGAAGAATTTAAAAAACAGGTAAAAATGCAAGAAAAAAAGATAAAAGAGGTCTTTAATCTTAAACCAAAAATATTCAGAAACACTGAATTAATATACAACAATGAGATGGGAAAAGTCGTTGAATCACTTGGATACAAGGCAGCACTTACTGAAGGAACGGAAAAAGTACTTGGATGGAGATCTCCCTGTTTTTTATATAAAGCAAAAGGCAGCAACCTAAAACTTTTACTGAAACATTACAAACTAAGTGACGACATAGCATTTAGATTCTCCACACCATACTGGAAGGAATATCCTCTCACCGCTGATAAATATTCCAAATGGATAAACGGCATAAACGGGAATGGAGAAATAGTCAACCTCTTCATGGACTATGAAACATTTGGAGAACATCAATGGAGAGAAACAGGAATATTCGAATTTCTAAAGCACTTCCCTTCCGAAGTTCTCAAGCATCCGGATAATAATTTTATCCTCCCAAGTGAAGCAATTAAAAGATTAAAACCAGTTGGAACATTGGACGTACCAAATATTATTTCTTGGGCAGACCTGGAGAGAGACCTAAGTGCTTGGACCGGAAATAAAATGCAGAAGACTGCAATAAAGGAGGTTTATTCTCTTGAAAACGATATATTAAGAACTAAGAATAAAAAAATTATTGAAATTTGGAGAAAATTACAAACAGCAGACCATTTTTATTATATGTGCACAAAATGGTTTGCAGATGGTGATATACACAAATATTTCAACCCTTATGAATCCCCATATGATGCGTTTATAAACTATATGAATATAATAAATGATTTAAAAGAAAAAATAAAAAGAGGTGAGGAAATGAAAATTTCAAAGAAACTTGCAAAAAATTATTTGGCCAATACTCCAGAAGAAAATCTATTTTGGTGTAGTGATGGAAGAGTTTTCAAAAACTTGAAAGAACTCCTGACTGGATTAAGAGAAATGTCCAAAGATACTTTTAACTTCCATGTAAATAGATATAAAAATGATTTTTCAAATTGGATAAGAGATGTAATAGGCGATAAAAAACTTGCTGAAGATCTAATGAAAGCCAGAACAAAGAATGCAGCAACAAAAATTGTTAGTACAAGAATAAGAACTTTAGAAAAATTTGCTTAATGCCAAGTTATAAGCTTTAAGGTAGTTGTTAATCTGTTCTTTCCATGAACACAGTTCTGCAACTTTCCTAGCATTTATTTCCATTTTTATTCTTTCTTCTCTTCCCATTTTTGTTATCCTTTCCAATATATCAGTGGTTTGGTTTACTATTTCCTCATGCGTCTTTCCAAGAGCATTCATTACAAAAACTCCTTTTCTTTTTTTCTCTTCCAAGCTTTTTAAAATAAATCTACCAAATCCACCATAGTCCGATGTTACTGACATACTTGCATAAGTTGCAGCTTCCAGAGGAGTATATCCAAATGGTTCATATCTGGATAAAAACACACCCACGGTGCAAGCAATTACAGCTTCCTTGTAATCCATACTAAGCAGAACATCCATTTTATTTAAGTAGACCGGATAAAAAATTACCTTTACATTATCTGTTTCTTTATTGGTTAAGTTGTTTTCTTTTAACCTCTTAATAATTAAGTCGTCTTCTTCTTTATATGCAAGCTCAAAAGCACAAAGGGGTGGAGCTAAACCTCTTCTTTTTCTAATTCTCATTATACTACTCTTTATATCAGCAAGTATTTTCTCTGGAACTACACTAGAGGCTTCAATAGCTTCCCCAAGAGATAATTCTGTTATTATTTTATTTTTAACCTTAATCCACTCATCCTCCAATATTTCCTTAAGCCTGTCATAAGTCATAAAATTATCTACTATCTCATCCTTTGGTCCGATTGTCCCGGCAGGAACAAAAATAAAAACTATAACCAAATTTTTAGTTCCTTTCAGTCTTTTATTTAGGTTGCCCAAAGAATCTATGAATAAATCAAATCCCTTGTTGAAAAATTCGTACCTTCCCGAAGTAAAAATTATAGGATAGTTCTTCAAATCAATTGGATAGTATGGAGAAAAATAAGCTCTTAGAAATTCATCTACTTTTTTCCTATATTCATAATTTAGTTTTTGCAATTCATCCATGGTTGGAATATCTGAAAAATCCATTGCATTCGTTGTTATCACATCAGGAGATTTTCCCAATACATGTTCTACTTCATTTTTCATTATCTCGCTTACTGTTGTGAACACATCTGAATTTTTAGCGCAGGCTACTTCAGTTAAATGCTTAGCCGCAACATTGTATTTGTAAACTTCAGATAGGTCTATGGGTTTGTCTATTTCCTTTATTGGTTGGATAAGAGATTTTGCCCTACCAAATGCAGTAGCATGCGTGGTAAAAACAGTTGGTATGTTAACTTTATTCATTTTCAAATAAAGCAGCCCCCCTCCTGATAGCCATTCATGAAACTGAGCCAGTATTTTTTTATTCGGTTTTGCATCTTTTATTTTTTTAAGTAATTTACCAACAGCATAAGACCAAGCTATTGGGGTATCGAAATCTTTACCAGCATTTAAGGAATCTATTTTGTACACATCCCAGAATTCTTTTTTTACTTGGTTTACATATTCATATTCAAATTCTTTTGAATCAATTAAAATTAGAGGAACGTCATGTGCTTCAACCCATTTTCCATAATAACAAATTATCTTTTCCTTTCTCAATTCCAAAAAAATTTTTTCTAACCACTTTGGAGGATTTTCATCAGAAAACTCATTTACATATTTTTGAGGATTGAAAAACCCTATGCAGTAATAATTTTTGCCAAATCTTTTTTTCATTTCTCTAGATTTGGATGTTACGACCTTCCAGATACCGCCAACTTTATTTCCACATTCAAAAGACACTTCAAAAATCATATCAGGCATCATAATTTTACCTCCTTCCCGAGATAGGCTAATATGTATGTGGCTGCATTCCATGATTGATTCTTTGAGCCATATGCATTTCCATTCCAATCCAGCCATTCATTAAACTGTGTATGAATATTTGCCTCTGCAAGTTTTCTTAGTATGTCATCAAATTTAAATCCTATCTTTTTAAGCATAAGAACATAAAAACCACCAGCAAAGGGCCATATGCCTCCATTTTGGCCAAATCCTGGTTTCTGTGTGTAGGGGAAATCAGATTTCCTGAAGTAAAAAGCTCTAAACAGATCATTTTCATATATTGGTGGGTCGAGAATCCTGATAGGATATGGCTCATAAACCTCTTTATTTTTGAAATAGTCTAATGTTTTCTTTATTTTTCCTTCGTCAGGAATTCCAAACAATATTGATAGCGTATTTGCATACACATCGCATCTTGGGTCATATTTCCTGAAACCTATTTCAGCAAAGTAATATGGTCTTTCTCCGCCTTTCAATGCAATCTCAAAATCTTTGCTTATGTAGCTAAAGCCGAAATTTTTTCTAACAAGTTTCAGATTCTCTTTCTTTGGCCAGAGAAGCAGATTTATATGGTCTTTAACTTTCTCTTCCATTCCAGCATAATTATTTTTAATCTTTAGATGCTCTGTTATCTCTTCATAAGATTTCAGCGCTTTGAAGAGGAGAACGTTATCATATAATACTCTTCCAGACCTTATTAGCCAGTCATTCCAGTCTTCTCCTTCAGTAGTCTCTATGAGAAAGTCATTGTTGATGTCCAAACATAATATCCAACTTATAACTTTTTTTACGTTTTTCATTTTTTTCTTCAAGAAATTTTTATCGTCAGTATTTCTGTAATAGTTTAGTAATGCAATAGGATACCATAATGAAGTATCGATACATCCACTTTCACCAAAGCAAACCTTTTTTCCATCCTGAGAAACTTTGTTTGGAATCTGCCCGTTATATTTTTGAAAATTTGAAATTGAATTTATAATTTTTTTTGAGACTCTAAGGAGTTCTTCATCCTTTGAGTAACTCATTCCTATGGAAGATATTAAACTATCTCTGAACCAGAAATCTGGATAAAGGTCTCCTGCTTTTATACCAATTTTAGTCTCATTTCTTTTCAAAACTTCTTTGGCTTCTTCAAAACATTTTTTTATCATACTATCCCATTATAATTTTTTCAACTTCCCCGAGTTTTTCTTTCATGAGCTCTTCGGTGTCTGCTTCTAAGTTCAACCTCAGAACATCCTCTGTATTCGACGACCTCACATTAAACCACCAATCCTTAAATTCAACTGTTATTCCATCTAATTTCTCTATTTTTGCTCCTTTCTCAGCATATATGCTCTCTATCTCTCTTAACTTTCCCTCTTTGTCCTTTACTTTAAAATTAACTTCACCCGATTTGTAATATTTTTTCAATGGTTTCACAAGCTCTGATATTTTCATTCCACTATCAGAAATTAGCGCCAAAATATTAATTAGTGCCAAAATTGATGATTCCACGTAAAATGTTTTCTTGAAATAGAAATGTCCCGATAATTCTCCCCCAAAGTCTATGTCTTCTTCTTTCATTTTTCTACTTATGTAGGAGTGACCCACTCTGGACTTTATTGGAATTCCTCCCATTTCCTTGATAGTCTCAGGGACTACTCTACTTGACCTCAAATCATAAAGTATTTTTGCAGGACCTTTTTTCAAAATATTCTTTGCTATGATTGCAATTAGAAAATCACCATATATCGGCTCTCCCTTTTCATCAACGACCCCCAATCTGTCCCCATCACCATCAAAGGCTATACCAAGAGATGCGCCTTCTTTTTTCACAACTTTTTTCAGTTCTAGAAGAGTCTCTTCCTTCAGAGGATTTGCCTCGTGGTGGGAAAAAGAACAATCTACATCAAGATAAAGTCCTGTATATTCTACATTTAACCTATTCAGAACATCCTTGATGACCAAACCCATCATCCCATTTCCCGTATCCACAACAATTTTTCCATTAAAGTTTATTTTTTCTTTCAAAAGAAAATTCAGGTAATCTTCTTTCACATCTTTTTTTACTACATCATATTTACAGGGCATATATTTCTCTTCTTTCACCGCCTTTTCTATTTTTCCAATACCACTATCGTAAGTTAAAGACAGCCCTCCCTTTCCAACAAGTTTGAGACCATTGAATTTAGGGCCCAGATGAGATGCAGTAATCATTACACCCCCATCTGCTTCCAGCCAATTCACAGCAAAATAAAACATAGGAGTCGTAGACAGGTCTATATCAATTATTTCCTTTCCTACACTAAAAAGTCCGGACATAACCGCATTCCTAAGTTCAGGTGAAGATTCCCTTGCATCTCTTCCTACAACGACTTTCTTTCCTTTAATAAATTTTCCAAAGGCAGAACCAATTTTGAATGCAATTTCTTCATTTATTTCAGAGGGATATTTTCCTCTTATATCGTAAGCCCTGAATATACTCATATTTTATCTTTGAACTAGTCAATATAAAAATATTAATTGCAGTACTTCTTCAGTGCTTCTATCACGGGAAGTTTTTCTCCACTTAGCAACCTTATGAATGCCCCGCCCGCCACTGAGACGTGAGAGAATTTTTCTAAGGGTATCCCAAATGTTTCTGGTAAGGAAGATGTGTGACCTCCACCAAGTATGGTAAATCCTTTTGACCTGCTTATCGCCTTTAAAATTTCTTTTGTTCCCTTAGCAAAGATGTCGTTTTCAAACATTCCCATGGGACCCTTCATAATCACAGTGGACGACCTAGAAATCTCTTTTTTATACAATTCAATGCTTTTTTCTCCAATGTCAAAAAATGATTTGTTGTTTGGTAATTTATCAACATCCCTTTCCACCCTCTTTCCATTTTCCTCCAGTGCAAGGTCTTTTGGGAGATAAATTTTATCTTTGTATTCTTCTAAAATCTTAGACGCGTCTTTCAATTTCTCTGTATTATTTATCTTCAAATTTTTTTCAACGGCAATAAAAAAGTTACCAATCACACCTCCAAGCAAAATTTTGTCTGCAATTCCCTTTCCAAGGAGATTTTTCATAACTCCAATTATGTCTTCGGGTTTGTTGCCACCGAGAGCAATGACAGCGGGGTGTTTTGGTTCTTTTAAAATTCTTGATATGTTTAAATACTCTTTTTCCATTAACCTCCCTGCACATGATGGCAATACTGGAATGAATCCAACCAAAGACTCGTGAGACCTGTGAGATGCTGAGAACGCATCGTTAACAAATATATCAAAAAAAGGCGATAGTGTTCTAACTAAAATTCCCTTGGAATGCTCTTCTGGAGTCTTATTTTCGACTTCCTCGTCCAAGCTTCTAACATTCTTGAGTAGCAGAATCTCCTCGTTTTTTAAATTTTTTATTTCTTTCTTTGCATCTTCGCCCATCAGGTCATGGACATACTTAACTTTTTTTCCTATATGCCTGCTTAAAATATTTGCATGTTGCTCCATATCTTCCAAGTAATCGTTTCCATGTTTTCTTCCCTGATGAGCTAAAACAGTTACCTTGGCTCCTTTATCAGATAACTCCCTTAAAGTTTCAGAACTTTTTTTTATCCTTAAACAATCCTTAACCTTTCCATTGATGAGGGGGGCATTTACATCTGTCCTGAGCAATACTCTTTTTCCATGAAAATTAAAGTCGTTCATTGTACGAAACATTTCTATCTTTCCTTCAAATTCCCTTTTTTATTATGAAATTTATTAAGTCTACAAGTCTGCAAGAGTATCCCCACTCATTATCATACCATGCAAAAACTTCAATCAGCCCTTTCTCCTTTCTTGTTAGCAAAGAATCAAAAATAGCTGAATGTGGATTACCTATGATATCTGCAGAAACTATGGATTCCTCAGAGTACTCTATTATACCATTCATATCTTTTTTTGCCACTTCTTTAAACACAGAGTTCACTTCATCAACATCTGGGTTTTTTTCCAAGTCCACCACAAAATCAATCAAGGAACCATCTATTACTGGAACTCTTATAGCAGAAGCTGTTACCCTTCCTTTTAATTCTGGTATAACTTCACTTAAAGCTTTGGCTGACCCAGTTGTTGTAGGTATTATGGATGCTGAAGCTGCTCTAGCCCTTCTTAAATCTTTATGTGGAGCATCAAGCAGTCTTTGGTCTGCTGTATATGCATGGACAGTTGTCATAATTCCTTCCTTGATAATGAAATTACTATTTAAGACCTTGGATACTGGAGCAAAACAATTTGTTGTGCATGATGCATTAGAAATTATATTATCTTTACCGGGGTCGTATGTATTTTCATTCACTCCCATGACTATCTGCTTTACAGGAGCCTCGCCTTTTGGAGGAGCAGATATTATGACTTTTTTTGCCCCAGACTTTAAATGCATCTCAGCTTGTTCCCTTCTTCTAAAAACTCCTGTAGACTCCAGAACTATATCCACACCAATTTTTCCCCAAGAAAGTTTAAGTGGGTCTTTCTCTGAAAAAACCTTAATTTCTCTCCCATTAACAATTAAATAATTTTCTTTGTAACCAATATCCCCATTGAATTTTCTATAGACAGAATCAAATTTCAAGAGATGTGCAAGGGTTCTTGCATCAGTTAAATCGTTGACTGCGACCACCTCGAACTTCCCGCCCCTTAAAGAAGCTTTTAAAAAATTCCTTCCTATTCTTCCAAATCCGTTTATACCAACCCTTATCACAAGACCACCTCAACAATCTTTTTATTTACCATTTATTTAAATATTAATGAGTACCATGAAAACTGACATTTTAATTGTTGGCGGTGGTCCAGCCGGAATTTTAGCTGGGATGAGTGCCAAGATGACCAATCCTAAATTAAATGTAACCTTGATAAAAAAGGAAAGAGGAGTAACTATCAAATGTTCTGAGCCGTATGTTTTAGGGGGAATTCTAAAACTTAAAGATATAATATTCCCAGATAAAATGATTACAGATGCGGGTATAAACCTACTGATAGATGAAGCAGTTAAAGTTGATACTTCCAAAAAGATTGTCATTACAAAGAAAAAAAAGATTGTATACAAAAAATTAATTTTTGCCACAGGAGCAAATCCATTTGTTCCACCAATTCCTGGTAAAGACTTAAAAAATGTCTTTACGTTAAGAACTTCTGAGGATGTTAAGAAAATTCAGACCAGTATGAATGTATCAAAAAATATAGTAATCATTGGCGGCGGGGCAATTGGAATAGAACTTGCCTCTTTGCTTGTCAGAAATAAAAAAAATGTAACAATTATAGAAATTTTGCCTCATCTTGTTTATGGCGCCTATGACGAAGAATTCAGCAAAACTGTTGAAAATACTTTAAAGAAGTGTGGCGTAAAAGTCTTAACAGGAGAGAGTGTAAAGGAGATAAGAGGGAAAGGAAAAGCAGAAGTTATAATAACAAATTCGTCCAAGAGAATAAGAGCAGATATTGTATTATTTACAACGGGTGTAAGGTCAGAAACCAAACTGGCAAAAGAAGCAGGAATAAAGATAGGCAAATTTGGTATATGGACCAAGGGCACCATGGAAACCAGCATCAAAGATATTTATGCCTGCGGGGATTGTGCCCAGGCTATACACTTCATCACCAGGAAACCAACACCAAGCCAATTGGCAACAACCGCTGTCTTTCAAGGAAAGATAGCAGGCACCAATTCTGCCGGGATGAAAAACCAATTCCGTGGTGTTGTGAACCCAGCCGTCTCCGCCTTCTGTGAAGTTGCCATTGGAAGAGCTGGCTTAACTGAGAAGCAAGCAAAAGAAGAGAAATTTAAAGTAGTTGTAGGTGAAGCAGAATCGTTTAACAAATACCCCTATCATCCTGGAGCAAAAAAACTTAGAATAAAGTTAACTTTTGATAGAAAAACAAAAAGAATTCTTGGTGCCCAAATATTTGGTGGACAGGAAGGCGTGAGTCAAAGAATAAATCTTCTCTCATTAGCAATTTACAATAGAATGAAAATTGAAGATATTATAAAATTGAATTATTGCGCACACCCAGAATTGACTCCTCTACCATTTGCAGAGCCAGTTGTAATGGCAGCAGAAGACGCCTTGAAAAAAATAACTTCTAATATTAACTAATTCAAAAATAGTTGGGAGGTGAATAAATGAAACTGAAAGATAAAATTGCAATAGTTACTGGCGCTGGACAAGGAATTGGAAAAGAAATAGCTATAACATTGGCAAAGGAAGGAACAAAAGTTGTTGTTACAGACCTCACTGATAAGATAAATGATGTTGCAAAAGAAATCGAGAAACTGGGTTCTGAAACTATGGCAATCAAAATGGACGTAACTAATAAAGAACAAATTGAAAATGTTGTAAAAAGGACTTTAGAAAAATTTGGAAGAATTGATATTTTGGTAAACAATGCAGGAATATGTTGGACTTCTAATATAGTCGAAATGAAAGAAGAAGATTGGGATAAAATCCTGGGAGTAAACTTAAAAGGTATATTTTTATGTTCCCAGGCCGTGCTACCAACAATGATGAAGCAAAAATACGGAAAAATAGTGAACATTTCATCTATCGCTGGAACAGAAGTTGCATGGCCCAAGTTATGCCATTATTCTGCATCAAAAGCAGGTATTTTTGGATTTACAAAGAACTTGGCTTCTGACGTAGGTTCCTATGGAATTAATGTAAACGCAGTTGCACCGGGAACCATAGAAACGGAAATGTTAAATTCTGTTTTAAAACAACTTGGCATAACAAGGGAACAAGTGATTCAGCTAACACCGCTGGGTAGAATAGGCAAACCAAAAGACATAGCAAATCTGGTAGTTTTCTTATCTTCAGACGACTCCAATTTCATAACAGGTCAATTAATAGTTGCGGATGGTGGGTTTACAATACGATGATATTATGAAAATTATCACCAAGAAAATTTTAAAAGAAGTCTACAAGCCAAGGAAGAAGGATTCGCACAAATATGACTATGGGCATCTACTTGTTATCGGCGGAAATAAAAAGTATTCTGGCTCTCCTGCCTTTGCTTCTTTAGCAGCATACAGGTCCGGTGTAGACTTGGTTACAACTGTAGCACCAGAGAGGGCAGCAAACATAATAGCAACTTTTTCACCAGATTTAATTACAATTCCTTTAAAGGGAGATTACTTAAAAAAAGAACATTTGAAAGTCATAGATACAAAAAACGTAAGTGCTGTAGTTATTGGTGGTGGCCTGGGGAGAAAAAAAGAAACTCTTGACACTGTAAATAAATTTTTGAAAAATTTGGATAAGCCATGTGTAATAGATGCAGATGCAACCTATGCTGTTGCAAAAAATAAAAAAGTTTTGAAAAATAAACCATTTGTCCTAACACCACACCTCCATGAATTCTATGTTCTGACTGGAATTGAAATCAAGAAGATGAAGTTAAAAAAAAGAATAGAAACTGTAAGAAAGGTTGCCTTAGATTTAAAAACAACTGTTTTGCTCAAGGGAAACCCAGATATTATATCCAATGGAAAAGAAACTTCAATAAATAAAACTGGGAATCCTTATATGACGGTTGGTGGAACCGGAGACGTTCTCGCAGGAATTCTCGGGTCTCTAATGGCGCAGGGGGTAGAACCATTCAGAGCAGCCTGTGCTGCAGCATACATAAATGGAAAAGCTGGAGACTTGGCTGCAAAAGAAAAAAAAGTGGCATTGACTGCAAGTGATGTAATAGATAAAATATAAGATGTTATTAGAGTTAGATTCAAATAAGAAAAATAGTTCTATATTTTGGCAACGAAATAATTCCACAAAAAAGTATTTTAAATCTAAGATATAATTTAGTAGTATGAAATACGAGAAACTTAGAGAAATGGCAAAAAATTTTACAATATTTCTAGCATACAATGCAAATATAGATGCAATAGTTAGAGTCAAGAGGATAAAACATTTATTCACACCGGAAGACTTTAAAAAAGCAAAGAACAGAAATCCGACTAAAATTAAAACGAAAATAGATCTTCTTGCGGGAATCCTTAAGGAGATGCAAGAAGAAGTTGGAGGAGAACTCCAGATGGATGAAAATATGTCAGAATGGATGAAAAAGCACATTGTTCCTGACGAGAAAAGAATTGGTGGACAAATAGGAATTATGTCAAACTTTCTTTGCAACTTAGGATTCAATTGCCTGGTTTACTTTCCTCTTCTCTCAAAAGAACAGTCTGAATTCTTTGAAAGAAAATCAAATCTGAGATTTCTAACACCAGAGGGGTGGAAGAAGTTGGGGGATTACTATTTCAACACGGTAACTAAAACAAACTGGATATTTGAGTTCAAAAGAGGCGAAAGTCTATTTAACATCAAGGCCAAAGAAACTAGCAGGTTCATAGCTGCATCAAGGCCCGACGAAGATAGGATAAAGAGTCCCCTCCTCATGGAAAAGATTGAAGAAATAAATCAAAGAGCAAATATTGCAATTCTCTCGGGATATCATGATGTTAGAAAGAGGTATTCGGACAGCGACTACAAAGAACAACTCAAAGCAGGGAAAGAATTTTTAAAGAAATTAACAATACCATCGCAGCTGGAATTCGCCCATGTGGTAGACCTTGATATAAGAGATTGTATAGTAAGGTACATTGCCAAAAATGTGGATGTTTTAAGTATGGACTCGGAAGAAATAATCTCTATATTAGATGCTTTAGGAATGTATCCAGATGAAAAGAAGGATGTGATATGGAACTACAAAGCATTAAAAATAATTTTAGATGAACTAAATCTCAAATGTGTTAAAATGCATACTAAACATTATTTTTTGAGCGTCAGCAGAAACTATCTCGAAAGAAAAAACATAGAAAACGCGTACAAGATTTCAAGAAATTTCAATTACGCAAAATGTGAAAGGGGCTTTGTTAAATCTTGGGATGATTTGAAACTCGCCTCGAGAGTTAGACCATCTACCAAAGGTCTTAAGGAAAAGAAAAAACTTGAAAAATATTTGAAAAATTCTGAAGATGTAGATGTTGTAATTGTCCCAAACAAGATTCATCCTGCTCCAAAATTTACAGTTGGACTTGGAGATGTACTGTCTGTGGGAAGTTTTTCAATAGAGAATTTGCTCTCGGTGAGAAGATGAGTTTAAAAACAGGTCTTGATAAAATAAGTAAGGGTGGTTTTTTCTTCATTCTTGCTGCTGACCACAGGGAATCCCTTAAAAAAATGGTGGAGAAAAATGCTACTGAGGAAAAAATGGTAAAAGTAAAAAAATTATTGGCTAAAGTGCTTTCTCCTCATTCCTCTGGATTTTTGCTTGATCCAATATATGGACTGGAAGCAATTAAAAATGTTAAGTGCGGGTTGTTGCTATGCAGAGAAAAAACTGGATATATAGGAAACCCAGATGATAGAAGGACGATCCTCATGGAAGAGTGGAATGTAAAAAAATTAAAGGAACTTGGTGCTCATGCCATAAAACTTCTCGTTTATTACAATCCTGAAAAATCTTCTGCAAAATATCAGGAAAATATTGTTAAAAAAGTGTCTGATGAATGTTATAAAGAAGGCATACCATTTGTGTGTGAATTCGCGCTTTACGATGTAGAAAAAAATAGAAACAAATACATAGTAAACTCAGCAAAAAGAATTTCCAAACTGGGAATTGATGTCCTGAAAACGGAAGCGCCAAATAACCTAAAGTATTGCAAAAAACTATCTGAAAAAATAAAGATTCCGTGGATTGTGCTAAGTGGTGGTAGAAAGTATGAT